>Ga0193693_1000176_pt1 | contig 10818 bp, 14 predicted proteins | sample L3a2metaG_FD_144916 | JGI IMG/M metagenome (GOLD analysis project Ga0193693, IMG submission 144916) | Soil microbial communities from a riparian zone of the East river system, Colorado, United States - L3a2 | ecosystem: Environmental > Terrestrial > Soil > Riparian zone | place: USA: East River...
AGGGGAGTCAGAGAGACAGGGCAGTGTGGGTCACATGATCGTGCGAACATCATCCTGGAAAGGAAGGTATGTGAGCACGATGTGGCTGCTAAGTATCTAGATAATGTGTAAGTCCAATAAGGCAATCATAGTCCGGTAAGAATGGTCTGGTGGTACACATGGTATGGGAATATAAGTACAAGATGGCACAGATAGTCCATGGGGCGTAACATTTCTACCCTGCAATAAGACCATAGATGGCAAAGGCATAGTGCAGCTCTACTTTGAGCATCTCTTCCCTTGGTTTGGAATACCAAAGCGGATCATATCAGACTGAGATCCAAGATTCACAAGTCATTTTACCAAAGCAGTTTGCCAAGCTACTGGCATACAACAGAATATTAGTATGGCATACCACCCCCAAACTGATGGACAATCAGAACACATGAACCAATGGGTCAAAACCTACTTGTGTCACTTTGCTATTGGACCCTAGAACAATTGGAGTAATCTGTTACCTATGGCCAAGTTTGCACACAATTCCTGGAAGCACGAACACATGAAACATACACCTCATGAACTCATTACCAGAATAAACCCTACTGCATCAATCAATACTCCAGAGGACTCAGTTCCAGCAGCACAGAAATGCCTCAAAAGATTGATACAAGCCAGAGTAGATGCCCAGAAAGCACTATAAAAGCATATCAAACCCCTGAACCCATTATGCTCTTTTGTCCCAGGAGATAAGATATGGTTAGATGGGCACAATCTACCAATCAAGGCACCATCTAGAAGCCTTAATCCCAGGAGATTTGGCCCCTATGCGATCATCAAGAAGCTATCCCCTGTAACATATTGCATCAAACTCCCACCATTGTTGCACATGCACAACATGTTTCATGTGGATCTTCTGACCCCATATTATGAAACAGATGCACATGGTGCAAATTATTCACAGCCACCACTGGAGCTGATTCATGGCCAAGGCCTAGTCTTTTGGATATAAAAGACCATGCCTTCTACGTTCAAGTTCTCATCCCCAGATACCACCCACCTTTCTACAATTCCTCTCCACTATACTCTGTTTACCACTCCCAGACCTACTATGCAATCTATTGCTGAAGACTATGCAAGCGACAATGCCACCTCCACCACCTCCAACATGTCCATTTCATCCTATTCCCTGTCAACCTTCTCAACTCCGCCTCTGCAATACCTCCAATTTGGCACTACCGACTGCCTTGAATTGCCCAACATCAGTGCCTTGCACTTTGTCAAATTGGAAGACGACGAGGTTAAGGATAAGGATAAGCCTATCCTTTTGCCTGCACCTTTCACTGCCATGTCTCTGGCGCAAATCGAGATCAAGATCAAGATTGAGACTGATGAGCCCACCAGACCCAATCCCATCTCCACCCCCAAAGCCAAAAATGCCACCAACAATCCACAGATCTCCGACTCCACCACTCTCGTACTGGAAGAGGAGAACCCTATCGACAACTGGGACCTATCGGTCCTATCCTCCGGATGGGACGATGACTGCAACCAGGAGTACAAGGACACCTGGCCGACACCACCCCAGACTCCTGTAGATGGCGATGACATGCATCCACCATCTCTGGACCATTGTGGTGATTTCCCTGGTGACAGATGGGATTTTAATAAGCCTCTTAGCTCACATTATCACAGGATCCTCATCCCAAGCCCCATTGGGAAGTGACAGATCATCGCGCCCTATGTCCACTACAACCTCAACCACAAACACCCTAAAGTCTCCAGCACCTTTGGACAAGGGTATAAGGTCCACACTCACCCGCTAAGGCCAACTCCCATGGACCACCTTTGCCCGCTGCTCACCCTGGAGCAACTCCAGCTCCTTGACTCCCAAGCCCCCTTCACCTTCACCATTACCAAGGTCATCGACAACTACTTCCCCCCAGACCTCACCACAGGTGTCCACCAGTACCAATTCTATAAGGACACTCAGTACACACTCCAAGCCAGTGTCAAGTCACTTGAGGACAAGGCACAGCACTACCTAGAGGGCACAATGGAAGTATTGTCTGGATTGGAGAATGCTAATGTCCTAGGATGCCTTCTAGCCCATGCCAACATCATCTCTGCTGACCTCCTGGCCAAAGACGCCCAGGTCTACACCTTCTATACCCGCCTTGCGCACTCCTTCCAGGGAGACATCACCCAATCCACCCTGGACATCTGTGTCAACATCCACCAAACACCATGACCCCCTTATATTCCCCGCGCACTGAGGCCATTCCAGTATAAGTGTACCAAGACTCCTGAATGTGTTGAGTCTTGTAACAAAGTACATTGCAGTCACCCCCCTGACATTTGTAGAGACATGATTGACCGCATTATCCAAGCCAAAGCCAATGCCCTAGACAATGAAGACAGGCACACCCATGCAAGCAATTGCCTGCGCCCTATCATCCCCATGTATCTTCAGAAAAGGTGCTTCCACTGTGGAAGCCATGGCCACATTCGTGCACACTGCCCTCGCAGCAAACCACCACTGCCCTGCTTGTCCCACTTGTAAGGAGGTAACTGCACTTGTGACACCTACACCTGCTATTTCACCAATCTACTCCATACATGACTCATTCTTCTTTGTGGAAATAGTGTATTGTGTCTCGCTTGCAGACTGCCTTCTGATACTGGACTGCCCTTACTCTTGTGTTTCAGACTATGCTACAGACTCCTCTATGCCTCTCAGACTCCATCAGACTTGTTTTCTTTCTGTTCAACATCCCTATCTACTAATAATTGCTCTTCCATTTACTACTATATGTATTGCAACTCTCCCTTGCATCCTCCTGTCTCATTTCCACCTAATGCCCATACTATTGCCTATTCGACAATAGTCCAACTTGCTGGCTTTGACGCCACTCTTTCAAGCATTTTCAGACCTTGAAACAGGGGTAATGTTACACCCCTTGAACTATCTTGCTATCATGCGCCGTCTTGTACTTATATTCTCTCACCATGTGTATCACTGGACCATTCTTACCGGACTATGACTTCCTTTATTGGACTTATGTGTTATCTAGATACTTAGCAGTCACGTCATGCTCACTTACCTTCCTTATTAGGATTACATTTGCATGCTCCCACTGCCTCGTCCACTGACTCCCCTCCATACTATATCCTGCACATGTGAGTCATTTCTGCTCCAATTTGTATTATCTCTTTTGCTGCTTACTGTACATATGACTGCGCATCTGTCAGCACATTACTGCACTGCCATGCCGACTCCTTTTGCTTACGCATCCCCATACTTTACGATGACTCTTACTTTAATCATTTCACTTAGCTATGTACCTTGTAGTATATAGGCTTGCTTGTAAAGGCCACAGTCACTTCAGACTTGGTCTCCTTTGTAATCCCAGGACCATAAATATCCCTCAGAACTTATGCTCTTTGTGTTCAACCCCTTGAGCCCTTCTTACATTGTATCTTCTTGCACTTGCACTTCAGAATACAAGCCTGCTATCTGATCTAACTCCAGTTCAAGTTAGCTTTGCCATAAAGTCCTTGGTGACTCTTATTACAAGAGTAGACTCTCAGAATACAACCTATGTAAAGTCCACACATAACAACTTCAGTGCCTGTAGATTCTTTGTTTAAGCAAGTAGGGCCTGTAGGATTGTGGAGCCAGTCACCTTCATCACTTCCAGAGCCACCCTTATCACTGTCTGCAGCTGGAGTCTTTCCAGCATGGAAGGCCCCTGTGCCGGTAGCAATGACTGCATCACAAACAAAACTCATGTCATCATATAAAGGGAAGGGGCTTTTCCACCATTTCTTGAACCTCTTGGTGCCATTCTATATGCATATATCAGGGCAGATGGCAAATCAAGAGGAAAATACCTACTGGCATTGAGAGGAGATCTTCCCATGTCTGATCATCCACAGTAACAATCTCATTAACATCATCCCAGCCAAAGCCTGATTTCTCGCATAGTACTTTCACAACCTTGAATGAAGCTTTGAGCTTGCATACAAATCAGATTTTCGCATCAACAGAGATGGGTGGCCACTCACATTACCAAAATGATCCTGACATTTTGTTGCAGTCTTTTTCCCGCCTTTCAAGCTTCCAGAGAGTTTCAGTGCTTCTGCAGCTGCTGTCCAAACCACCTTTTTCCACCCACTATCAGCTTGATTTTCCTTTTCCTTCTGGGCATGGAGCACTTGGAGGAGAATTGCATCATCATTTGCATCCCAATTACATTTTGCTGCCATTTTTATTTGCAGTATGCAGAGAACAGAGAGCAAAGAAAACAGTATTATCAGAGGATAGCAGATAGCCAGATAGCAAGGGTAACAAGAAAATGAATGCACCAAGAAAGAGTATAAACAACATTGGTAGTGCTGGACAACCAGGGCATAGGGTTGTGACAAGCAGCTGACATGTTGCCAAACACCATCCACTTCAGGTTTGCCCAAATTATTCCCACACTTTTAATTTTGAGGCATATGCCTTATATTTGGCTGTGAGACCAGAGGTGTGGCCAAGCATCTGGTTAGGCCCTAAGTGGTTGGTCAAACTTGCATTGAAGTTGAAGCTTCTCAAAATATTCAATGTGCTGTTCAGAAGCTTGAATCTGATGAAAACTGAGAATATTAAAAGATGATGACAATTTAACAGACCTTGACTGCAATCATGTATATAGCTGCAATCACATCTAAGAACCCCCTAAGGATATGATTGTTGGGTAAAGAGGGGTTATACTTCCATATTGCATTGGCATTCTCAATGGCAGCAATCTTAGTGATGCAGCCTATCATGGTAATATTGGCGATGTTGACAATGTGGCCAAAACAACTGAAATTGGAATGGTTAGTCTTATGGCCCTAGAGAAGAGCAAACAACAATGTACAGAAGTTGATTCTCTTTGGCCTTCCAATTGTTATACCGCCATCATATGTGGAAGGTTTTAACAGCTGCATATGTTGTGTTGTTATTTGAGGTGTTGTTAAGTGTAATGGTAAAAAGCTTAGTGTGTCAATAATGTGTCAACATCTCAATCTGAGTGTTTGTCTTTTTGCAGGTCAAGCGCTAACATAAGCAATCCAAAAGTAGAAATTACTTAGTAATCAAGCATGTATTTCTGAAAACTTGCTAAAATAATTAGTGTGCCTTTATTTAAGTGCTAGTACATAATCAATAAGTTTTAAAATCTCACTAAATTTTTAATTAGTGTTATCACACTAAAAGGAGTCACTAAGTAGTTAATGCTGACAAATGGTGCAAAAAATTGGTCTAATTTTTTTTCCTCACCTATGTCTGTTTAGTGCTTGAAGAAATGGTTAAATAAAGGACCAGAATATCTATTTTCTTGTTGTTCTGAGTCATTTCAGTGCCATTTCTGCCCAAAATGTCTTTTTTGCCTCATTTTCGACTCTCTGTGCCACCCCCTACATAGGGGATAGCTGCCGGGCCAAGCATCCTGCCCTCCCAGCTCTGTCTCAACTTAGGTATTGAGCCCAGGAGTAGGGGAATTGCCAGGCTGTGCAATTTCCCCTACATGCAAAGCATGGGAGTTGCTCAGCTTAGCACACTAAGCCTGATGCATGTGTCAATATGGCACTCCCTTCAATGGGCATTTCTGGTGTTCCCCTATCTGGCCCCCTTCCCATGTTGGCAGCATCTGCAGCATTCTCCCACTGGCCCCCTTCCCACATTGGCATGCATCTCTGGCATTTTCCCACCTGGTGTTACACCCTTGCATCTTATCTGGTATGCATTATCATTTTGTACTTATATTCCACCTCTATCTTGTACTACTGGCATTTACCACTTACTGGACACTTACCTGAGATTACCAAGATCTCGATACTTAGCAGCTAGATGCTAAGTATCATCTGCACTTTCATACTTACTATACTCGGACAGACTTTCTCATGGCTTATAGCTCTTGTGCCCATTGACTCCCCTTGACTCCTCTGATACTATTACACTTATGCATTGCTCAGTTATGATCCGATTCCACTTATCTCTGTTGCAGTCGACACGTCACCCTACTGCGCACCTTCTGGTACATCTTACAGATCATGACACATCTCCTTAGTGTACTATGACTTGATCTTTTGTACTTGTATGTAAGCCCTCCTGTAAATGGCCACAGTTGCTTCAGACTTGGTCTCCTTTGTGAAATCCAGGACATTAAACCTCTATTGAGCTTTGCTCATCTCTGCATTGCTCAGCTCTTCCCTTATATCATATTTTCTTGCACTAAGTGACATCGACCGTGGCAACTCCGGCCTCGCCCTATCGCTTTTGCCAGCAGTTAACGCCCCTTGTAGCTCATAGCGGGGGTCCCTACACGTGTTATCAACGTTTCGGCTGAACTATTACGCATATTAACTGCCCCGATCACACGAGGTGATTCAGGGAAGGCACGTGGGAGGTCAGGTGCGATGCTGGCCCGGTGTTACCCTTCTATCGGCTCATTTGCTCGAGCATGACTGTTTTGATGGGGATTTCCCCATGTTGTTTCGGGGATTCCCCCTTGACTCATTGTCTGTATGACTGACGGACTGAGAACTAGTAGCATGTAACCTAGTTCGGTAGTCCTTGTATCTCGTAGCATAAAAGGGAGACTCGACAAGCCATTGAAGGCAAGTTGAGTCTCTTGTTCAATAGGACGACTCCTTGAATTACTGCTCTTCCTTTCCATATCACAAAGACCCTTAAGAGCAGTTGAATGAGAAAGCTCTTCTAAAGCACTTAACGAGCGACAGTCCGCTTCTTAAGCGCTCTGCAGTCTAAACTATTCGGCATCCGCCGACGACGACTTAGCCACCAAGGAGTCAGTGTCCACGATGGTGACACCAGCACTGCTGAGTGAGAGTGACAAAGAGTTGAAGGAGTGCATGTCAATATCTCCACTGCTGACCACTGCACTATCCATGTTACTGGTACTGCCACGACCACTCTCATTACCCATCGTGACTCTCTCATCTTCCCTAACAGCTTCATCATTGACAAGAAGAGGTGCAATGGAACATGAGGGGCAGAAGGCATGGGTCCCTTGTGTGCCAGCAGAGGGTAAGATGGCTTGCACTTTGTCATAGTATTCCCACCCATGGTTTCGGAATGGATGTAGGACATTTTTTGACTACAAATAGAGCCGGTTAGCAACTGTGCAGTTGATACAGTAGTTAGGTATGACAACCTTCTGCTGTGTGTAAGTTGTCCAGACAGCTTCTGCTGTATCACCTTCAATACCAGCCCCACAGATGTTATCCCAGTGAAATCCGGATTGGTTCTGATAGTTCTTGATGGCACTATAGATATGCTTTATCTGAAGAAACACTGATCAGTTTGTGTGGATGAAAAATCAGCAATGATAACATACTGAAGACCATTTTGTCTTACACATCTTTTCTGTCTTCTTTGGACCAGATAAGTGATAGGGCACTATATGATCTGCTGTGGCATTGTAGGTTGTCAGTCTGAAGTTTCCTGCATCTCTGATTTCTGCCCAATGGTTGTAGAGATAATCAATAAATGCAGTGACTTCTGGCTCATTCCAGTAAGCCTTTTCCTTGTCATTTGCAGAGAGTGCCATGATAAGAACAGAGTATTGAACACAGAGAGTGGTTATTGCAAGGGCACCTGCCCACTATCATTGTTGGTGGGGTTGGATTTTTTATAGGTAATACAGTGGCATCAGATAAGGAAGATTTAAACTCAGCCAGCTGATACTTTGGCAGAAATTCAACATTGGCAAATTCACAGTCAACCTTTGGTATCCAAACTAGGCCTAAGCTATGATCTCATCACAAGAAGGGTTGTGACTGCCACAGGCAGTACTGTACCATTTCAATCAATCAGGCACACCTGTGTGACTGTGACATATTTACCCATTTCGACACTCCAACACAAGAGGCTATGATGCATTACAAAGCAAAAATTTTGACAATAGTAGCTATACTCCATTTTCTTGAAATGGGAACAACAAGTGGATGTGCAGCGATAGTGCGGGAAAAAGGTGGGGTGGACAGGCCAGGCAGCCAGCAGTGGTATGGATGGGACCAACACAACTCTCTGTGACGCGTGACACAGCTCAAATTTCGACACGGCACAGGTTGCTGTGATGTATGACTGCCAGATTGATCAAAATGGTACAGTAATAGAAATGACCCTGTAATGTGAAGCAATGGGAACCTGTTATAACTCTAGGGGAACTGTGACACACCCGGAAACAAGAGCAGATATTATTGCATTATATCGGTGTTATATGGATTGTTGGGAGGTCCAGCCCTCCGTACTGGACTGTGATGAGATTGAGGGAGTGTCCCAGTCAGTCAGACGATGTCCGAGCCGGGCCGCAGCGAGTACCGGGCCGGCCATATCTGAGTGTTGAACATGTTCAAACTGAACACCTGCGTGTCATGCTCAACATTGCGCGTTCTCTCTCCTCTCTCCCATCCCCATACCCCTCTGTCTCTAAGTATGGGAAGAGGCAGTCGCTACTCAAAGAAACAAAAGAAGGCCGCGTTCGATCCACAAAATAGAACGCTAGTCGAGCACCGTCAATTCGGTGTATGGGACCTCTACATCGAGCGCGACCCGAAGCTATCCTATATCCCCACCTCTTGGAGAGTCGAACATTATGCGGGGCTGTTGAATGACTTACCGTATCTGTGGAGAACCGTTCGCGATGTGGGCACTGTGGCATGGCCACTGCTGGTGCTTTACGTCGCCATCACATTGATGAAGTCTTTAATTCCGGCCTTAAACTTATGGTACGTGGATTACTCATACTATTTTGTCTCTGAGACGTTGGGCAACTTACAGTTTTTTAGGCTATCAGGGCAGCTTCTCAATTTCGTGAGTGCAATCGGACAATACTCTCCGGATACTCCTGGGTTTGAGCCTTGTTCGTGTTGTTTCGCAGGTTCAGGTCGCAGTTGATAAACGCGCCGTCGACACAGATCATCTTATCCGAATAGCAGGCGGACGCGTTCTCTGCGCGGCCGCCGAGCAGATACTCGAGTCCGCCTCGTGGAAAGTCTCGACAGGTCTCAATGGGCGTATTAGGCGGTTCTATTCCGCACACATCTTCCACTCCGTGGCTCGTCTCGACGTGCCCACCTGGGACGACCCCGTCGTTTCTGCGCAGATAGATGCTGTAATACCGAAGGACTCGAATACCATTGCCTGGGCGGCAATTACGAGTCTAGTCCAAACCGGGTCGACTTTCGTAAGGCTTCTCTCTCAGACTGTTGTCCTCATGGGTGTTCTGCGAGAGCAGAGAGACGGCTTGTTGGTCTCCCTGCTTTCATTTGCTGGCGATGCCTTTACCTGTTTCAATTTCACTTTTGCAGGAGATATCGGCGGCGGTGAGAGACTTCCTCTTCTGTTGTCGTTGACTCGTGCTGAGTCTGCCCTTTAGCTTGGGCTGCTACGACGCGCAATAACGATTATATCAGGATGGAGGGACTTAAGCGTCTAGTCGGCAGCTCGAAACATCGAAAGGAACTCGTCGCGGGAGGGCTTGCAGCATACCTTACAGAAGGCATGTCGAGCCCCGCTTCGAAATGAGGCCGTACTGATCTTCCGGTAGAATATCGCAACCTTGTTGATCGATTGGGGAGCCGCGCGAGTGATTTCTGGTCTACATACATAGACGCCTGCGGCAATCGCGCCTACCAACCCGTGCGCCTCCTTAAGCTCCCACTGAGTGAAATGCCACAGGTACGTGTACAACGACCCGTTCTTGCTCACGCTCAGATCTCAAACTGTTCTAGATTGTCTTTACCCTCCGGGCAGTTCAACAGCCATCGTCGATACCAGTCTCCCTGGCTTCTCTTCATCTTGTGCAACGAACATCAAGCTTGTTTATGGACAACATCAGAACGCTCCTCCAACAAACAGGGAATGTGTCCGAGCGATTATCGGCATTACGAAAGCTCTACGAGTCTGGAAACATTCCAAACCAGGCAATAGATGGCACCGTTCCATTTCCGGAGAATGGGCAATCAATACGTGATGGAATTTTGCTGGAATTTAGGTATCTTGTATGTTGTTGGTTCGCTCCCGTATGCTGAACCGGGATTTGTAGAGACGTCTCTTTCCAATACCCTGGCAGTGAGGAATATGCCCTACGCAACATCTCCTTCAAAGTAGGCCCTGGTCAGCTCTGTGTATGTTTACTCTGAGGGGTATATATTCCATGACAAACCTTATTATCATCGTTATCTCGATAGGTCATTATCGGTTCGAACGGATCTGGAAAGAGCACGATTTTAAAGCTTGTAGCTCGTATATACGACCCGACTGAAGGAACGATTCTCGTCGATGGACAAGATATCAAGACGTTGCGTTTGGCGGATCTCCGGCGCGCAATGACAATCTTGTTCCAGGACTATACTCATTTTCCCCTCTCCGTGAGTCCAGCACCCTTATCTTCCCTTTATCATGGCTCGCCAAGACGGTTTGAACACAGATTAGAGAAAACATTGCTCTTGGCGACCCCACTCGCATGCATGATGACGCCGCAATCGAACGAGCAGCGCAACTGGGAGGCGCGTCCGAACTTATTGCACATCTTCCAGATGGCCTCGACACCTATCTTGAGCGGCCTGTGCGCGATCTCTTCTCGGGGTTGCCAGATGGGACGACGGATCTGTTCGGTCGGAAAGTTGACTATGGGCGCTTGCGGCGCTATGTGGATACCCCTACTGACCACGGCCTTAGTGGAGGACAAATGCAAAGGCTTGCCGTTGCAAGAACGTTCATGCGGCCGTCATCGACGGAGCAAGGTGTCGGATTGTTGCTATTTGATGAGCCAAGCGCTTCGCTGG
>Ga0193693_1000177_pt1 | contig 10808 bp, 6 predicted proteins | sample L3a2metaG_FD_144916 | JGI IMG/M metagenome (GOLD analysis project Ga0193693, IMG submission 144916) | Soil microbial communities from a riparian zone of the East river system, Colorado, United States - L3a2 | ecosystem: Environmental > Terrestrial > Soil > Riparian zone | place: USA: East River...
ACCGACGACTACGAAGCGATTCACTGCATTCACTCATATGCATCGTCCGGCTCAACAGTCATGGCTGTGTTGAGCGGCCAATCTCACACGCTGTTACGATTGAATCCTAAGGTATGCCCAGGCGACGCGCTGATGATTTTCGACGCCCAAGCTAGATTACAGAGTTCAAAGTTGTGATATATTGTGTCGATGCAAAAGCCAGAAGTTACAGCGTATTTGAAAACCTATTGTGGCTGGAGCGCCGGTGTCCGCGCTGTTCTTGCCAAGTACAACGTGCCCTACACCGAGAAGGACATTATTCAAAACCCGGCATTCCGCTGGGAAATGGAAACCAAAAGTGGACAGCCGCTTTCACCATGTGTCGAGATCAACGGCCACATGCTCGCCGACATCAGCGGCGAAGAGGTCGAAAGTTATCTAGTCGAGAACAAACTCGTCGAAGCGAGCGATGCTACGACCGACGTCCCGACCAACGCGCCGTGCGCGAACGAGCAACACGAGGGCGTGGTAAAACTAAACTTATAGACGTTGTACGGAGGGCGTCCGCGTCGTCGGCGCCCTCAAATCTAGTGGAAAAGCGCAGACTTCCAGCGCATCCGCCGGTTAGAGATAGGTTTAACGAACCTGTTATTATTTTTCTCACAGTCTGTAGCAAAGATCGCAAGCCGCTATTTGCTCGCGCCGATTCGGTCGGTGTGATAGTTGATGCATGGCGACGGGCCGAATCGTGGAGCGTCGGCCGCTACGTCGTGATGCCGGATCATCTTCATCTGTTTTGTGCTCCAGCTGTGTTTCCGATCGAGCCACTGATGCAATGGGTCCGCTACTGGAAAAGCATCGCTTCGAGAAATTGGCCACGTCCACACAAACAGCCGATCTGGCAACGCGATTTCTGGGACACGCAGTTGCGGCGTTCGGAAAATTACGATTCGAAATGGCAGTACGTCGTGGACAACCCTGTCCGCGCGGGATTAGCACGGGAGGCGGATGAATGGCCGTTTCAGGGAGAATTAAGTTTCTTACCATGGTGATTAGCTTTCGGTGCGCTGACGGCGCAGCGCCCTCCAGGTTGATCCTGCCTGCGTTTTCTTTGGCGCAACGCGATGTGCGGCTAGATTGTCTCGTTTCCTAGCCAATGAAAGTGTTCGCTCGCGTTCGACGCCCGAAGAAAGCGCGCGGAAATATTCTTTTTCGTTACGGCTGGAAGATAACGCTGCTTCTTTTATTGGCTGGCGCTGTGTTCGCCGTTTTTCTCTTTTACGGGACCTGGGCGCAAACCTTCCACATGAAAAACGTCGGAGAAATGCCGGAGCGAAGCACCGTTTACGATGTCGATGGGAAAATTTACAGCCGTCTGGCAGGCGCGAATCGTCTCAAAGTTTCGTTGAGCGAGGTCTCGCCAGAATTCATCGCGGCTGTGCTGGCGCGCGAGGACACTCGATTCTATGACCACAAAGGTATTGATTGGCGTGGAGTGCTGCGTGCGTTGGCCCGTGACGTCGTTAGTATGAAGGCGAAGGAAGGCGCAAGCAGTCTCACAATGCAACTGGCGCGCAACAGCCTTCCTCTGGGCGGCCGCACGTTTAGCCGGAAACTGCTGGAAGCAATGGTGGCACTGCGAATCGAACGCGAGTTTACGAAGCAACAGATTCTCGAGCTATACGTTAACCGCATTTATTTCGGTAGCGGTTGTTACGGAGTCGAGACCGCGTCACAAGCTTACTTCGGGAAGAACGCTTCAAAACTGAATCTTTCGGAAGCTGCGTTGCTGGCGGGTCTCATTCGTGGTCCGAATCGTTTCTCGCCGTTAAAAAATCCCAAGGGCGCGGCAGTCCAGCGCGACGCGGTCTTGGACCGCATGGTGGCACTAAAAAAAATTACGTCCTCCCAGGCCGAGCAGGCGAAAAAAACAAAAATCGTCACCCATCCGAAGAGAATGCCACAAATCCAGGAGAACTATGCGATGGACGCTGTGCAGCGCGCCTTAAGCCTGATCCTGACTCAAGACCAAATGGATGATGGAGGGCTTTCCATTTACACGACACTAGATTCGTCTGTGCAAAACGCCGCGCAGGATGCGCTGGAGACGCAACTGAGCAAGATCGAACGCCAGTCCAATTTCCGGCATCCGACCAAGGCGGAGTATAAACCGCCGGAAAACGGAGAAGGGGACGCTGCCATGCCGTACCTCGAAGGCGCTGTAGTCATGATCGATAATGCTAGTGGCGGGATCCGTGCGCTCGTGGGCGGCCGTGATTACGCGCAAAGCAAATTCAATCGGGCGCTGGCTCCGGCGAACCGGCAGGTCGGCTCAGCGTTCAAGCCGTTTGTTTACACGGTTGCTTTCAGCCATGGATTATTTCCGAGTTCGGCGATTAGCGATGGCCCAATTCAACCCGGTGAAATTGACGGCGCCGGCAACTGGTCGCCCGGAAACTCCGACGGCACTTATGGCGGCGTCATGCCGTGCTCCTATGGCCTGATCCATTCGCGCAACACCATGAGCGTGCGCGTTGGCCAGTTCGCCGGACTCGATACGGTACAAAAAATCGCGAATGATCTTGGCATTGCTCAAAACATTCCGCACGGGCCCGCCAGCTACATCGGTTCTTTCGAGAGCAATCTGAAAGATCTGACTTCCGCTTACACTGTGTTTCCCAACGCCGGAGTGCGCAAACAAGCATACATCATAGAGCGCATCGACGATCAACGGCACAAACCGATTTACCTTTCCGCGCATATTTCTTCGCCGGCATTGGACCCGGGTGCGACGTGGATGACTTCGCGGCTGATGCAAGAAGTTCTAACCCAGGGCACTGCCGCCAGCGCGCGCTCGCTCGGCTTCAAATTGCCGGCGGCAGGCAAGACCGGCACCACTAACGATTACAAAGACGCGTGGTTTATTGGATACACCACCACGCTGACGTGTGGCGTGTGGGTCGGGTTCGATCAGCCCACCACGATCATTCCTCACGGTTACGGCGCGGCGCTGGCATTGCCGGTGTGGACTCAGGTGATGAATAAAGCGGCACAACATTATCCAGCCGAACCGTTGCAACCCACCATGCCATTGCAACACACGACGGTCTGTTCGATTTCCAACCAACTTGCCACCACCGGCTGCAGGGCGGCCGGTACGGCTTACGATATTGATCTGCCTGTCGGTAACGTGCCAAACGCCGCCTGCCAGGTGCATGGCGGAGAGCAATGGCCGTTTGCACAACAGGCGCCGAATGGGCCTCAGAAAGCGCTTTCGGCCCCGAGCCGCTTCTTCAAATCGTTCCGGCGATTGTTCGGACGGTAAGGGATTCGCACAAACGCCGCCCATTGCGATGGGCAGAGCAGTACCGGCAAGATTCAGCATGCGCGGAGTTTACTGTGAACAGCAGCGCACGGCACGACACAGGACGCCCTGTTTAAAAGGCGTTCGCAGGGCTACGCTGAAGATTGCGACTGGTTAGTGACCAGTAGGCCCCTGAGGAGGAGGCTCAGGTGGCGGCGGTGTCGGTGTTTCTTTCCTTTGTGCCATTCCAAATCCTAAACGGACGAGGCAGCATAGTCGAGAGATAATTTCCATCGCGTTAAAAAAGGCGAAGTTCTCCTCAATGCCAGATCTCGGGCCTCACGGACTATTCCTTCTCGTAAACGGCCTTATTTCTGAATCCTTTTTCTTTTCCTTTCTCCGTTGCTTTCGCCTTCGCTTTTTCGTTGTAAACGCTCATCACAGCGTCGGGAGAGGTTAGAGTTACGTCTTGGCTTTTCCCGTCGGCAGACACAACGATCAAACCCTGGGCTATCACCTCAGCGCCCTTTTTGGCGGTCACAAACAGGGTTCGATCATTCATCTTCTTGTAGGAACGCATATTCGCATCGGGATCTCCGGTAATGGCGTAATCTTTGCCGTCGAATTTTCCTTTCCACTCGCTGTGGATAGGCGTTCCGTCTCCCTCGACGCCGTCAGTCGTCACAGTTACTTTGTCGCGGATAAGACGACTGTTATAGACGACCTTCGTATCCTTGTCGGTACCGGGAGTGAGCTTTGACTTCGATTCGTTTAGCTTCCATGTCCCCTCGAAAGGGTCAGCTGCGTATAACCCCCCGGCAATTAAAATCATTCCCAAGCTCAGTGCGATTGTTTTGGTCTTCATCTTTTTCGTTGTTGTTTTCATATCTTTAATTTGCTTTGAGCATTCTTCTCCGAAATTTGCCCGTGAACAAGGGGCGAAAAAGTCCTCCGGAAAAGTTGATGCGGATGATATTCGATAGACGACGATTTGGATAGGAAGAATCGCCAGGAACCGCCGACAAGGTCTGTAGTTTGCCGTTGTGCCAGAACACGCATCTTCCGGGCACTACCGATGCTTGTATTCCGACTTGCCATGTGATAAACGCCAAGACCCGGCTCAACATGTCCGTTTTGAGGAGTTACCTTCTGGGTTTGATAGTGGCTCACTTAGCGTGGTTGTTTTTTTACAACCGGTCAGTTGTTATGGAAAAGGCACCCTGACAATTCGAAGCCTTTCCGACTTGATACGCTTGTCATTACTTCTGTTGCAGGAATGGCGCTATCCGGATTCGGATTGTTACTGCTGGGATTTGCGCACTTGTTGAATCAATTCGGGCTCGCAGGCCTTTTAGTATTGGAGGCCGCCTTCTTCTGGCTGCTGAAACGTGACAATTGGCTGTCATTTATTTTTTGGAGGCGCATAGTTTAGGATTTCGTCAAGGGTTGGACGTTTCCAGCCGTTTCCATTTACGTTCTGTTCCTGGCGCTTGGGATCCCCGCAATCGTCCCGCCCACCGGCGGCGACCCAGTAAGCTACCATTTGGCGTACGCGGCAGACTGGGCGAACGCCGGGCGCATCTATGTCGATCGTCACGAGGCAGGTTTCGACGCCTCGGTGAAGGTTCGGGTTCGCCTATGTTGCAACTCACTGGGCGCGAGCTAATCGCGGATGGACCCGGTTATTTCAGTATTACTAGTGAAGGGCTCTTTTCAGATGCGCCTGCAATCGAGGGCGACCCTTCACTAACAGGTTATTTCCGACCTGCCGGCTCGCCAGTCGTGGCCGCGGCCATCGGCAACATGATCGAACTTCGAACATTAGACACAGGCTGTTTAAAGGAGTGGGCGGTGGGCCCGCGGCAATCTGATCTCACAGTATCTAGGCGGAATAGAGAGGACGGAGAAGACAGCTGAGACGTTGTCATCGCTCTGTGGAGAGCAAGTGCGCAGAATTCGACGGCGCGTTAAGCACTGGGAAATCATCGCTGACAATCTCAGTAAAGCCGGGTGGAGTTGGGGCTGCGTCTCAGCGATTGATTCCAGGGGGCGAACGATCTGGATTGCAGACGCACATCGCGACGACGGAAAGCGGTTCATCGTCAGGGTCAACGAAAAACTGACTGCGTTCCTAGAACTTCAATCAGCGATTCCAGCGGGCAGAACGCTTCAGAGCATGTAAATAAAGCTCGACAAACTATCGCGGAATGGCTAGAAGGCTCCTTGATTACGTCATCCGACGTTTCAACGCATCTTCGGCCGGACTGAAGAAGCCCGTGGGGCTGGACCTACGCTGTGACCGCCGCTTTACGCGATCTCCAGATCCAACTGGAGCCCCCGAGTCAGCCTAAGTGAGGCCGCTGCTCAAAAGCGGCTCGTGAGGATGGTTCGTGGTTCCGTGCGGAACTGGATACCAGTAAATGCAGTTCAACAATCCAATCTCAACAAAACATTGAACACAAAAAATATGACAACTCTACACTTAGAAAAATCAATTGGCCGCTCGTTGGGCACGTCAAACTCAATGAAAATAATCATCCGCCGCCTGCTTGTAACTGCTGTGGCATTCGCTCTGGCGTTAATTCCTGTATGCGCACGCGCCTTTTTGCCGGGCGACCTCTACGTTTCAGACTCCAACAGTGGAACGGTTTTCTACTTCACTCCTGCTGGTACTAAGGTCGTCTTTGGGTCTGCCTTCAGTGCGCCGCAAGGCCTCGCCTTCCATGACGACGATCTTTTCGTCGCCGAATCCGGTGCAGGCAGGGTTTTGAGAATTTCTCTGCACACAGGAATCAGTACCGTCGCTTCGGGCCTGGGCACGCCTTACGGCCTGGCTTTCGACGGTAAGGGCAATCTGTTCGTGGCTGACAATTTCACCGGAACGATCTTCAAATTATCAGGTCCGGCCGGTTCCCTCTCGGATAAAACCATCTTCGCTTCCGGTTTAAATAGTCCTAGTGGCCTCGCCTTTGACAGCAAGGGCAATCTTTTTGTCGCAAACCCTGGCACTAACTCGATCCTGAAATTCACGCCTGCCGGTGTGAAGACTACTTTTGCCTCCGGGTTGAACGATCCAAACGATCTGGCTTTTGATTCGTCTGGCAATCTCTACGAAACGGATGCTGGCGGTGACAAAATATTCAAGTTTACGCCCGCCGGAGCCAAGACCACTTTCGCCACCAATCTTTTTGGGCCTTTCGGTTTGGCCTTTGACGCCACGGGGAATCTTTTCGAGGTGTCGTTTGGCTACAACACGATTTTCAAGTTCACTCCTGCTGGCGGCAGGAGCACTTTTGCTTCGGGCCTCAATAGTCCGACCTTCGCGGCTTTCAGGCCGAAGACGGACAAGCTTATCAACATTAGCACCCGAGGCTTGGTCGGGACCGGTGATCACGTTCTGATCGCGGGGTTTATCGTGGGCGGGAATGCGTTAGTAAACAATTTGGTTGGCATACGAGCAATTGGCCCTTCTCTCTCCAGCTATGGGATCACGGATGCATTGCAGAATCCGACCTTGGAGTTGCACAATGCCAGCGGCGCCCTCATTGCTTCCAACAATGATTGGAGAGACACGCAGCAGGCTCAAATCCAAGCAGCGGGTCTCGCCCCGGCCGATCAGCGTGAATCAGTTATCATAATTGCGCTCCCATCCGGCAACTATACGGCGATTGTTCGCGGCCTAGCTAGTACCACAGGCGTGGCTTTAGCGGAAGTCTACAACCTGCGCTAGCCGCTTTGTCAATTTGCCTAACAAAAAATGAGAGCTGCACAAACGCGCCCCCTCGGTTGCCTTATTAGCGCCGCTCTTCGATCTGTTATCGACCTATTTTCTAACGGGGCGCGAACGTCGCCGAACGAAAACGGCGATGCCCTAACGACCAATACTCGCAATTCGCGGCGAAGATCGCCGGCCAGGTCACAGTAAAAATCGGAGAACTGGTCGGTGCACGCGACGGGTTCAGCCGATTCGAGGAACTTCGGACGACGCTTGTGACGGCTGCGTTTCATGTTGTCCCTCCTATTTAGCGCCCACTCGCGCCCTTGCCGCAAGCCTTGGCGGTTGCGGAGCGTCGCTGGCTGCTTCCAATGCTTTCAACCGTGCCTCAGCCTGCTCACGTTGCTGCCGCAAAGCTACCTTTTCTGTGGGCACGTATTCGCGTTCCTGCTCCGTCATGGCGTTCCATAACGCGGACAGGCGCGGAACAGTGGCGATCTTCGACTGCTGAGTTAGATCAAAGTTTTACGGCTCTTCTCAGAGCCCGTATGGCGACTTTTTAGCGCAGAACGCATTTCATTGGCGACCCAAGTCGGGCCTGCGATAGCCTCAGCCGCGAAAACTCACTGCGGTCCCCCTTCCGCATGGCCTCAATCGTTTCGGCTTGACACGCTCGCGGCAACTTTGATTAGCTATCAGGCACCTGTGGTTGAACGAACTGTAAGCTGCGCTTTCAAAAACTTAACCAAGCTGCAGTGTACACGCGACGGTGAGCATCTCGATCCGGCGTCTATAGTGAATGCCTATCCACCGCAGATCATTGCAACAGGAGATCTCGGTGTCGCTTTATGATAGTTTTGCCAGCTCGCTGGGTGTCGATTGTTGATGTGGCAGACTTTAAGGGACATGGCCACGCTCATTCGGGCCATTCAATGTTAGTACGCGCAGCGTCGCTAAACGGATCTGATCAGGTGGAGACGCGGCGTGAAGTACTGGCATTAGTCGCTAACAATTTTGCGTAATGTTCGGCCAAATTTTGCGGAGTACTAAGTGAACAGGCAGGACTGGAGCCTGGTCGCAGCTTATTTCGGTACTGAGTGAACAGCCGCTCAAATGACAGTGAACCATAAATAACTCACCCCTCGACCTATGAAACAAAACTACATCCCCTGCGATATCTCTAACCCGATTTCAACCGCGCGACTTTGCGACTCGCAACGCACCGCCACTTCCGTCAAGCGGTATTTACCGCCCAGTTGGTTGTTTTATCTAGCTTGCGTGGCCTCGACACTCTTCTTGAGCGAAACGCATTTGCCAGCAGCGGTCGTCACAAACGAGCATGACAGCGGGCCAGGCTCCTTGCGGCAAGCCGTGAGCGCTGCATCCATTAATGATCCCATCATCCTGTTCGCTCCCGGGGTGACCCATATTACCTTAACGAGCGGGCGGATTGAGATCGGAGAGATCGGAGAGGGTCTTTTTATTAAGGGTCCAGGAAAAGATGCGCTGACGATACGCTCCTCTTCCTCCCCTGTGTTTTCTGCTAGCATCAGCACTAGTAGGGTTACGATTTCTGATCTTAGTATCGCGTTTTCCTCCGGAGCGGTTATCAGCAACGCGGAGATGGAAATCAGAAGGTGTGCATTTTTCCGCAATACTGACAATGCTATTATCAACTCAGGAGTTATGTCTATCGCTGATAGCACGATCGCAAATAACCTGGGCCACGGCATAGTAAACTACAGCAGCAGCGGCGATTTGACAGTTAAGAACTCCACAATAAGCGGTAACTCAGCTAGTGGGACCCCAAACGTGTATGGAGGGGGCATCCAAAACAGTGCATTGATGACTATCGAAAATTGCACCATCACCGGCAATTCGGCCGGAGACCTTACGACTACTGGTGATACGTTCGGTGGCGGAATTTATAACACGGGCTCACTCAGCATTCAAAGTAGCACTATCGCGCATAACGTCAGCAGCTCCGGATTCTTCCCTTCCGGATCCGGCGGCGGCATTTATAGTACGGGAACCACAACATTAGATAGCGATATTGTAGCACTTAATATTGCTCCTTTTGGGGAAGATGTTAGGGGCCCCGGAATCAGCTCGGGCGGCTACAATGTCATTGGTGATGGTTTTCTCCTCGCTTGGGCACCTACGGACCAGGTTGGCACCCCAGGTGCCCCGATTGATCCGCTTCTAGGGCCTTTGATGGACAATGGAGGCCCCACTTTTACACACGCACTGCAGCCCGGCAGCCCAGCTATTGATCGGGGGGATCCTAATCTCGACGCCGTCGATCAGCGCGGCTATGCCCGCCCGGGAATTCCAGACGTTGGGGCATTTGAGTTTCACGGAGTACCTCCTCCAGCTCCGCCGCGCCTGGGCAACATTAGTACTCGCGCTTTTGTGCAGACAGGCGACAACGTGGTGATCGGAGGCTTCATTGTGCAAGGCAACAGACCAAACCCCGCGCCAAAGCGGGTGATCATTCGCGCCATTGGCCCTGAGCTTACTCACTTTGGCGTGCCCAATGCACTGGCTAATCCCAGATTGGAACTGCACAATCACACTGGCGCTTTGATTGCCTCAAATGACGATTGGCAGACTACGGTAATCGGCGGAATTATCACCGGTAACCAAGTCAGCGATATCCAGAACAGCGGCTATGCTCCAGGGGACGGCAGGGAATCGGCGATTATCGCAGATCTGCCACCGGGTAACTACACTGCGATCCTACGTGGAGTAAACGACACTACTGGAGTTGCTCTTGTGGAAGTGTACGATCTTAGTCGCGACCCTAATTCAATCCTTAGCAACATCAGTACCCGCAGCTTTGTGCAGACGGGGGACAACGTGATGATTGGCGGTTTCATTCTTCAAGGCACTGAGCCGAAGGCCGTGATTGTGCGCGCTATTGGCCCTGAGCTCACGCAATATGGCGTTCGCAATGCTTTGGCTGATCCAACATTGGAACTGCACGACGGTAGCGGAGCTTTGATTGCCGACAATGACAATTGGCAGGCCGACATTAATGTCAATCTTTTGAAGAGCGTCGGACTCGCTCCGGGAGACGCTAGGGAATCTGCTATCTTCACAGTTCTGCCACCGGGAAAGTACACCGCGATTGTGCGCGGCAAAAACAACACAACGGGAGTCGCTCTCGTGGAGGTGTACGATCTGAATTTATATTAAGATCGGACGCCTGCGCGCAACACTGAGTACTGGGGCGACCCGTTTGCGTGTGAGTGAAGAGGGCGAGGCCACGGAAAAGCTGACTGCGTTTGTGGAACTTGAATCGGTGATTCGCGCTTTCGGCGAATTGTCTTGGCGGGTTGGCGAGTTTTTTCCAAACTCGGCGTCGCTAAACGGATCTGAATCAGGCGGAGGAATTCTCCCCGCTGGGTTCTTCGTCTCTTCCGGACCCGCAATCGCAGAATCAACACGGCGGGGAAAAAGAAAGGAAATATTCCATGTACCGACTGGTTCACCCAATAAAAGTAAGTTCAGTATCTCTCGTCTTGCTGTCGCTTGTTTGTTTTGCGCTTTCGCCAAGCACGCGAGCACTGCTACCGCCGCCTCCGCCAGATGGAGGCTATCCTGGTCACAACACCGCTGAAGGTGAGAACGCTCTTTTTAGTCGCACAACCGGTGTCGAAAATACAGGAATTGGCTCGAACGCTCTCGCTAACCTTACAAGCGGCGTCGACAACACGGCAGTCGGTGTTGGGGCGCTCAGTAGCAACGCCATGGCCAGCTTCAACACCGCTGTCGGTTCTTTCGCGCTCAGGCTCAACATGGGCGGCA
>Ga0193693_1000178_pt1 | contig 10782 bp, 8 predicted proteins | sample L3a2metaG_FD_144916 | JGI IMG/M metagenome (GOLD analysis project Ga0193693, IMG submission 144916) | Soil microbial communities from a riparian zone of the East river system, Colorado, United States - L3a2 | ecosystem: Environmental > Terrestrial > Soil > Riparian zone | place: USA: East River...
GTTTCCCCACTCTTCCCAAAATCGGCAGGTGCCGAATTGGCCCACCTACAGCCCAGTGCAGTGCAGGAGCACACGCATGGACGCCGGCGTCATCGCCAACCCTTACGATCAGCACGGGACTGGCTCCTCTCTAGTAGATTTTTCGCGGCCGCCGCAGCGTAGATCGCTGCACATTAAATCCCCTATTTATCAATTCGCCTTTTTTCCTCATCTGAATACTACTCACGTACCAATTCTCGGGCATACAACTGTTTATTACCCTCAGATGAACACTGGCACATGACTCGGGTTGAAACACCCTTTTTTAATTCTCTCCTCTCAAACATCACTGTAGAAAACAACCCTTCAACCCATCTATGTATTATGTACCACCATTGTTTATGACAAGCACCGGGGAATACGTTTCGTCCTGAAGGTCCGACCATTACGGCGGCAAGTGAATAACAGGATGTGATAATTGCAGAGTGATATGAACAAATAGATCGATCACCGAGTCCTAAGGTTGAGGAGCTTCCTGCCTCGCTCACGCTCGATCTCCTGCTTCCCACGGACTCCTGAACCCTTGTCAAGTTTACGCCCAGGTCCACCAATGCCGTTACCCATGGCGAGGGGCGCATTTCCCGCGTGGAGCATGCGAAAGAGCAATTTTATGACGTTGAGGGGGTTTCGCGATCCCCATACTTTGGCGGATATATCCTTGATCCCGGCAGCCTTGAGGACCTGGTGGACGTTGGGGTTGCAGTGCAGGCCGAATCCGACCGGCCGTGGGCGAAGGATGATGCGCGTCGCGCCGAGCTTGCTGGACATCTCCGTCCATATCGTCCGGCCCTCGAATCGGTCCACATAATCCATGTCCCGCACGGCCATTGCGAAAGCCCGGTTCGTCGCGCGTGCGCCGTCATCGTGCTTCGCCTCTCCGTAGCCCACGAGACCATCGCCGTTGCCGACGACCACGAGCACGCCGCGACGGTGAATCTTCCCCTTGCCTGTCTGCTGTGTTACGCGCCGCGTGATGAGAGGGAAACGGTGAAGCTTCTCGAGATCTCGTCGACCGAGCGGCAGAAAGGGCGCGTGGTCGTCCTCGCCGTCTTCCCTCTCCGGAAACCCTTCTTCCTCCTCCTCCTTCCAACCTGCCTCCTCTGACCCATCCCGCTTAGCCATCATTGCCTTGCCGTCGCCATCATTTACGTCTGTCGCCCCTGCGGTGAATAAAGATGGGTCGTTGCGAACGACCACACGACTTGCAAACGGAGAAAGTTTTGACGGGGGAAACTCTCTGCGATCTGCGAGGTCGAGGAGAGGATTGGGCTTGGATATGTCGGGGAAAGGGAGGTCATTGACGATTTTTGAAGGCGCTCTTGTTCGCCTTTTATTCCGCCGCCGTGGCGTCAGGAGGGTCCCCTGGTCAACTGGTGTCGATGCTGGCGCACCGCTAGTTGGGGTCTGAGCGCGTCCGGGGAAGAGGTCTCGGAAGAATAGGCTCGTAATAAGAGCACGCAGTGGCCATGAGACTTGTGAGACCGACTTGACTTTGCCAGCAGACGAGAGCAGGATATAAGCTCCCTTGTAAGCCTGTTCATCGTCGTCGGTGTTCGTGTCGCGCGCACGCGCACAAGTGGCGGATTTTCAATCATTTATTTATTTATTTAATTTTTGTCGACTACACACGCGTACTGTGACTTCATCCTGAGTCCACCCCGAGGCTGTAGTCTTACCTCAAATTGCCAGTGCAGCAGTCCCTGGCAGGTCCCGCAAACCGCGATGACGGAACCAGAAGCAAGTTCTAATGCATCTCAGTTAGTGGGAAGCAATATAGACAGCCTCTATGGCGTAATCGACAGGGACAAGTAAGCGCGCACGTCTTGCACGATCCTCTCTCCATATAACAGATTGACAACATCCCGGAGGAAGCGTGCACGGGTTGAATCTGACAGTCCCTGAGGATGCAAAAGAAACGATTAAGCCTTGGGATGAGCGCGAGTCCACAGAGAAGTTCGCAGAATCTAATGTTGATGATCAAGTCCGAGACAACAAACTTATGTTAATCCTCTCTCGACTGATTGTGCTTATTTTTTGCTTTTTCCCATTCAGCTGGTCGTACACATCCCGTTCGCGCAAACTGTGCGAATAAAGTCTGTATTGCTGAAGCTCGGTGCGTGGTTCCAATCGCTTTTTTTTCTCTTTCTCTGTGCTGGATTCGTGATAGGCAGGGGCGAGGTGACTCCGCGACGCTTACGCGTTTATGCCAATCGTGCGAACATTATCGACTTTTCGGAGGCGGACGACGTGCAGCCATCCTTGAACATCTCTTTGCTCGAGGGAGAGACGACCGTCACTGAATATCCACTTCGCATGGCCGCCTTCTCAAGTATCAACAGTCTTTCCCTATTTTTAGTACGTAGTCCACAAATTATTCCTACAACGTATCCAAGGCCAGAGTCCTGTCCTAACAAGTCCGTGTGTAGAGTGACTCCGTAGGTGGAGAATGTTCTCGAGTATACTACATCGGATTCAAAGGAGAAACGAGAGTTATCCGAAAGGAGGGTATCAACAAACTCAAGATACCTGCAGCGAATGCTGCCGATGCATCTCTTACTGATCGACTACAAGAGAAGGGTGCTGCCCAGCAGCCAACTGCCAAATAGGAAAAAAAAATGTTCGCCCACTGTACCCCAGAATACTTACAATACTGTTGCCGTCATACCACATGGTGGTCCCCGAATGTAGCCACATCAGTGGGCTTCTGTTTCTCCAGGAGGTCATCATCCAACGCATCGCTAGACTCCGATGTGAAGGGGAGGGTCAGACGTGGAAGTTCCGCCACGGGCCTCCGAGTCTGCGATTGTGGCTGATTGCTTGAATTGAATGGGAAAACTATGGGGTTTGGAGCACTGCTACCCAGATTCAGGCTCTTTGGGCGGCTGAACATGGCTAGTGATTGAGCATAGAAAATATCAGACGAGCCCAACGATGGGACTCACCGTTGGTATTCTTTGATCATGCTGAGACTCCGGTAAAGGCGTGTTACACACATGGCTCTGTCATGCGAGATGTGAATGGATATGCCATCAAGGCCCACTGGAGCTTCTTACATGCTAAGCACTTTGGTAGACCAGAGGCGTCAGTGGGTCCGTTGCACTTATAAAGTAAAGATGGCTGACATGATGACGAATGAAACACCTTTGAGGGGGAGGGAAGATCTTGTTAGGGGGGACATCGTTTAGAACTGATGGCGTGTTAACTCACTAGATTCCCAAGGTCTTGTACTGGATAGGTAGGAGGTGGTATGCGTAAGGACTCTTCCTCACAGAAGTAGATCAATAATAATAAAAATTCTCACCACTGGGATTGAGGGATAAGAGTACCTGAAGGATGTTGAGCGTACGAACCAACACAATAATAATGACTGATTGAAGCACTTACAAGTAGCGGAACTTGAGCAAATATAGCCACGAGTAACCAGACCAAGCCCTATTGTAATATATCAGCTATTCGCATAGCCCGCGAAAACACCATGAAAAAGCCTAATGACATGGTGGAATAGAAGACGTCCGAGGTAGTGGTCCCGCTGACGCACAAGTCCGGCGAGCATAAAGGTAAGCAAAATCATTTCGGAGCAGAGAGACACCAAAGTGGTATCTCGGTTCAATCGCCCGTCAAGAAGAACGCAGCTCTTCAGGTCTTTTGAATGTCGTGCTTTGGTCTGTCGACGGTTGAGAGATTGAGAAAAGACGAGAGAGAGAGGATTGGCTCATGCGTACTAAAGCGATGCCTGTAAAGCGCGAGGAAGCGTATAAATGAGCCGGTCCGCCGGTACAAAAGAATGAAGGAATCCTCGTACAGCGAAGTATAAAGGCTAAGTTTACCAGCCACGCGCATATGCAGGTAGCGAGGATCCTTCTATTTTTATCCCAAATAGCAGCTCTGGATTTCAGACAGTTTAGTACCAGTGACGACTTTTTTGATGTGAGGAGCGCGCACGCGCTCACATCTTAAGGATCAGTAGCAATGAAGCCAGTATCATCGCCAGATAGGCTGTAATCTGAATATAAATAAATAGAAACGGACAACACAAGTCAGCTCTTCACACAAATTTGTGATGGCATCAAAACCCTGCGCACGAATTCGAAATACAACCATCCCTGACAACCTATCGAACTTCTCAAATTGTTCTGAATCAGGTTGGCCAGCACGTTCACAAGGGTGACTATGCGTATCACTCCGTAGACCTAGTGTTCAGTTATTGCATGAGACAGAGACATGCAGAGAGATCAAGTCAATTTGCTCACCCATACTGACCAACGATACGGCCGCTTCCTCGAGATGAAACTCCACTCGAACCAGATCGTCGATAAAAACTCCCATCTTCGACAAAGGGAAAAAAGACTCAGTGGCACGAACGCGCTGATAACGTAGACTATCGAGACTTACATGTATATGCCGCCTAGAATATGGACGTATCTCTGCAGAATGCCTACGGTATAGCACGCGAGGTGGGGAAGAGATCAGCGGAGTCCGGGGAATCTAGCTCAAGTAAGAGAACAGATCTCGTACGATGTTTTCCGACTATGTCGGCTGGGACATGGATTGAATGCGTGTTGTTGTTTATATGATGGTGCATTAAGTGCGTGTTATTCATATGAAGGTGGCCAGCCATCGTTCGGAAGGGAAAGTGGGACCCACCGGGGGAGGATGGCAGCAAAAGAGCGAAATAGGTAGGAGTCTCCTTCATGTAGGAGGTTAGAGGGGCTTTTCATATGGTATGGGAAGCAGTGCTCCATGTGTGCTCGGTTGCGCTGTTGCAAGCATCAAACCCGTACCCAGGGTCCCCAGGGTGTAATATCCTGTCTGTTCTGTTCTGGACAAGCGGATCATATCAAACATGATTAAATTACCAGCTTGATCACTACCCATTAATGTTGTCAAGCTGGCGACCGACCCAAAAAGGTTGATTGGAGTCAAGAATTACCGTCCGGTAACATGTGGACTGACGTGGATCATCAAGGCACGTTGCCAAGAGACCCGCGGGCAAAGTAGAAAGCATAACTGCTGGTCGTTTACTGTGGGAATTGTTGATTATGGTGCCGCTGCTGCCGAGGCATAGCCACTCCCTGCAGGGAGATAGATGGGAGATTTGATAAGCGCCCAATTCGTTGGGAGGTATTTGGCAATTAATTTCCAACACGAAGTCAATCTAGCCAACAGGTGGGCAATTAGTCCTCGCTCGACAGAGCAATGAATAGGTGTTGCCCATCACTACGTTCCCCTCTGCATCATCAGAAGGGTCCTCCCGGAAAAAAGGACCTTCCCATAAAAAAATCGTCATCATTTAGATGCTGTACGGTACCACACTGACAGCTGATATCCCTAGCGTCTCCTCCTTGTCGACGACCGGGTCGACGATGCCACACCGGTAGTAGCTGAGTTCCCGGCTGACGTACGTGTCTTCCTCGTCGCCTTGCGTGCGCTGGTCTTTTGTGGCGAATGGTCTGATGAGGACGATGCAGCGCTCAGGCGTGAGCTACGCCGGGGTTTCACCAACACGTTGTCTTCCTCTGCATCGATCGAACTTGTCCGGGACGCCCGACGACGCGTCGTTCGCTTGGCAGAGGATACCGCCGGAAGTGGCGGGACGTTGTCTTCCTCTCCGCTTGCGCCCACATCGAATCCCCCTGGAACTGATGTCCGCGCGGTCCGCCGTGCCTTTGCCGGTCGCTGCCGTGTGGGGGGTGTAGGTGGGGAATGTGCAAACAAGGTTTGCTCCGATTGGGCTACCTCACGTTCAACACGGAATGCTCCAGGGAGTGGTGGTTCTGTGGTCTCCCTAGGGTAGGGAATAGGCTCGGGACGAGAGTTTGAGAATACAGACTGTGAAAATTCTGTCACAGGCATGGGTTCAGGTACTCTGGGAAGCACATCGTGTTGGTCCTCGTTATCCGGCCTAGTCTCTACGCTGGGTTCTGGTACGACGTCCCTTTGTGAAGATGAGGTATCAGCACTGGATTCCTCTGGGAGTGAAGGCTTCTGGCTATAAAGCACGGTCTGATCAGCAATCGTGTGGCGCATTTCTCGAGCAGCGTGTGATGGGAAAAGTGGTGATGATCTATGGCCTCCTGATCCAGAGGAGTTCAGGAAAGGTTTACTTGCTTGCGGACCTGGCCCAAATAATCCAACCCTGGGGCCCGCCTGGGAAGGCGGCGGCGGAACAGTGGGGGCAAAGTTGCGCACATGCAATGCTCCATTCAAACCCGGCGGAATAACGACATCACTCGCTCGTGTGGGTGCCGGAGCAAGTGATGGACCAACACCCCGTACGGGGGGCCCTTCTATCATGGGGACCGCAGCAGCCCTTGGCTGATTGTGCCCGTAAATGGGCCTTCCTAGTATAAATCTGGGCGCGCCAGAGGTGGTAGGAGGTGCACGGGAAGGTGGTGGCGGTATTTCTTCCCAGGACATATCCAAGTCGATGGCAGCGGTCTTGTTCTGCGCAGTCTTTGCTAAAGATCCGGGCTTTCGCTGTACAACAGCCCGTAACTTCTCGTCTATCTCCTGACGCTCAATAGATGGAAGTGCAGCAATCACGTCTTCAATCATTTTCCGGCGCCGTTCCGCGGCCAGCGATGCTTGGGTCCCACGTCCGAGATGAGTGCTCGCAAATTGTTGATCAAGCTTGATGGCCTCTACGTACTGTCCCGACTGGATCAGACGCACGCAAACGAGATCTTGTAGTAAGGGAACTGAGGACACCGGTAGCGATGCTGGTGGCTCGAGAGCAAAAGAGTGGAGAAGCGACTGCTCGAAGGAAGAGAGTGGGAAGACGATCAATTGCTTCAGGTGTTCTGGACGTGGCTCGGCTATGGCGAGTGAGCACGCGGTTCTAATACTTGAAATAATGAGACTTACGGGTGAAACACCACTCGAAAAACTTCTTCGTAAGACGCGTTCGTATCTCGCTCTTCTCCGGGAACGTTCGTTGATACTGCCAGGCATATGCGAAGCCATCCTCGGCCAAAGCAAGGATATACATGTCCATGTCATCTGGTTCCGTCAACATTGGTTTTGCGGTACGCAGGTATTGCAGGAGAAGGCGCGTGGAGTTATCCGACAATGAAATAGCTTGTATAATCTTGGAGGTATAATCCCGGTTGAGGCGTACGTCGCAGAGTAGAGACACTGCTCTCTGTCAGGATAGGGTGAACGTTAAGACATAAAGATGTCAGGGTAACACGATGTTACGAACTTCCACATGTATTCCTGAATCGAGGTGCCAGTATGCATCGGAGAGCATGGCGAATTGCGGCGGTATACATTTATCTTCCCTGAACCTCTCTTCTCTTCCGTCCTCATGCCACTTGAGCAAGAAGTAAATGAGGCAGTCTTTTTTCAGGGAATCGTACGTGGAGTCTTCAATAGCGTCGAGGAGCCTGCGGAGGGACTCGGGATCGGTTGGAGGCCAAAGGGTATCTGGTTGTCGTACACCCCCGGACGAAAGGAGAATGTCAAATATGAGTAAGTCGGACAACTGGGCTCTCCGGTTCTCGATCTGATGTGGTCGTGGAGCACGCCAGGGAAAGCCATCGGATGAGAGGTCAAAGAGAGAGATGAGGTCGGGTGTACTGTCCTAAGAAAGAGGTCAGCGGTGACGGTGAAGTAGGCTGAAGACGCAACAACAGACCATGTTCGCGCAAAGACTCGGACAGGCGTGTGTTCGCGTTTCGGCGGGAACAACGTGCCAGGCCAGCACGTGACATTTGGTTACAATAAAGGAAAGAGACCTTTGTTCACGTTTTTGTATCTACGTTACAGAATAAAGTGCCACAATAGACCCACAAATTTCGAATCTAATCAATAGCTGGACCCATTCACCTGTCGGTCGACGTGATAACCATCAGTCGAGCACGGAATGACGCGCATCGCCAGGAAAGCGCACCTTGTCCTTCAGTTGCCCAATGAACTGCTGGTAGCTGGGTAACACGTCTGCACGATCCTGTATGAGTGCCGACAGAGCCCACAAGCGTAGAGGTGGTTCTCCGTCTTCTTTGACAACATACAAGTGCGGATGGTAGATGCCATGCCGCATTTCGCGTGTCTTTTGTATCACCGCGTTCACACGCTGCGAGAACGGATTGTCGAGGAGCGGAAGGGTGATCTAGAATCAAATCGAGTTAGCCTGATAATTTTCCAGTACTGAACCGTCAGAAAAAATACCTTTCCGCCACGAAGTGTCTCGTAATTCGGCAGGTCAAACACATCGATGATCAACTGAGGAACTGCGTCGCGTCCGACCCACAGGAAAAGCGTCTGTCCGTCTTCGATTAGGAAGAGGCCGTGCCTCTCTAGTCTTTCCGAGGTAAGAGGCAAGGGAGACGGCATGATAATGCCATGCTCGCCAACAGTCCCAGCCTGCAAAGATGTCAGTACGCAAGCACCGTCCCTTGGGTAAATATTACCTCTGGTGACATGCTGTGTAATGAGTAGAACGTAGGGTGGATGTACGGAATGAGGAGTTGCGATGGCAATGAAGTGAGTAAGGCCTGAGCGTAGGCCCTCAAATCCGGCGGAATCTGTGCGCTTTGCCGAATGCCAACGTTCTTCAATAGACCCAACACTAGCACCGGTAACATCCTCATATTCTCGCTGATAGCCAGCTGAGCGCTCGCGCCTGCACCGGCAGTCGTCATACTCGTCTTGTACGCTTGCAAAATCTCGACGAGTTTGCTTCGGACCGCGTCACGCGCATCTTCGAGCTTATGCGTAATTGTACGTTCCACAGCCTTGTTTGCGAGTAGCGTGGCGATGGCCACTTGATCAGCGGATGCGAAGACTTCAGACAAATTCGATGTTGTCGGGTGCGCCGTCGTGAGGACCCGAATGCGACGCTCGCCTATAAACGAATCACAATCCGGTCACACTGACTTGAAAAAGATATAACACTGACCATAGCAGGTCGTATGCAGGATCGCCGTTTGGAACACAACAAACGGCGACGTTATCGTCTCTTCAATCTGGAACTCGATTGCATATGACGTGTCTTGTGGCACAGCGGGCATTGCGAGTAGGTCAGTGGAGCGTACGAAGAAGTTGCCGTGGAATGAAGACATCCGAATGCCGCGGGTGGCGCGCACGCGCATGACTGCTTCAAGCATTATAGGCATAGCAAGAACCTCGCCAAATTCATGCGCGAACTTCACTGCATCTTCAGAGCGCGCGGCATTGAAAGCGGGGTAGAAATATGTCTGCCCGGATGTGTAGTGAGGAAGGCAAGCTGGGCATTCTGTCAGTCTACTACACCCGATCGAAGAATAAGATGATACCTAACGTGGCGACATCTTGGTAGGCGGCACTGAACAGGAACATGTCGACTGAAACCTGGGCGCGCGAGCACTCGATGGCGAAGGATTTATAGAATGGAGAAGCTGTTTGTAACAGACCGGATTCCTGGGCGAAGGTAAAGAAAAGCTCGAAAAAGCAAGCCCGTGCGGACCTTGGGAGTGCCTAATATTTTTGGATCTTCCCTGTTCTTGAGAGCACCAGCTCCAATGCTCGGCAGACTGGAAGACAAAACGACGAGTTTACCGCCAATTGGACTCTAATATCCAAAAGACACGAATTAGGCCAAGCTTTCGGAGGTGCGAGGCAACATACAATTAACTTGAAACCAGACTGTAGCGCTGGGCCAAGAGCGCTGCCGATAGTGTGGTTTTCGGCAAACATGTCATTGAGTCTGCCAAGGAGCAACTCCACTGCAGCTCTGCATTCGCTGAGATTCACAAGCAAGTCATTCGGTTTCGGTAAGAACACATCATCGACGTCAGACATGACGAGCATTGTACAATCTGGCGATTCGGCCTACACACTGTCATATGCCGAAGGTGCGAGAGACATCGAACGAACTCACCGACATCGAAAAGAAGTAGACAGATGTATCGTAGGCGATGATTGCGACTTTAGTGCGCTGGTCTTCATTAGGTAGTCGATCCAGGTTCTCGAGAATTGTTCGGGTTGCAGTGGCCACCATGCCTTTTTCATGTAAGTCATCGAGAAACGTTCGAAATTGGGATGCGTACCGGACTGAATAGCACTATGGCTCACGTCGATAAGGAAGATATAGACAGCCGGCTGGGGGGCGCGGACCATGTATTCAGTCGGTGCCACGAATTCAACGACAGCGTGCGTCAGCTCAGCACGCGCCCAGCGATCCCCAGGCTGATTCCGGGTCTGATCCCAGTCAAACAGTTGTGGGACCTCGTTCGACATTCCACACATACAACAGCGCCAACTAGAGAAGGCGATCAGCTCAAGCTACGAAGAACAATATAATTGACGCACCGATTACCCCCGTCAATGAACTGTACATAAGGGTTGATATATGTTCTGCACCGCCTGCAGCGAGCAATGATAGTATCTGTTACAACGGGAACAGGCTCATCCCCTTCCTTGACCGAACGGTACGGCGTAATAACGAGACCCAAAGGAATCTTCGATTTGCTAACAATAGAATTAGAACTGGGGATAGCGTTAACAGTACTCCGCTGGTATGAGTGGTGCGCGTTCGCGAAAGGAGAATTGGTCAAGCAAGAGCCAGCGGGGAGCCGGATCAATGGCGGTGGCAGCTCGAGGTCCCGAGGGTCGGGAGGGGAGGTGAGTAAATTCGTGGTATAGATCTGGAAGGGTTTCTGACCACCGTTGATGCCCATCTGCCCTAACTGGTCGGTAAGTTGGCCAACACCACCTGCACCGTAGCCAGCTACGGGGGTTTGGCCATAACCAGGTGCATTTATG
>Ga0193693_1000179_pt1 | contig 10780 bp, 10 predicted proteins | sample L3a2metaG_FD_144916 | JGI IMG/M metagenome (GOLD analysis project Ga0193693, IMG submission 144916) | Soil microbial communities from a riparian zone of the East river system, Colorado, United States - L3a2 | ecosystem: Environmental > Terrestrial > Soil > Riparian zone | place: USA: East River...
AGTGTCGAACTGAAGGGTGTCGAGACGGAAGGGAACAAACACGAAAACACAGAGAGAAGAAAAAGATACACACTTGCGATTAGAAGGCCGTGCTCTCTTCGACTAGGAGAGCAACTTTAAATACACTCGAAGTACTACCCACAAGCGAGGATCCGGAGCGTCAAGTGAGAAATTTAAGAAAATAAAAGTGAAGCAAGCGGGGGCTGCGTTAATCGTTGTTGCGCCGTTGGCTGATAGAAGGAGCGAGTAAGAAAGAAAAGGGTGAGAAAAGAGGAGGGTGGGTGTGGGATTCATTCACGATTAATTTCAGTTGCCCATCATCGAGAGGGGGCGTGCAGTAGTGTGGGCAGGGCAGCAATCGCAGATGGCGGCCCGGGTGTTCAACGTTGTTACCCGTATGAATTGGTTACCGACGATGATGGGGGGATGGGACTCCCCATAGAGTGCTTTGGCGGGCTGGGGAACAGCGAGGAACAACGAGGCAAACCGATTTGGTAGTGAATATCACATTTGTTCCTATCGAATGTATAGTACTATATTATTATCGTCTGAAGTAAAGGCCACTGTAAAGTCCACTGGCAAGTCCAAAGTCTAAGTCCAAATAAGACAAATTCTTTTAAGTTAATTCGTAATCATCTCCGTCTCACCACCACGCTGAACAACCATCCCCAAAGCAGTCATCTGCATCAGGAAGATCGCTTCATTCAAACTCGAGGTAGCGAGGCCCAAGAGTCGAAAGCGAGCCCCATTAAATCTATCTAATACTTCGCGCCATTAGACGCCGCCAACTGCTTTCCTATGGCCAGCGCTTTTGCCTTGAACGCAGCGAACGAGTTATAGCTGCCATCGGGTCCAGGATTCACTGCGAATACCATACCCTGGCCGCAGTGGCTGGCCGCCGTGTTTGCAGCCTGGCGACAATGGATCCAGATGGGTTTCGTCTAGTAAGAGAACGATCAGAGAGGGCAGTTAGTTCCATCATGTGGGGAGGAATTTGAAGGTAACGCGTACATTTTCAACGATGAATTCCCGGGTAGGAAGGTCGTCGTGATAAGTACCCGGTGCAACAGGGACGCTGTGCGGTATGAAGACATCAGAAAACACGTGCTGTGATAAATCTTTGGTAGATAAGACGTACAAGCCAGTGTCGGTTCCGCCGTAAAGAGGAGTACAGGGCGCGTCAAAGCTGGACTGGGTCACAGTGTGGTTCTTGGGATGGAACTTGAACGAGACGGTATCTCCAGGCGTGGCGCTCTGAACAAGAAACATATCAGCACAAAGGTCGATGTATAGTGACTGCTTGGTTGACTAACGATGTAAGGCGGATCATAGATGAGGCCTGCATTATCGTTGCTGACATTGACATGATGGGTCGCCGGGGCGGGTGAGGAGTATGGGGCGGCGGAGGAGAATAGTACCATTCCGCTGAAAAGTGCAAGAGAGGCGAAGATCATGGTGTTTCGTGAGAAATAGACTAGTAGAGAATAGACTAGTAGAGAGAAAGCAAGGATACGAGAGTTGTGAGGACCAGCAAGCATCGAGACAGCTCGTTTTATAGCTCAGTCTATGCCAATCGCGGCAAGTCAAATGTTGCGTAGTGGCCGTGTACTATCACAGCGTTCGACATTTGAGACTCGGACAAGCCGAGATGACCGAGGCAACCGTGGCCGCGCCATTTGCAATGATGGCGGGTTTTGCATTGCCTCATGATGCTGTCCTATTGGGCACGTGACTGTAAGCGCCGAATTGCGCGGGCGCAGCGATACACTCGAAGACTGGAACCCCGACTGTGCCGAAGACGATGTGAGACAATCATGAGGCAATCACTGTAAAGTTCGGCCGCCCGTAATGAGGCGATGAGCACAAAGCCTCAATGCGGTTTCATCCAGTTGTGATCAAACATTGGTGAACATTTTTGTCGCTACCCCCCAGTCAAAGGTGATTATCTTTGGTGATTATACCCCGAGGTTCTTTACTGCTTTGCTAGATGGGACAACCACATGAATCTCCTCTTGTTAGCAGAGTATCCGAGATCTTGGTCACAAGTCGGAACCAGAATGAGGAACGATGGAGAGAGTGAAGGCCGCTTACGTGAGTTACACGATATACTGTGTTCGGACTGCCGTACCGGACCTTCCGGACTGACACACGTGGGAGCAGCATTCAAATCGTCTTGTCCATTATTGTCATGCCACCCCTGCCTACTACTTTTGACGATGCTACAAACGCATCTATTGCCTCAATTCAGCGACGCCAGAACGATCTACGTGAATTTCAGTTACCGCGCTTACGCGGCTGTTCTGAGTCTCTCACGGTACAGCAACAATACGCTGCCGAGCTTCGCGAGGATTTGGAGACCATCACGCACCTCGTTGAAGTAAGTTTATGCCAAACGTTATTTCTCTTCATGCATCATGGAATATTAGTAGGCCTTAGATGAAACTGCCGATGTTCAGCGCAGTCAGCGTAGTCGGAAAGACCTCCGCGGAATAGTCGAAGGGTTCAGGGCAGATATATCTCAGTATGTGATGCACCACTCCATTAGAATCAGCTTATTAACAAAATCCAGGCTTAAAAGAGATATGCGGGCGGCTCTGCTAGCCTCGAAGCGTACCATCGACTCCAAGGCATTGTCGAATCGAGAGGAGTTACTACGCTCATCGGTCTTGAAACAGACGAAAACGTCAGACGGCAATGCCACGTACGTAACGAAACATATATCTCTGGCTTCTCTCTCATGTAGTCTCAGAGAAGACGGAGTGATGAAGGCCCAGGCAGATGTCACGGATGCCTTGAGAAGGACAATGGGATTGATGCAGAAAGAGTTAGAGCGCTCCGTCCTATCCACGCAGATGCTTGGTTGGTTACCCTTTGTGGTCTGCTTCGAGTTGGTCGCTAAGCCTATCACTCCAGAGGGATCTACGGCTTCACTGCAAGCCACATCAACAACCCATGACATCCTTACCGGACTGCTCGGCGCTTCAAAGCAACTTGTCACCGCGCTCGAAAAAGCAGATTGGTTAGACCGATTGCTTATCTTCGCCGGTTTGGCATTCTTTGCTCTTGTCGTCCTTTTTATTCTGAAGCAACGCATTGTCGACCGTGGGCTGCGCATCGCATTTTGGTGGACGCGTTTCTTACCTTCCAGGGACCGGAGCGACTCAATTCTCGCTGCTCAAGAAGTCACAGTGGCGAAAGGGTACATTACCCCACAAAGTGTAGCAGAGGTCACCTCGTGTACCATCGCTGCCACAGCAGCTGCTATAATGTCTCATGTCCACGATACATCAGAGTCGGACTGGAACGCCCTTTCCACTAGCTCGTTGGAAATGGACACTTTGCCTACATCGGTGGACATGGATTCGGCTGTTTCTGATATTTTTGCAACCACTTCGACTTCCGAGTCACAGATAGGCGAAACGCCCGCTTTGGAGGGCATTCATGACGAGCTCTGATCCTATTTGTAGATGGAAGTTCCCGGTTACGAATTATATCATTTCATGCATTATCGAACAGGTTGATGTCCCTTGTATATGTGGGATCAAGGGGATGTGTCTGTTTTCGCCAGTTCAACGCACCCAATAAGGTTCAAGCATGACCATTGGATATGACTATCATGATATACGGGATGAGAAGTGATCTGTGCTCGGTAAATGTAGACTACTGTAATTGGATCGTAGGGACCGCCGCCACAACACGCCTTGGCACCATGATCCAACAGCAGTTTTATAATGTTGTTGTACCCAATCGTCGACGCAATCTAGAACGGGGATCTGCCCTCCGCGGCTACGTTTGCACCGTGCACGAGCAGCACGCGTACGACGTCGACGCTCCACCCTTCCGCCGCTAGATTCAGCGGGGTTCTGCCTTCATTGTCCTCCGCAGCAACGTCCGCGGCAACATTCGCGCCGTGCTCGAGCAGCACGTGTATGACCTTGCCTTACCACTCTCTTGTTTCAGTCCTTCCCTTGTAACTTACTACTGTTGTCCTGACCCTAAGGTATTGGACAGACGACAGCAAGTGACAGACTGTCTCGACATTCCTCTTCAGTTTATTCCAGTATAATCGAAAGATACACACCAGAAGTTCTACCACAGTCGAGGAGTTTTCACAAAATATAAAAAGAGGTCCATGATTGTAACGGCAATGGTGGCCGGTCCGGTGAGGTCCGGTGATTGGGCCGCAGGAGTCTTGTATATCTGTACGCTGTTCCCAAGGGCGATCAGGTGAAGATGTCTGCAAACGAGAATAACTCCCCTCCCTCAAAGCGTCAGAGGCTGGACAAGCGTGAGATAGAGCGAGCAGGAGGTCGTTCTTCTCTGTTGTCTTGCTTGGAGCTCATCCCGCTCGAGATCCTTGCTGAGGTTTTATCTTACGTGAACTCCCCCAAAGACGTCCTCTCTAGCGCACGCTGTAGCAAGCACCTGTGCGCAACCCTTCTCAATCCCTCCAATGTGATGATATGGCGTCGCGCTCGCCGTCATTGCGTCGTACCCAATCTTCCTCCTCCGCTCCCTGGTTGGAGTGAATCCGCACACGCAGCTTTCGTATTCGACGAAGGACACTGTTATGTACGTCATGACCACTTCACAACCCGGATTGTCATAATGGATGTAACTCTACTTAGATTTGTCATGTCGCCACGAAACAGATGTTTTGGTCGTTTGTCGCCAGGGTTCGTATATGCGGACAGGTCCGTGTCGTGTCTCCTCCTTAAGGATATCTTGCTCAGATTCGTGTAGCGCGAGTGCCGTAGAATGCTCTTCGTGTGTGTTATTATGTTTTGGATTAATCAAGGCCTTCCTACTAACTTTGGTGGACAAGCGAGCATGTTGGTGTCCAGAGTCATCCATACCACGGTCGTTCGGGTTCAAAATCGCGCTTTTTTCAAGAGAGACTTAGATATTTAGAAGTGTCCATTGTTGATCTTCCCGGTAGGTGTCTAGTTGTTCACCTAATATCGTGCTCACCATCGTCTTTAGGTGCATCTCATCATTACTGTAGGTTTCGTCGAGTCATGTGATAAAGATTTCCCTGATCTCCTGTATGGCATGACCAATGGCTAGGTCTCTGGACTGACGTAAAGAAAACCACCTCAGAGTATGAGGAAATGATCAGGGGGAATGTATCTCAGGAAGATTATCTATGTGTAAGTCCTGTGTCACAAATGTAATCCCTCGCCCTAATGTCTCACCCAGCGTCTTGAATTCAATATTCTTCGACAAAAACAGATACTTGAGGTCCGTGCTCACAAATTCACGCTACGTGATATTCACCGACTACACCAATAGTATGCGAAAAACCTCTATCAGTGGAGCCAGCGGTGGAATCTTAAATATCGAATGATAAAGGCTTTAAACACGGATTTGTGAGCATTGCTTTCCCTTCCGATCTGCTCTTCAGTTGTGTCACTCGTGTGTAGTGCTCGAAGGCTAGCAACAGACGCCGGTTGGAATGTCGAAGATCTTTTAAACACGTCTACATACTCCTCATTACATCAAAGCTACACCTCGTGCCTTGAAACAATCTCCGAGGGCGGTTAGAGTTCACTCTTTGTCAGAAAGAAATTTACTAATGGAAATAAAGATGTGCGATTACTCCTTACCAAAATTGATGCCGAGATCCTCTCTCAAGTGGAGAAAAAAGAAAGAAGACAAAAGGCGCATGCTCAACAAATGAGGCGCACGGATATCACCCGCCACTACGATCGGATCGTGGAAGGAAAGAATTATCCTGTTATTCCTATTCTGGCCGAGTTTCGAGAACTCCCCATTATCAAAGCACTACAGGACAGAGACGATGCAAAGCCAATTCTATCGGATACGACCAACTCTTCTTCAGCAAATACAAGGGTCCTGGAGTCTGAACTTAAACGTTCCGAGCTGATAGGCGGCATGATCGACAGCGACCTCAAAAATTGGGTGCGGACCACGCTTGTAGCTTTCGACTCGATGCTGGGCCAACCCAAGTGGAGAAGTGCTTCAACGAGAGTTCTTCATCCGGCTGAGCGGGTCACAGCCCGCTTTATCTGTGCTGTGTGCAGTGGTCCGCCAAAGACATGTACTTTGTTTGCAGAATCATTAAATTTTCGCGAGGCATGCGCGCACGAATGTGTACGCTACTCTAGAAAGGCTGTGGCGAAAAGAAAGTGGAGGGCCGATCAGTTCGTTCCTGACCAGAAGGTACGTATATGTCTGCCTGAGCTGAGACTCATAGATTACGCCAAGGCTAACTGCATTTGTCCACAGGCCATTGATATCCTTTCCCTGGCACTTTCGCTCCTGGGGCTCAAGGAAGAAACCCGGGAGACAAAGGCTCAAATCGAGCTTATTGGTGCCAGATTCCTGTGCAAGTCATGTGATTCGCCAATTGTGATGACATTTCAGCGCTTGGTATTTGTCGTTTCGGGCTTGGGATCACCCTCCACCGCTGACTTATCGCGTCTAGGCGGGACATTGCCGTCGGCATGATAAGATGCAAGTTGAACTTATTTCCATGGCCGATGCTGTGACCTTGGGTGCCAAACACCCGTATATTGCAGGATCCTTTGCGAAGCACACCGCCCGAACCAATGAGGCGAAGAAGATGAGGCAGATGAAGGTATTTGGGTGTCGCCACTGTCAGTTCAGAAACTCAGAGCCGGCAATCGCACGGCCGGCGCGGAACGATGGTCGCCTTCGGCGGGAGCGGTTTTCGTTTAATGGCCTGGTCTCACACGCAAAAGAAAAGTGGGTACCATGGATCCTTTTCCAGTGGACAACTAGTAAACATGCCTCTTTACTCTAGACACAAGATAATTCCCTTGGGTGATGAAGATTTTTTCCTAGACCCCCTCACAGTTGCCGATGGAGAGCACGTTTAGCCAGAGATGGTAACGCTGGGAGTATGTACGCAATTATTGCAGTCTATACGATGGATATTAATGATGGTCCTCCAGACTGGAGAACTTGTGCTGTAAAGTTTCATGTCTGGGTTTTGCGCAGCAGGCGAAGATTTAGGGGTTTTTTTCCCTTTCAAGTCGCCTCGTAACCGATCTCTTTTTTGTATGCTTGCTTCTATCAAAGCACTATATGAGCAGTGACCTGTGATTAATAACTCCTGAATGCATGTCCGGTAAACGTGCGTGACCATCAATGCTACATGTACGGTAGTCATGCGGGCGAAACTAGGAGGGTAGTGAAGGCTCATTTTAGTGAACGTGGACAGTGCGAGCTACGTGGGCCAACAACAATATGAACATTACTACTAGGGCTTACACTACGTGAAGCAAAGGCAAACGCTAATCCCGTTCATTTGAAGACAGAGGCTGAGGGATTCGTATGTCCTCGTATCTTCTCCATCAGCCCATTTGTAGCGTGAAAGTGAGTCCGATGGAGGAGAGATAGAGAATTCCGCAAGGTAGAGGGTATCAGAAAGCGACAGAGCGGGGAGAGGCATCATAAGCTTGGCGGCTCAATTCAGCGTCGAGCACGTCGAGGGATGAAGAAGCAAAAGAGATTGATGCGAGGACGAAACCCGAAACAGTGACAGGGAGCCCATATTCTGGACCACTGCTGTCTCGACCCTCGACTATTTACAAGATTTCGAGTCTGGGTATCCAGCTGGGCTAGAGTCGGGAGTTGCCGACGACTGAATTACCGTGGACAAAGCGCGTGGTATTTGTGACGTAGTAAAAGAATCCTACTAACTTAAGGAGCGTTAGTGCGCAACCGTCAGAACCATATGAGAACGTCATGTCAGGCAAATGAGAGTGTATTTGAAGGGGCGTAAGAAGTAATCTGGCAATATGGGGAAAGCGCCCGGTGACTAGACCCCGCCGAATAATTGGGACACGGCGGAATCTGAATCTGAGTGCGAAACGCGTCTCGTTTAATCGTATCCGTTCTTCATCACAGTACTACGTTGGTCCTGCAAGTAGTCGTCATTGTACATGGTGAACGCATTCGTGAAGGTTTGGCACCCAGATTCACCGATTTTTTGGGCGCGGTCTATCGTTTGGTCGTCAGCTAGAATGATGGGTCAATAAACATGGCATCGGAGGAATGGTGTACGTCGCCTCGCCTGTCGAATCCAGTTACGCGATCCCAGACAACGAGGGCAGCCCGGCGCGACGCGACGCGTCAGGAAGGTCGACTGAGGAGTGACTGACTGGGTCTCCGCCACCCCGGATGGTTCAGACTGCGTTGAGCAGGTGAGCACCATTCTGCACTGGCCAACCATAGAAATGGCTGGTTGCACTATGAGCGAAGTCGCCCTCTGACGGTCAATTTCGTTTGAGAGCGGCTTATCCCTTGAGAATTTCCATTCTCCAACGGTTAATTCGCTCAATTCATCGGCTGATCGTTTCCTGCCAAACTGTCTGACAACGTAAAGGGTTCCAGTTCTCTCTCTGAATTGTTCACGCAGCTTTATCATATTGCCCTCCCTAACCATAAAATGACTGGTCGAATGCCATGACCGCGTCTCCTACTTTCCCTGCCCGCCGGTAATTTACCCTTTTGCCATGCAGCTCTTCTTGAGAGCTCTTGGTCTCGCCTCTGTTGCTGTCTTTGCTCAGGCAGGCTGTGTACAACTTCCTGGTCTCACCGTCCCCTCCAGCGCGGCTGCAGATCGTGCATCAGTCGTCCGGATTTTTAACGCGAGCTATAATGCATACAGGTGCGTGAAGGAAATTTTCAATGTATTATCCAGGTTGTTCTCAAGTTGGTTGTTGTAGAGAATTTGCCTTCGGTCATGATGAGGTGGCGCCGCTAAGCCAGCGGCCCTCGGACCCTCGAAATGGGTGGGGTGCTACCATTGTAGATGCTATGAGCACCATGGTGTGTGGGTCTCGCTATCTTCCGTATGTCTTCTAGCTCAATAATGATCTCAGTACATCATGGGACTCACGGTATGACAGGTACTTATTTACTTTACTTTCCATTATGCCTGATAGGGTCATCAATCTAGGACTTCTTCAATGAAGCGCTCGAATTTACGCAGAGCATCGACTTCACAGAATCGAACACCGATGACACCGTCAGGTAAGTGATTTGCAGCAGCTCAATGTATCTCACGCTGATGGCGCGTTGCAGCATCTTTGAGAGCACCATCCGTTACGTGGGAGGTCTTATCAGCGCTTACGAGCTCAGCGAGAAGAAGCACTTCTTTCTTATAGAGAAAGCAAAGCAGCTTGCTGACCGCTTGTCCCTCGCGTGGTCTCATGTGAGTGTATTCGGACGCGCTAATCGAGACTTGAGTGACCTCGAGACGTTCCAGGGCAACACCATCCCGTTCGGAAACATTGACTTCAGCTCCAACACGGTTGTCAACCGAACGGTCTGTCGCCTCCAAAGAAAGGTCCAGATAGTGTGTTCTGACATCGATTAAACGTAGATGAGCATTGCTGAAGCAGGAACCGTGAGCCATATTTGGGTTGCGTTCAGCCCATTCAGCTCGCTGATTCCTCCATAGCTTACCCTGGAGTGGTCCCGCCTGAGTGAATATACGGGCAATGACACTTATAGAGAGTTAGTTGTGGATTCGGTGCTCAAAATTGTGAAGAATGTGAGTGGGATGATTCACGTCTTTCCTTTTATTAATCTGAGTCCTTATAGCCAATGCCTCTTCCAGGTCCGCTTTCTACAATTATAATAGGCTTCTGTTCATGCTAAACAGTGCGCAGGCCTTCCTGGACAGGGTGTGGACCCAAATGATGGTCTTCCCATTGGCGGATACGTGGTACGTTGATTGACTTCAACGAAGCAAGCCTCGCTCAGTATGCCTCCAGACCTGGGGAGGAGGCTCGGATAGTTATTTCGAGTATCTCATCAAATACGCACGACTGTCAAACACGGACGACAACACTTTTGCGGACTCATGGTTAACCGCTGTCGACTCCTCAATTAAAACTCTGATGAAGGTCAGCCAGGACGTGTCAGCACAGTAAACTACTCTTCGTGTTGCTGACTCGGATGACGGGTAAGATATCAACTGTCGGAAATCACGTCTACTTGGCCGACTATGATGACCAGAAGCGTATCCGTCATGTGGGATCACATCTTGCATGCTTCTATGCGGGGAATTGGCTTCTCGGTATATTTTTCGTTATAACCTCTAATTCAGGATTGAAACCAATTGACCAGGTGGCAAACTGGCGAATAATGATGCCATCGTCAAATTCGGCTTGCAGCTGAACGATGCATGCTGGAACACGTACGCGAGTGACGCGTATGTGTTTTGGTCACCTTATACGGCCACCCCGCACTAACTTCATATCAGGACCGGTATTGGCCCCGAGGGATTCGCATATATTTCGCCAGATGGGGACTTGGCTGGAGACGGCACTCCCTCCGCAGAACAGCTAGCCTTCTACCTTCAACACGGTTACTACATCACTGCTGCAGATTACGTCCAGCGTCCCGAAGTGCTAGAAAGCAACTTCTACGCTTGGCGCGTGACAGGCAAGCAAGTTTACCTGGAACGTGCGCGTAGTGCAGTCGCTAGTTTTAACAAATATCTGTCCACAAAAACGGGCTTTGCTGGGATCTATGACGTGAATAACCGTAATACAACCCAGATCGACGAAACGGAGAGTTTCTGGTTTGCGGAGGTGCTCAAGTACTTGTAAGTAGTATCACCATCGCTGATTGCCGATCTGGCTCAAGCAACCTCCACGCTCGCAGATACCTCACTTTTGATGATCCGAATCATATCAGCCTTGATAACTGTGAGTTCCCATTGATCCAATGCCTTTACAGACTCATCTTAACACTTTCATGTTGCATCAAGATGTATTCA
>Ga0193693_1000180_pt1 | contig 10779 bp, 14 predicted proteins | sample L3a2metaG_FD_144916 | JGI IMG/M metagenome (GOLD analysis project Ga0193693, IMG submission 144916) | Soil microbial communities from a riparian zone of the East river system, Colorado, United States - L3a2 | ecosystem: Environmental > Terrestrial > Soil > Riparian zone | place: USA: East River...
CTCCGTGGTTCGTATTTGGTGTGCGCTGAGACTTTACGTGAAGGGTGGGGTGAGAAGCCCGCGAAATCGTGGCCCTAGCATCATTCTGAACCAAAACGAAAGCACGGTAATATGTCCTTGTGCATGCCGCGTGTTCCGGAACTCCAAAGCACCTTTTCCAGTCTAGGCAGGGCAGATGGAACGTGGTCATCCGCTCTAGGAATTAAGTGGGGAAAACGCTGGCGAAGCGACTGCGGCGTGGGAGATAACGAGGTCTCAGCGCTGGCCATGCATCCCTCCTCGGGTCTTCGCGATCGGGTTCAGCGCGCTCAAGGTTATTGGTCGTGGTTTACTCTTCGAATTCTCACCCTGATCATTGTCTAATTACCAGGTAAGGCCCTATGACTAAGTTTGTAGAAAAGCGGCAGAGTTGAGGAGTTTAGTACCCGCTGGAACGCACTCAGCAAGCAGACTTTGCAGCCCTGATCGGAAGCCCCAACGCATCCCCCCATCACTGCCGCGGCACGCTGCATGCCTCACTGTGGCCTGTGAGCCCCCGTGACCAAACGATCAAGCAGTACTGTCTGCCACGAGTTGCACCCAATCGGATAGCTTTAAAATCCTCGCACCACTGGCAGGTACATCAAACCCCTTTCTCTCCTTCGCTACAAGTCCGCTATTTTTTGGATAATTCCCATCGTTACCTTCCTTCATGAGTCCGAATCGGAATCACAAAGATATCCCGCCTAACGCAGGAGCCGTCTTTGCGACCGCGTTTCTGAACGCCATGGGGAAGCAACTTCCGTCGTCACAAGAAACACGAGGAGATGATAAGTTGAAGGAAGCCCGTGATCTAGTAACGAGCGAAGTTCGAACCGTCGTCGGAGAAACTGACCTCAAAGTCATTGAAGATAAAATTACCCTGTGAGTTCTCTTCTCCCTGAAGTGCATCGCTGCTGATGTCCGACAGTGCCCGGGAGATGAAGGTCGGGCTGAACACCAAATCGGGTTTTCGAAAATACCTCCACGCTCGGGAATACCATAAGGTCGCCGACGGAGTATACCGACACGTCAAGGTTGCCTTTGCACGTGACTTCTTCTACCACTTATCTTATCATTTCCTTCACAGTTTGTATCGGACAGAGTCTATGACCGATCCCAGTTTCAGTCCCATCTGGGTACATCATCGGAAACTGGTTGGTTTTGCTTTGTACTCACAGTATACGTGAACTTGACTCTGTCGATGGATCAGAGGATATCTACCGAACCGCCCGGTCTCTATACCGATGCTGGCTTAGCTGCAAGGAAGCATTCCCATCGTCTCTTACGCAGGAAAAATGGGTGGTGGATGCGTGGAATGAGGCCCGTCTTAGAACTGACGCACACCCTAATTTATTACGCCAAGACGAAGAGGCATGTCTCTTTTTTGTCTCATGCGCCACGGCTTCACTCGGATTTCCAGATAAAATGTGAAAGCATGAAGTTTTTCGCCGACATGAAAACAAATATCAAACACGCTGTAGATTCTGCGTATGAGTTTGACACCAGTCGATCTGCTGATAGCATTAGCCGCAATGTACGTCGCGCGCAGGCGTTGCTGGCCAAGACAACTTTCATATACCGAGTGCGTCTCATTGCGTCGCATTTGCAGCCAACTGATCACAGTCATATGGTTCACAGGATTTCAACGTTGGCGAGCGCCCACGTTATCCATATCGACACCCCATAATCCAGACCGTTTTCAATATCACGTGGTTTCAGAACCAGGACGACATCGGCATTGTCTTTCATGTTGACTTTAACCCTATCCCATTCGAAGCCATGGCTCTTGCAGTCACGGTGGTAAGGATAAAAGCCTCGCGCTTTCACTTGATTTTGATGGGTTGTATACGTTTGTCATTAGATCGAGTGCTGCATTGACGAATGGTCCACTGGTACACGCAACGAGTCCAATTGGAAGGAAGAGCGCTACAAAGCGACTTACTTGTCGCATTTCAACTCAATTCGTGATCTCGATACTCACGGCCCACACCAAGAGGGTAAAGATCTCCTGCGGCAGATCCAACGTGAGCTACTAAGGGCCGCACGGTAGGGTTCGCCCTCTCTATCATCGGCATTTTTTCCTGACACACTCTTCGCCGTACCTGTAGCGTACACGCGGGAGCCCCTCCCGATCCTACAACGGGGTCAGGAAGGCTCTCCGTAGATGCACTAGACGCTGCCGTCCAGGACGACCCTCCAGAGTACGATCAACTCCCAGCGATAAGTTACTCATGCGAGTAGTTACCACGTATCGCCCATGTGATCGTTATATCGTTCTTTATTGTAGTAGTGTTGTTCCTTGTCACTGATATCTTACTGTTTTCACATAACCGCATGTACATTTAGCGTTTTCGTTCTGTATTGTAGCTTCAAATGTTCTAGCAGCGCATCAGGAAACCTCCAGCGCGTCTTAGTACGTCCTTAATAACTTTGCGCCACCAGCAAGATAGGTCATACAGGCAAGACGACTCTTACATCTCTGTTTCTTCTCTTATTGCCTTAACTAGTCGACAATTAAGCGCGGTTTCATTTTCAAGTAAATTACGAGTGAGTTTTGTATCAAGGACATGTAAGAAAAAGCCGTGTCTTGGTGACAGAGAATGATTAATAACACGTCTGCTGAAAGCTCAGAAGACGTAAAAATTATCCCGAATGCAAATTTCGTTAATGATATGGTTGAAAGCAAAACTAGCGTCCACAAGGACCATGACCAGCACTGCGATGGGTGGTGTGCCTGTTGTTCCTGCTGGTGCGGCTAATGACGGTGCTCTCGAAAGCGCATCAGCAAATATCTGTACAGAAACACCTGTGCCCAAATCACCACAGTCTCCCATGCACGTTGTGGTTGTGTGTAACGCCCACAGGCTGGACTTTGATTCTGAGGAACACCTCGATGAAGGAGAACATGATGGACAGCGTAGTCGATGAAACCACGAGCAGATTGACCGGAATGAATTATGAACTCGTCAATAAACTTCATCGATTTGGCACGAACAGACACGACAACCTCACGTCCCTTAGCACCTATTTCCATGACAAACCGAAGCATACCGTAACATGCTAGGCGAATGGCAACTTGAAGGCCACCAAGAAGCTTGTATCGCAAACATTCACACTGCACAACAGCGGAAAGAACCCATGTTTGCATCTTCTCTGCCAAAGTTCGATGATGTTTTAAGAGAACTTGTATCATTTTGGACAAGAAGGGTAAGCTCGCGAATACGGTGATTCTTCTCACCAGAGACACCTGGGAATACGAGGCACGAAAGATATTCTCTTTACGCACAAGTGTGACATCGCAACTGGAGTAGCCTGTGTTGGGGGAACTCGCGGGTAGCATTTCATTCAGCGCGGCACAGAGGACACCATTCACGACAAACCTGTACTTATTTAAACGGACATATTTGTGAAGTCGGGAAGAAACTTCGTTGGAGAGATGAACTACAACGAGTATCATTCGTCGAGCAATCGATGACTAGAGTGTCCTATTACACTGTAATTGACCATGGTAACGCGATACACGCAAACTCAGGGAGAAGTCCGAGGGCATGATCAACGCGGGGACCGGTGACATTTGCGCAAAAGCAAGAGCATTTGGTTCGATGACACGCGCATACCTAGACATGTCACGTGGTCAAGTTGAACATCTGGAATTTCTCCACAAGTATGGGCCTCAACAGCACAACTGGGGTTTCTTTCTTCCCCCTCTTTGATCTTGATGAAACACCGATAATTGTATAAAGCTGGCTGTTCCCCAGTCGCCGTGCCCATCCTGTGCGCACCGCGGCGCTAGCGTAGAAACGAGGACATATACTCTGACTTACCGCAAATCATGATATCCTATAATCCGAATTCTTGGCAAGCCTCTTCGTCAACTCATGTGCTGATGGCTAAATGGTAAGTTACGTTACCGGTTCTGGTGATCTTGAAATATTCCGAAACAGTCGGAATCAAACAGCCAGACAGAAACGTGTGCCAGTGTTCTTGCGCCACGGCCACTCTTCCGCGTGTCAAGACTCATGCATGTACTCATGCGCCATTCTCACACCGATCCTCATCTTCCGTGGGTCATATCTGGTGTGCGTTGAGGATTTAAATGAGGGTTGGGGTAAGAAGCTTGCAGCCCGAGAATCGTTCTGGTCGAAGAACGCACGGTGATCAATTCGCCCGCTGCGTGTTCCGGTTTAGACAAGTGGACGAAACGAGGTCGTCCACTCTATGAATGTGGGGAAAACGTTGGTGGCGGGACGGTTATAGCGTGTGAGTCACAGTAACGAGGTCTCAGCGCTCTCAGCGTTCACATGTTCATTGCCCACACTTCACACTACACTCTACCTGTCTTCGCGATCGAGTTCAGCGCGTTCGAAGCTATCGGCCGTTATAAATGCGACATATTCCTTGAACTCCTTATCTCCATTGTGTTGGATTAGTGGGTAAGGCACCATGATTGAGTGCTGAGAAGCGAGTGGTGGAGTTTGAGGCTCGAATAGTTCGGTGCTCGCTTGCCATACATACTTTCCCCGATCACTGCCTCACCCTACGACCCTGCGACTCGGATGGCCGCGTGACACTGGCGAGACGATTCAGTAGTGGTACTATATGCCTCGAGTTGTGGCCGATCTGATAGCTAAAAACTCCTCACACCGCAGGCAAGTCCGTCAAACTACCCCCCTTCTCCTTCGTTACAAGCCACGTCGCGTTCTATTTAAAAGCTCTTATATTTGCCCTCCTTCATGACTTCCAATCAGAATCGCCAGGACACCACTGACATCCCATCTAATGCAGGGCCCGTGGCCGTCATTGCGAACGCGGTTTTAAAAACCGTGGGGAAGCAACTCCCATCGTCACAAGAGGAACGGGGAGATTACAAGCTAGAGCGAGCCCGTGATTTAGTATCGAGCGAAGTCCAAAACATGGCTGAGGAAGGTGACCTCAGAGTCATCGAAGAAAAAATTACCTAGTGAGATCCTCCTCCCTCCCTGAATCACACCCCCGCTGACGTCCAGCAGTGCCCGGGAGGTGAAGGTCGCGCTGAACACCAAAGCGGGTATTAAAAAATTCTTCCACGCTCAGAAATACCATGAGCTCGCCACAGAAGTATACCGAGACGCCCAGGTTGTCTTCGCATGCGACCTTCCATACCACATATCCATATCTTACTATTTCCTTCGCAGGTCATATCGGAGAGAGCCTTTGACCAGTTGCAATTCAATCCCCAACCGGGCACATCATCAGGAGCTGGTCGGTTTCGCTTTGCATCTACCGTATACGCGAACCTTGACTCCGACTATGGATCAGGTAATATCCACCGGACTGCCCACTGGCAGGCCCAGTCTCTATACCGATGCTGGCTTAGCTGCAAGGATCCATTCCCGTCGTCTCTTACGCAGGAAGATTGGGTGAAGGCTGTGTGGAGGGAGGTATGTTACAGAACTGAGGTACATCCGAGTCCTAATTTATTACGACGAAACGAAGAGGCATGTCTCTTTTTTTTGTCAAATATGGCACAACTTTACCTGGATTTTCAGTTCAAATGCAGTAGCATAGAGCTCTTCAACGACATGAAAACGAAGATCAAATCCGCTGTAGAGTCTTTGTATGAGTTTGACACCAGTCAAGCTCCTAAAAGCATCAGCCGCAATGCACGTCACGCGCAGGCATTGCTGGCCGATACAACTTTCATTTACCGAGTAAATCTCATCGTATCGCATTTGTAGCCAACTGAGCACTGTGATATGGGTTATAGGAGCTCAACTTTGGTGGGCGCCCACATCGTATATATCAACACCCCATAATCCAGAAAGTCGTCAATATCACGTGGTTCCAGAACAAGGACGACGTCGGCATTATTTTTCATATATACTTCGCTCCCATCTCATTCGAAGCTATTGCCCTTGTACTCACTGTGGTAAGATCGAAGCTTCACTGGCAGGCTCTTACCATGGATTTTGATGGGTTGTACACCTTGTCATCAGATCGAGTGTTGCATTGGCGAGTGGTCTACTGGCACATGCAAAGAGTCCAATTGGAAAGAAGTGCAATACCAAGACAATTACCTTTCGCATCTCAACTCGCTTCGTGATCTCAATAATCGCGGCCCGTACCCAAGGGGTAGAGATCTCCTGCGGCGAATCCAAGACGACCTCCTCAAGGCTGCACGGTAGGTTCCGCTCTGTCTAGCATAGACACTTCTTTCTGACACACTCCTTGCTGTAAATGAAGCATACACGCGGGTGTCCCTTCCCATCCTATAACAGGGACAGGAAAGCTCTCCATAAATGCACTAGACTCTGCCGTTCAAGACGACCCTCCAGGGTATGACTCGGATCAGTCCTCAGGGTTCTCTTGTGAGAAGTAACCGCGTATCCCCCATGTGACCGTTATGCCGTTATTTGTTGTAGTGGTATTGTTTGCCTTGTCGTCGGTATCTCACATACCCGCATGTACGTGTACTAGTAGTATGACTATTCTGCACCGTAGCTTTCGAATTATCTATTCACTTTTTCGTGATGTGCATCCTCCCGCTGGGCACTCGCCTCGGCCGCGAAGCTCGTTCTGGTTGATTTAAGGTTTGCGCACGTATCACCGCAACCGATTGCTCCGCTACCTACGGACTTCACTGGCAGACGGATCTGTGCGTGCCACTGGCGGCCCCACACTTCATATAATAACCAGCAGACTCTATTGATAGAAACACGGAGAACAATATTCTCAACGTATTACTGTGTACGAGTCTATAAGGCACTATATGGGGGGTAACGTAACTTGAACCTGCCTCAGGCTTACAGCTGCTCGGGAACATGCCACCCTCCAGCCCTCAACCCAAGGCAGACCTGCCTGGCCTCATCGCCGCTTGTGATCCTAGTCAGGCTAGCCATAGTGAGACATAATGCTGTAACATGACACACGGTGTATGGCGCTCATGACGTAGTACTAGTGGCCTATCTAGGCCACATCACCTTGCTCCCAACCTGCTGGGTGGTCTCTCCTCAATGGGGTGGTTTATCAAGAACATTCTGGATGGACTTGCTGCGCATATTCCCATGGAACGACCGTTTTCTGTCATCGTCATTGGGCCAGAGAAGGAGATCAGATGCTCTGTGTGGAACCTGCCGGCGCGGCTGCAGGGAGGCTTGGAGAAAACGATGCTCCCAGAACTTCTATCTCGTCCTTCCATGCGCGCAGTCTGTTGTTGGTAGCATGTCTCACCGACAGCCTTGAGGGGGATCTAAGGGTTTCATCACTTCACGTGGAGATACCTTCGGATGGTCCATGTCCCTTCAGGTCCGCTTCTGAAAAGGCAAGTTGTTCTGCCCTGCACGCACATAGGTTCATGATCAAAAACCACTCATGGTCTAGGCCAACTTCGGGTCTCTGATCAGAATGAACAAATTATGCGCCGACGTCTGGTTTAAATTTGTCTTCTCTTTTCGAGCACAACACTGTACGCGACCGTCGCCCTACATACAACAAGATTATTACACAACCTACCAGCCTGAGCGCCTGAGCCTCAGGCTTACGCCTTGAGTAACCTTGCAGACAAGAACTTGTCGATCTGCTCGGCATAGTACTCAACATGGGTTTCCAGCGCAAAGTGCCCCGAGTCGACAAAATCCAACATCAAGTCCTTCACATAGCGAGCGAATGCCTCGGCGCCTGCCTTGATGAAGATGTCGTCATTCGCGCCCCAGAGAGCGAGTACTGGCACGCCGCTCGTGCGGAGGTACTCTTGCCATTGTGGGTAGAGCTGAAGATTCGTGCGGTAGTCGTAAAAAAGTGACAGTTGTACCTCCGCGGAGCCCTCGCGGGTGAGCAGTGCCGCGTCGAGCGTGTACGTCTCCGGCGTGATGCGGGACTGGAGTGCCTCAGGCACGCCGTTCGTATACTGCCACTTAGTCGGCCCGAGCTGCAGAAATGGGAGGAGCGCCTGAGCCTCGGGAGTCGTCGTTGAGAATGTCGGCGTGGCCCAGTAGGCTTCGAGTGGCGCCCAGAAGTCCTTGCCGAGTCCCTCTCGGTAGGCGTTACCATTCTGAGTGATAATCGCTGTCACGCGATCGGGGCGTCTCACGGCAATACGGAATGCCGTCGGGGACTGCAGTAACACGAATTTGATAAAATTGGTGTGTTTTGAAAGGGTTCGAGTCACCCTTCGATGCCAGTGATGGGTTTGATGTGGGGGAACAGCGAGAGAAAGGAACGGGGGAAAAGAGTGCGCACACCGTAATCGAAGATGTAGACTGCGAACTTGTCCACGTTGAGGGCATCGAGGAAAGCCTCGATCGTGGCGGAAAGGCTGTCGAACGTGTATTGGTAGTTGCGCTCCGCTGGCACCTCTGTGAAGCCAAATGCAGGCAGATCGGGCGCCAGAACACGGAACTTTGATGCTAGGAGCGGGATGAGCTCGCGAAACTGGAAGGATGAATCCGGGAAACCGTGGAGCAGGAGCAGGACAGGTGCCGTCGGCAGACCAGCGGAGCGATGAAAGACATTAACACCGTCAGCCTTGGTGGTGTTCAACTAGACTTGAGTCATGTTAAATAACTTGAATCGTGTGGTTATGTAGGCCCGTGAGTATTCATTAGAAGGGGAAAGGATGACCACGTGACACATCAGGTTTCATCTGACTCGGAGGCGGTCATGCAAAAAGCAGAATTTCCCAACAGCACAGCACTTAAATTCGGATCATGATCACGTGACCAGGAGAGCAGAGGCATGCTAATTACACTGAGCTATGTTACGTAGCGTAGTTGGCCAAATATATCACATTTCTACGTTTTTACTACGAGGACACGTTTGAAGAGTAGCAGTACAGTAGGTGGTACCACGAATACACCTGCCAGTTGGCACTCGAGATAACCGGACGTTACAACACCAGATAAAAGTGCATCGGCTATGCGCACGCAATTTCTGGAAGGTCCAGAATCCCTGTCGTCGCTAGCAAGAGCTGGAAAAGTGAAAGTGTGTTACACGGTGGGATTATCGCCAGCAAGGCCACTGATTGTTAGATGTCGGCATATCAGCGATTTGAGCTTGATATGGTACGCTGTGAGGATCGCAGAGCTGGAAGGTTGAGGAATTTATGTTAATGTTGATAAATTATGCAAATCTAACACCATGGCTCTAGTGCCACGACGGGGAAGGGGGTATACCGCAGAAGGTTCGGAGACTTCGGAAAAGGTACTGTATGCGAGGTAGTGTTGCTGACCTTATCTCCACGGATTTCGTCCATCCATATTATGAGACGCTATGACGGCTGGACAGTTTGACAGGCGGAAATCATCATTGGAGACGATTGGGAAACCGAAGTGCCAGTGCCCAATAGCTGGATACTGTAAGGACCTTTTCTGCAATGGATAATCCTGAGCCAGAATCACGGAGACAACGGAAAGAAGGTTATGTAGGATAATTATACGCCAGGTCCTTTGTCGTTGCTCTGAGTCCCGGGGTGGGCCGGGGTGGGCTGATGCTAGAATTGAGGATGACAACTAGGACGTTGCAGGCTGCAGCGGCACCGGTCCGGCCGGCTTACGTAACTGGACAAGCAAGCCAGGTGCGCTCGTCCACGAGAACATTACACACCATTTGACTGCTCATTGCCTTGACTACAAATCTGCGCGTTCATGAGCGACGACAAAGAAGAATATGCTGCCGTTCTTAAGGCATCATTTGACTACACGCCCCAATCCGAAGATGAAATCGAAATCAAGGAAGATCAACTACTCCTGCTCATCGAGAAAACGGACGACGAGTGCGTCCTCTCGTGCCCCTCTCAAGGCATAGCTGACCGCATATAGCTGGTGGAAAGTTAAGCCAAAGGGTGATCTGGAAGGTCAGGGTGGCCTCGTCCCATCTGCATACGTTGAGTCGGTGAGTACTTGTCTGGCCTGTTCACTTCCAATATGATATATGGTCCGCGTTGCATAATGCTTATATCTGACACCGCATTACACTATCGTCTCCTCATAACCACTTTACATGCATTCTCGATGAGGACAAAATCCTAACTGGAATCCCCCAGCCACGCCATCTCCGTTTCCAATGGCTGTGGGATAGGGTCGGTGCTAATGTTGCTTCTCTCTGGCACAGGCAGAGCACTCTTCTGTTATGAAGGCACAATACGATTATGATGCGGCCGCACAAGGTGAATTATCCCTGAAAGAGGACCAAACGTTGTTAGTGTTTGGCGATGAAGAAGACGGTTGGTTGCTTGTTCAAGAGAAAGGTGGTGGCAAAGTCGGCTACGTCCCTGGAAATTATGTCGAAGTCATTTCCACCGCACCTTCCCACCTCCAACCTTGCGCTGATTGTGGATGTTCGCCCGTTAGGTCGTTGATACTGCTGCTGCTACACCCGCTCTCCCTTCCACAGCGTCTCACATCGTCATCCCGGACTCTCCTCCCCGCCCTACACCTCCTGTCTACGTCGACCCTGCAGAACGCGTCCGTTCTACTGCCTCCAAGGCCAAGGCAGACACTATCAAAACCTGGGCAATCTCAGAGATCGACAAGAAAGGCAAGAAAAAGAAGGGCACCCTTGGCATCGGCAATGGTGCCATATTTTTCGCTAGTGAGGCCGACAAGGCATGTTTTCAAGTAGATCTTGTCTGCTATCTCGCGCACGGTGTTGACGTAGGTCCCCCGTGACAGACGCCCGTGCAAAAGTGGCAGATAAACGACGTCACCTCAGCTGTGATTGACAAGCCGAAGCATGTGCATATTGAAGTCGGTGGTGCGGCGGCTGACAACCTCCACTTCCATG
>Ga0193693_1000181_pt1 | contig 10764 bp, 11 predicted proteins | sample L3a2metaG_FD_144916 | JGI IMG/M metagenome (GOLD analysis project Ga0193693, IMG submission 144916) | Soil microbial communities from a riparian zone of the East river system, Colorado, United States - L3a2 | ecosystem: Environmental > Terrestrial > Soil > Riparian zone | place: USA: East River...
CGAGTGCTGCCATGACATTGTCCGTGCCCGACGATAAGGTCACTCTTCCAAAAACGATGAGAGGCAAGGCCGGCCAGATGTCCAGTGTGTCTTTTGCGGGTGTTTCGGGTGTACAGAAAAGTTGCAGATTCAGTCGACGTGGTGATTCAAAAACAAGGTTTCTCCATCGTTGACACACATGAACCAGCGATTGCCATGCCTCAATGTCTTCATAAAATGCAACACTTTCATATGGCTCGAATTGACTCATATCCACATAGGAACCGAAAATTCCAAGTAGGATGTCATCAGGGAGTACACCGATTTGCTTCATCTGGCCTACAATACACCATGTCAGTCAGTAGTCATTGCGGGATGTCATGCAATGAAAAACAAACGTCGGCTTCGTTCGGTTCGCTTTTCTTCCGAGTCCGGCGACGGTTCTATGCTGTCAGCAAGCCTTCAGAACAACAATATTTTTGGGATCTAATATCGCAGGGCGGCGAGGGCGGTGCTGGAGTATGATGAAGGGGAGATCTGATGCAGGGGCACGCCGGCACCTTTTAGATGAGCTATTCGAAACTTTGTTAGTTATCGATCGATGCAGCATGTGAGTGTTTCTTGACATACAGCTGAGAGCAGCCGACCGATGAGGATTCGATGCTGGGGTGGTAGGGAGAACTGCCGGCTAAAGAGGGTGATAAACCCGGACAAACAAGTACAAAAATGTAGGAACTATCTATTTGTCCTCACACACATGCAGTCTTATTCGCTTTGTTTCTCTCGCATCTTCACATATTTTCGTACAAGAACTTTAGATAGTGTAGAGAACCCTTTATGTTATTGGAGTATCACATAACATTTCATACCTCCCCCTTCCGATTCCACCAATCTCTCCCATACTTTCTTCTCGGCCACTTAGGGTAGACACCACTTGGCGCGTACATAAATAATTATAATTGAAATCTGTTTTGTATATCGGCGAAGCGAGCCCAAGCCACCGCAGTGGCAGTCCATATTATTCTACAGTACTAGTACCCGCGGGCACATCCCGAGCCGCGTCCCACCGACGCGATGCGTTTACCTTCTCGCTCCGACTCGGAGTCTCGCCTTTGCCACGTCGCGAAGTTGCTCGATGGACTCCAAAGCAGCTCTAACACCACCAATCATCACATTTATTGTAAGCAGAGCCAAGGAAGTAACAAAGAGAGAAAAAATAAACGCACTCTCTGGCACGGACACACTCTTCACAGAATCGTAAATGATGGGCCAAGTAACCACACAATTGCCGGCAGGCAAGTCTACTACCCGGCCCCTCCCTCCTATCTCCTTCTCCCTACACCGTGACCCTACCAGGTTGAGACCGTCTTCCTTGGCTAGTGGGTGCCGTTTTGAGTGGTTGTAGCTGCTGAGGCGCCTTTCGCGCCTGTTGGGCAAAATTTGGAATCAAAAGTATGAACCCGAATTTGGATAAAGCTGGATCGATGGCCATAATGAGGCGCTACTACGCGTTCCGATCCGACAACGTACTTCGCTTACAGTAAACTGCTACTAACCATCATGATCTCAACCACCACCGGCGAACCCGGGGCCCATCGCCGTCACGATCAGTCCCCGTCATGCTATTATCGTGGTTACATATGCTCTTCTCTCTGGGCCCGGACCTTCACAGTGCCAGTGGCAGCTTGGCGACAAATCCGAGTCAAGCCCCGCGAGCTTCACGCGTGCCAGTGCGACACGGCGGTGCACTTTCGATTATTTTTTGATATCCCAGACGAACGAAGAATAATACGCTCGTCTTTGTTCATCGCTCGGCCGTTTCCGAGTCACGCTATTGTATCGACTCTAACAATATATATTTCTAGGGTGGGTGAAAGCGCCAAGCGCTTTCTGGCCCCAGGGACACGGGATTGGAAGCCTGCCAGCTGCGCAGGTGGACGGGAGAACTCCGTCGTGCTATAGGCTCTCGTCGTGTCCAGACTGCTCGCAAGTGATGACCGTCTATTATAGTACCGTACAAAGTGGCTAAGGCTGCGGTAGGTACCTGGCACCTGGACTCTTGCAGTGACATACTGTATGACTGTGGAAAGGCTGAGCGGCACCTGGCCAGGGGCTGAGGTGTGGCCAGCTCAGGTAGATTCACTAGTAGAGTTCTGTGGGAGTGGTGAGAGGGGATAAAACAGAACTAGGCAGCGGTGACGAGACAAGAAGATTGTTAGCCATGTGCTGTGCACCCCGCTCGCCCAAAGACCCCAATCTATCGCAAGTATCTCACACTAGATCATCCAATCCGCCATACTTCAGCTATGAAGTGTAATTATATCTATTATGAGATACAGTGCATCGCTTTTGGTGCCGTGTACCACTGGCACGCGTAGAGATTGCACGAGTCTTGTTGTACCTAGACTTAGTACACGTTCCTGGTTCACCACAACCTAGCACGTGAAAAATTATATATCATAGAGAGCACGAATGCCACCGGTTAGTTCGACATACCAAGAAGTGTCAGAGTAACATATTCGTACCAGCCCCCAAGAACCAACATCAAGCTCAAACGATACGACAGCCCGCAGTCCGCCCCAACGGAAAATGCAAAGGTATATGATACAAACGTGAAAGCACCATTCAGACTGAGCGGAAGACAAGGAAAGAGAAAGTAGATCTTAGGGCGAGGTCCTAACACCAAGCATGAACTCCATCGATTGGAATGCAGCTGGGGGGTTGAATTGCGATAACAATGAAATGCAGAAAGGCCAGCCCACTATATGCGCAACTTACATGTGTCCCGTGAGCGGCAATTCGTAAAATGTCAAGCCGCGCTCAGACTGTACGGTCCCTGCAGCCCCTACGCCATCGAGGATGAACGAGTCTGGGATGGGCGCCTTCTGAAACCCTTGCGATCCACCCCCTTACCAAAAAAAAAGTAGATGACATCAAAAAAGGAGGTAAAGGGAAGGTTTGATACGATGATACGCACAAGTCATGCTGGTCGGGCACGCTCAGTTAAAGAAGCGACGGAAGAAGGAGGGCATGTAACAACACCGAGACTTACTTTTGAATCGCAATCCGTGTTCTGTTAAGATGGATTATATGAGCATGGTCATGGTCTTAACGAAGTAGGGGTAGGCGGGGATACGTGGCTATATAGCCGCCTACATACTCACCCTTCAGAGAGGATCACATAATCGGCCAGCCCCGCAACGACCACGACGGGGACGCCGTGCTTCATCACTCGGGGCAGCACGTCCCCTGCTGGCATTGGGCTCGTGTCACCGGATCCGACAAAGACAGGAGATTTGCTGCACTCCGACCACTGCATGTTCACCGGTGCGTGAATCGCGGCTTTGACGTCTTGGCGGTTGAAATACACTGGGTTCACCTGAATTTGGGAAAATGTGCCACTTTTGTGAGAAAAAGGCGTCAGAACGCGGAAATAGTTCATGTTGACCCTGTGACCGAGCAATGACTCACGGAAAGCCGAGAACGTCCCAAAGTACGGGGGGCTAAAGGAATGTGAGTGTCATCGGAGAAGGAGATAGATGATGTAAAAAATGATATACCATGTCAAATATGCGGTAGACGTTAAACGCAGGATTCAGGAGAAGCGCGGCCCCGATGATCTCATCGTGTACATCGCAGCCTGGATCCGCCTCTACTGATGTCCCTGGTAGCGCAAATGGAGCAGGTGGAGGCGGGTACATCAGGTACTTCTTGCGATACGACGTATATCTGCATTTATCGGCAATTTGGTCAATCTGTGCGAGAAAAGATTGGCTGACAAAAGCAAGATGTGAGTCGAAGATATGCAGGCTCAAGATAAATGACAATGACTTGAATGGAAACACGTTCAGATTCTTGTGTACAAAGTCCACAGAAGGCACTTGCATCGAAACGACATCCTCGGCAAGAATAGCTGTGAATCATCATCATTTCGATGGAGCAAAAGATAAATATTCTGGACAAACGTACGAGATGCAAGCCACATTCCCTGAACCTTCAAGTTAAGGAGTGTTGGGTGCGAAAGCATGTAATCTGCGATATCTAAAAGACCAATCATGTGAACGGATCCCGCACGCCGAACGAAAGAAACCAACAGGGTAGATACATCCCAGCATACTAAAAATGAAATCAGTGAAAGGTTGATATCGGAGCACACAAAACGCACGCTTTCTCCTGTAAGATAAAACTTCTTCCTCTTGAGCTCAGCAAAGACCTTAAAGAATTGTTGCAAGAATCCGACAAGTTGCGCGGCGAGTTCAGTCTCGTTCTGCGCATCACAACGTTAGCTCTCTGAATCTCGGCAAGGACACTATTGCGAACATTGATGTTCGGTTCACCCTGGGAAAACCCTGTGCCGACGGGTTGTTCAACCCAGAGCATATGTCCCAGATTCGTCCAGCTGTAGGGGTTCGGGGTTGGCTTTGCCTGACCGAACTGCCAGCTGATAGGCTATATGCGCGCGGTTCAGCCCCAATATACGGGATAGGGTGCAAAAAGTTCGCTATACCCCGTTCTCCTGCAAAAAGCCCTCTAGGGACGAGCAACCCGGTCCGCCGTTCGTCCTGGCAATGGGTTACGATCAGCAGCTGCTCCGACGCGTGCCGTAATTGGCATGCTCACCAAAATATAAGGTCGTTTTCGCTTCCATTCTTAGTTGGAGGGAAATACCAAAAAAAAAGCTGGCTGGGATTAGCATACTTTTTGTATATGGAATATATGCACACAAACATACCTTGCGCGTTTCGTTCGCGTGCGAACTGATAGGTAGGAGACCTGCCCAGCTGTCCCCGGCATCGAAGTCTACCAACGGTATTTTCGCTCCGTTCACGTAGAATTCTGCGACATAGACACTAAGCACTCAAGAAGTAAACAAATTTGAACGGGCGCAACTCACTCGCCGCATTGGGGTTTGCAAACCGGTTTGGGTCACGACGCACGGCGTTGACGTCGCGCTTGGCCCCGGACTCCGAACGCCGCTCCGGTAGTCGTCCCCGATGCTGTGCTGTGAACGCAGCCACGACCGCTGGAAAACCCAACAGCAGCAAAAGCGAGTGGCGCATGAGACAAGGTGCTAATAAGAGTAAAAAGTCGGGTATTGGGGGCCGCGGACGAAGTTCGACCTGCGGGCTTCTTACGGCTATATAAAGAGGAGTTTCGGCGGCTTCAAAATTCACTTGGCCGTCAACTTAGCGCCCGTCCATATGGGCCATGGCTGCGAGCGTGTGTCTCTGTTCAAAATGCCCCATTCAGCGGAGTGATTATGCGAGTCTGATGTTTTTCTTCATCGAAAGACTATGGGGGCGTAGTGGGAAGCGGAGCGTTGCATAGCGACGCAGGGGCAGGGTGAAAACTAGTAGGACAAAAGAGCTCCCAACAGGCCACGCGTCCGAGTCTCGCTCGTGCCAGTGAAAAAGGAAGTCACTCGAAAACGGGCAAAAGAAACAAGGTCGAAGTGACGACACAATTAGACTGTTCGCTGATCTGCCTCGAACGTCTAATACTGTACATTCGAAACTCTTATAACCCATACCCGTTCGGGAGTTTTCGGGAGCACATGGCTTGCCCAGATTCCGGAACTAAAAATCTGTTTCAAATTCTTGCAGATTACCTTGTCTACTTGTAGAATCCCCCCAACCGGACACACTCCTTTGAATGGCATATCTTTGGCATGCTCCAGCTTCGACTATATTGCTTCCACTCAGCTGATCGAACGCATTCACGCGAACAGAGGTCCGACCTCATCAGTGATTCGGCACAACTTCAATACGATTGATTCAATCCGGAAAACCCTCACGCGAGTTCATGTCACCTCATGATACATGACTTTTCGTAGTTTCCCGTTTGTGTGATTTGGGTTACGGTACGTCATATCATGTATTCCTTCAGATGTTGCTTAGAGGATCTAGATATGTTATGGGTATACAGTACCACTAGTACTTCCATCATCACCAGGCGTGGCCTGACTTTCTCATCGATCTCAGAATCATGCACGCGTCAATGGGCACGGCCAAGTTGCCGTTCTGGGTACAAGGCTATCCTTATCTGGCTGCTAAATTATACTCTCCTCGAGCAGCTGACCCGCACTCTACTGTCGATGCCGCATCTGGTTGAGTGTGTACCATGGCTGCTGTTCTGCTAGACAATATCATGCTTGCTGGGGCCATGGACAACCAGTGACAGGGATCTGCAACAAAAGCTGGCGGACGTCACCGTCTTTGTATAAGGCAATCACTGCGCCCGAATGATATCCGTTGTCCCACATGCAGTATGGAGAACAGTCTAATCCCAACCTGAACTGTAAACAGGACAATTATATATACCGTGTGTATGGTGATGTGTCGATGGGCGTTCGTGCGCGAGTCGCCGTTGCCATCCGTGGGTGGTATTGATAACCCTGCGCATGTTTCCTCGCACAATTGGATCGGGCTTTCTATCTAAGAACTTCTTCTATGGGATTTGAAGATCATCTTACTTGCCCCGCTATGTAAGGTTATGCCCTAATCACTCAGCCACCCACCAATGACCACGCGGCATTCCAAGACGTCTTGCGCGAGTCTTTTATTGTCTTTCTCTTCACTCCGAAAACATCGGTCCGTAATAATCCTCGGCCATGTCCTATCTCGATCTTATGCGACACAGAGCCCAAAAGACATGGCCCGTGCTTCGTGACACCCAAGGTGAACTGCATCTGTAAACCGAACACGAATGCCGAGTACACCCTCATTGTCGCGTCCACCGAGTCTTCACATCTACTGTATCTGGAGAATGCAAGCCGTACTCGGAATGACTGTGCCTCGCGAGAATATCATGATATGCATGTTAGATTTGAGAGTCGACAGAAATGCCAGAGAACATGGGATTTCCCCCAACTCTAAAAACACAACATGTCATCTCGCGGCGGCACACCCACGCCAGGCTCTTCTATATGAGATCCAGATGGAGGGATGTCTGACCCAACGCAGCAAACGAGACACAATAAGTCAAGAAGCTGGACATGTCTAACTTCAAAGGCCATGAGAAACAGATGCAAAACGAGCATAATCCTAAAAGTCCCCATCTTCTTTGTCCCGTCTTCCCTTCCTGAAGCTGCGAAGCGATGTTTCCCAGACGTCGCAACGATGAAAGATGTGCTGATTACAGCACCCAAAGCCACAGACCCAGCAACTAGCACTCTGCTCGCACACAAGCACAGCGGGTTACCTTGACTCCTGATTATCCTCCCGCAGCAGCACATCACATGTCACGCACAGCCAGCCAGCAGGTTGGGTGTTGTTGGAATTACTACTAGGACGGAATGGCGTCAGTCACCCCAAAACCGTAGCGGGTAGGACCCAGTCAAATTCTGCACAAGCTCAGGGACAGGTAGAAGACAGTAGGCCTGGGACTTGATAGGGTAGACAGATAATTGAAGTACGCCATTCCAAATCATGAAAATGGTCAAGACCGCATGGCGATCAGTCACGGGTTCCCTATCTTGAAAGCGTCGTCTCTCGATGGTAATGTAGTGAGGGTGAGGGCGGCACCACTCCAGAAAAGGTTCCGCCAGTTTAGCCCTGATGCAAATTACTCGGTCAGTTCTGCCGGGTCTCATGATCAGTGGCTGCGACTACAACATGCTGTAACAAGGAAGAATGCATCGGCCTATAACAATTGGACATACCTTCACCAATCACCACGCGCCTAGACAAGATCTAGTCATACACGTCCGTAATCACCGATCGCGAGGCAAAAGACTGCGGACTACCAGATTTGGAGAATAGTTTCGAATGAGTTGAAAGCGGTCACGGTCTATACAGTCGCCGCGCGCAGATGAGTTTGGTATCGTATGCGACTCGTATGGGGCGCCTTCTTTAACAGCCTTCTCGAAAGTTTTATTCTCACTTCTGGCCATGGGACACTCCAGGCACCTGGAGCTCACCGGAGCATCACGATACTGAAATGCACCCCAAAATTTCATCTTTGGCTCCCTTCGGGTGCTAACCCACGCTGGAACCGTATCTCTTTATGATGGCAGATTTGATGTAAAGTGGTTTTGAAAGTCGTTTTTCCGAATTATTATTGTCTTTCACCACTTGTGCTTGTTGTCATTCCATGACGAAAAATGAGTACCATCAATTCTGCCCGTTGGCTGCCAGCGACTCGGAGTTACTGTGGACTAAACAATCTGTACTTGATAAACCAGTGAGACCCGGTCAGAGTCGAGAACTTACTGCCATATTGATTCAGTGCCCCTGTGCATGACATTTGACTTCATGCTGCGGACAAGAAGAGTTGACCATGCCAACACCACTTACGATATACTGTTGTGTCTGCCATCAATGAATGCCGTCAATATCACGTGCGACATGCCAACGGCCACCGCCTCACGCCTCAGGCTCGCTCACTCACCAGCCGATAACGTAGCATGATGGAGTCTTTCGGGATCCTACTCCGAGGGGAGAAGGTAGAGGTGTTTGCAGCGTTTCATCCTTTCTATTTCATCAACTGGTGAGAGAAAAACATGGGTGTTCTTGGGAAGTAAGAGGTCAAGGTAAGAATAGGAGCGACGAGGATCGGATCCAGGTACGACAGGCGTCAATATCACGTGCGACACGGAGCTTGTCTCCCCGCGCGCCGTATTGACCACTACGGGTTCACAAAATGGCCTCTGTTCGCAAGGCCCTCATAAACATCGCCTCCGGGAATAAACATCGAAAATTGCGACCCCCACGCACATCACTTGATGACTCTGCAGCAGACTTGGACCTGGGATCTCTCCCTAACGCGATCCCAAAACAATACCCACCGTTGATCCTGATCCATGTCATCCTTCTCTCCGCCGCCCTCGTCCTACTCCCACAAACACACATTCCCAACCTGCCACTTCCACCGCCCACTCGCGGGCTTGACAAGCCCCAACCGTCATTTTTTGCTCCGTTCACTGCACGCCCCGTTCTGACACTCGCGTGGGCATGTCTCGGCGTCGCGTTACTCGTACCGTGGTGGGCTCACTCGCTACGCCGTTGGGCACACGACGGAACCTTAGGCCAGCGTAGCGAACAGCAGCGCCTTGCGGGTGATCCACATATACGACGGGTGCGCGCTCTCATAATTTTATTTCTTCCTCCCGGTTTTAAACCCTTGCTCCAGGATATCTGGAATGCCTGCATCTTCACTGCCTACGCGACTCTGGCGTTGCACGTAGTGATCATTTTGTTCGGAGCGCCGTTCATTGAGTGCGTCTTTGACTATGCCCCCGTTGTCACCTCTCCCGCTTGTTTACCCCTTCACTCACTGACGCGGGTGCGCCTTTCAGATATGTGTCACATACCTCATTGCTAGCTTTGCTCCTCGCCATCTATGCCATCTTTCCTCCCGCATACGTGCTTGGTCCGCCTCGCCTTGGTCTTCCACTCTTCTCCACATCCACCGGTGATGCAGTTGTGCAAAATGACCTCTGGGTACGGATATTTGCGGAACGCGAGTTAGTGATCGGACATTTTTGCGTGTGCGTCTCGCAACAGTTTCTCATCTTGACCCCTGGAACAGTGCGAGAAAACCTTTTGAGCGCGCTCTACTCTATCCTACGTACGGCGCGTTATTGGGAGCATGGATTGGTGTAATTCCGATCGGACTCGACTGGGACCGCCCATGGCAGGTGATCGCCAGTTTTGGTCTCTGCTTGCAGACAGGAAAGCTAACGCGGTTACTTTGAAGGCATATCCTCTCACCCCAGCAGCTGGTGCATCGCTTGGCTACATCATTGGCGCCTTGCTTGCCCTTGGCGTGAACCTACTCTTCTTCTTTGCCGACGCAGATCGGCTAGATTCTTCTCGGGCCACGAACGGGACAGTAAAAGGTGGCGTAAAGAGCAGAAAACGGAAGGAGGGAGGGCAGACAAAGAAATCATTGACGAAGGAGGAGTAAGGTCTATGACTCTGCAACATACTGTACACCTCATTTATTTCTTGGAGAACAAACATGAGTATTGTCCCAGAATGTCATATTCACTTATTTCAGACGGTTCAGTCTCTCGGGGCATGTAGCCTAGCCATTGCGCCCGGGATTTCGTAGGGTAACGGTGCAGTGTTCGTCTCTCTGGCCAACATGCATTCGTCCGATACACAGACAGATTAAATTCCCGCGCATTCTCAAATTGCAGAAACCGGACCATCACGACTTGGCTTACAGTATCCCCCGGCCGTAAGGGAGGTTATCAAACCGGCGAGAAGCCCAGAAAAAGCACTGTGATGAACGAGTACAGGCAGTTATTTACACCAGTTGAAGACTCTCGCAGGTGATACTGGCAATGGCAGAATCAGCGCACGAGCACTAAATGGCGTCGAGCAAGTCCTAAGTGAACCCAAGTTGCCATAATCCGCGGCGGGCGGACCAGCAGATCAGTCTAAGACTTGTCTTGTGGCTTGTCTGTCAAGATCGGGTAGTGCCGATAAGCTGCATAGTTTTAGCCACCGCCACCGCCACAGCTGGCTAGCGAGCAACAAACGTCTGGTCATTGTTGAAGCATCGTCGGCGCCGTAGACGCGAGCAAGGTAAGTACTCGCCGTTTTCTGTCTCATTAATTAGCCTACTGAACGTAGCCTTTTTTTCATTAGTTTACTCTCATTCTGTAAGGTGTGTGTGATATACTCTCCTCATAGTTCGCATCTGGCCGGGGAACTAGAGCCTACATAGTGGTGGTTGGATGCTAGTGAAAGTTACGGAGAGATTGAGTCTAATGGCTGTGACAGCTGCTGTTACGAGAAGGCCACACAGTGTCGCGTCTTACCTGCTCATTTTTTAATT
>Ga0193693_1000182_pt1 | contig 10738 bp, 18 predicted proteins | sample L3a2metaG_FD_144916 | JGI IMG/M metagenome (GOLD analysis project Ga0193693, IMG submission 144916) | Soil microbial communities from a riparian zone of the East river system, Colorado, United States - L3a2 | ecosystem: Environmental > Terrestrial > Soil > Riparian zone | place: USA: East River...
GTACGCATCAGCAGCGGCCTGTGCGGCGAGTTGACCCTTGGTCGGCTTCTTATTGCGCTTCCTCACGCGTTTGTTGCCCTCGCCCTGCGTGAGGTCGATCATCCAATAGCTGCCTTTGCCCGGTTCCGTGATGGGCCGTTGCACTTTCAAGAAACACTTCCGGAGAGACAGATTGTGCCGGATAGAGTTCTAGATTTCTGTCACGATCCTTCTCCAAAACCAAAAGGTAAAAAAGGAAACGTTGTACACGTACTTTCCAAGAGAGCTCATCGGTCCGCTGACGGAACCACTCGAATCGATCTTCAAGTGCTTGGTAGATCTCTTGTAGGGTAAGGCGGCGCCGCGGGCTACCATATATCGCGAGCTTGATAAGAGTCGGCAATGGGTAATTCGGCTTCTCGCCCGGAGGAGGATCAGCGAGCGCGTTGAGTCCTACGGGAGCGCCGGGTGGGCAGCCAAGCAGAGCACGCAAGTGTACAGTCTCGTCGGCAAGTTCGCTATCACTTAACATACCAAAGTTCCCCGCATTAGGAGAGAGCTGGGGAGCAGAAGCGGATGCTGAAGGAGCTGTTGGCAGAGTCATCTTTTTCTGTATCGGTGGCTGTGGTGGCTGAGGCGAGGGGTCTTCATCTCGCTCTTCAACAGATTCGATGCTTGAGCTTCGCGCCCTGAAAAAACCAGGAGCTTGCGTATGTGCAGGCTGTACGCCCGCTAGATGATACTCTCCGCGTGTAGGTGACCGTCGCATTCTATTCTCATCGCAAGCTAGAGCAAGTTGATCCGGTCCATCGCGATCAAGATCGCACCCTAGGTTGCGTCTAGGACTTGCGTTTGAAGCTAGTTCCGTTGTTGTTGGGCGTTGGGAACTAGCGCTATCAGAATCTGGACTCGCGGGAAACGGTAGTGAACGGTGACGGGGAGGGATCTTCTGCGGAGAATGTGGTATGGGGAGGTTCAACTGCGGATCCTGTTTTGTGATGCGGTGGCGTGGACGCGAACGATATCGTTCACGATCCCCTACTACATCTGTGTCATCGTCTTCGGGTCGTCGTTCGCGTCGGAGGCCCTTCTGAGTACCAACGGTAGTCCTAAGGCCCATACCACGATTGCGGTCAGAGGTGGCACGGTAACTCTGATCATGGCGCGTGACAAACAGTAAGTCAGGAACAATTGCGTGGCAGCGGCGGGGTGAGAAAACATTTGACGGTGATTTTTTTATTTTTTAGAAAAGGGGACATCAACGTACCGGATGCGGTACGATGTGCATGGCACGCGATGCGGCTTGCCCGCCCGACAGGTGGGCGGGCTGTGTTGTGTGTGGATCTGATGGATGGTGAACTGGAAAATTGGAGGAGGCATGATGAGGAACAAAGGGGAGGTCGGACTCGTCCTCATGGTCAGGCAAAAATACGCGATGGCCCGAAGCGTCCGAGCGTTTGCCCTTTGAGACGCGGGGCATCAAGTCTCCGCGGTCTTTGTGGCGTGTCAATGTGTAGTGACGGCCGTCAGCCGGTGCAGACGGTGGTGGCGCCGGTGCAGCAGGGGAGTGAGTGGGGAGTTGGCGCCGGGTGACGGACACGCCGGGGTCCCATGGTTCGTTTTGACTGCCGGCATCTGTAGATAAAGAGAGTTTGTCAGCATTACGTTGATGTGTAGTGCGGCGAGGAGAGGAGGATTGAGAGAAGGGGATGTAAAAGGCCCGATGATGTGCCAGTGGCAACCGGACGTGGGTACGAGAGAGAAGTGGACCCACAACCGATTGGCAATGAATGGCCCTCCAAACTTGAAATTGGTGGGAAAATGCGGGACCCACAGGTCCAAACAACTTACCTGATTGCAAGCGCCCCCCCTCGAGGTCGGTGATGGCGCGGAGGTCCATGGACTATGAGTACCTCTGCCGTGAGCGTCGAAAGTGTAGGGGACAAGGTAGCAGAGGTAGTGTGAAGCTACCACCGGGACGAGTGGACACACTCAGACACACTCACATTGATCTATCAGATCATCAAGGTGACAATAGAGGCGACTTGCAATCGATGATATCGCTCCGGGTGAGCGTAGAAGGCAAAAGGGTCAGCTCGCATCTATTGTCTCGACTCTCGACATACTCATTCAACCTCCGCCTTTGGCCACTTTAAGGAATACACAACTCGCTACACATACAGTACAGTAGGACAGCTCCTCTAAAATCTCAGTCGTCCCATAGCAGATATGGCCTTTGGTTCCAGAATTCTTCCTTGATAATGTCGCAGTGCTGCATCGCGATCCTACTTGACTCTTGTCTGGTCCTGGGGTTTCCATGCAATCTTGGTGATGCTACATCATCCTCGGATCCAATGGAAACATTATTCTGCCTCAAATATTGAAGAACCGGCAAGGGCTCCGGACCAATGAACATACCGATGTGGGGGTCCCATATGAGTTTGCTCCGCACGTATCTTCAAGGGAGATTACACTCGCGTCGATCTCACTATTTGAGAGCTGATTCGTAGGACGTGTTTTATTGACAGCCGGATACTAGAAGGGAGACTTGAAGCATTTACCTGTTCCCTGACCAACACGCTTCCGGCGCGGAAGCGCCTAGGCAGTGTGTTATAATTTATACCGAATTTCGCGTAAAGTATCTCGTGTTTCTGACCGGAACTCGTGCCCTACACGATGCCAAAGTGAGTAAATAAGAATGACCAAGAAGGGGCCATGCAAATCGAACACGAAGAGACTCGTGGGCGTCTTTTTTTGATTGCCCTCCACGCTGAACAAGAGCCCAGAAAGCGGTATTGTATAAGTTGTTAATGTGGGCTGATAGGAGATCAATTGCCAGCCCCGTTCGCGGGAAAGGTGTAACACACTATCGGCTTGACGCCACGAAAAGTAGTCCCGAACTTCGCGTATCCCGGGATAGAGTACGATGCGCGCATCAAACGAAGGGATGCGATGAAGTGGGGTGTCGGGAAAGTATGATTTCCAATTCATAACGTACGAAGCTGTGTAGTACGAGCACAGAACCGACGTAATTTTCGATCGGCGTCTGTTGTAGAGCGTCGTGGATTTGCGAAGGAGAAAACTGACGGAAAATGAATGGCAGGATTGGCGTGCCTCGGGATCAGATAGACATACCTGAACTCATCAGACTGTCCAAAGCCAAGAATTATGTCCGGAAACTCTCTCATAAGACAGACAGCAGCATTATCCATGAGCTCGAGGCCGCGATGATCGTTGGGCTTCATGAAGTGGTTCTCCTCGGTGAATCTGTGCAGTTGGAATGAGCGCGGAGTAGAAGAGGGGTGAATAAAAAAGGGCACTTTTGGAAGGAGTGGCCATCGATGCGCAAGACGATGAAAGTGCCCGGCAGGAGACGGTCAGGGAGTTCGAAATCGCGGACGTAGGCGAATTTCGAGTTGGCCATCGCAACATGCAAGAGGGTAATTACCGTGGGAATCCTGGCGGGTCGGGCACGACTCGACAAACAAGTTAGCGTATACTGTACTTTTGTGACTCCTCAACACAGACAATGAACCTTTCTCTCCCTCAAGACCCTTCAGACCACAAACAACACCACACCTGCCCTCCCCCCCACACCACCCGTCCCGCCTCTCCCTTTTTCCGCCATCGTCCCCTCGGTCGTGCCCCCAGCCCACCCACTTGGGCTTGCTACGAGCAGATCCCAGCCCGGAGTGATCTTCTTGACTCCTCCGACTCGGACTCGGAATCCGGAGAGGCCGCGGATGAGGACTCGCTCTCAGACGCCGACTCCTCTTCTTCCTCCTCCTCCTCCGAAGACGACGAAGAGCACAAAGAAGCTCACGCTGTATTCGAAACGGGTGCGCAGGTTGTCGAGGCCGAGGCCGCAGGCCTTATGGACGTCGAGTCGGACAAAGATGAGGAAGCAGCGTCCGCGCGCAGCCACCGCCACCCCACCACCTCAGGCGATCCAGAGAAACGAGACAAGGGCAAACAGCGTGCCGATGACACTCCCAATACCGTGTCCGGCAGCGGCAAGTCCGTTCCAGTCTCGCACTCGCGTTCCCGACGTCCTCGTGGCAGGCGTCCTCCCGTAAGCGTCCTCCGCCCGATCCTGACTATACAGCGCAGCCAGGGGTTCGTGTGGAATCAGGTTAGCGTTTTTCTCTTCCGTTTCTCGCGCAGCAGCAGCAGTCCCACCGCCGCTGCCTCGTGAGCGCCGCGCCAGACAATTGTTTGTAGGACCTCTTCGTTCCACCGTACATAAAGGACCGCTGTACGTACTACATTGCATTTCTTTTTACCCCCAGTTCTTGTCCTTGTCTATTTTCTTTTCTTACCATGGTCCTAGATGTCGCATCCACCTCTCCGCCCACCTCTTATGGGCCATTCTCCGCTTGTGGCTCCACATCCTCGTCCACTTCTTCGGGAGATTACGAAATAGAGGTCGTCGAGATTCGTGTCCGTGATGGCGAGCTGAACGATATTATTCCGTGAAGAAAAACGTTTGCTCTCGTTCCCGTTTCTGGACGGGGTACTACTCTAATCACCTTTCCCCCCTGTTTACTTTCTGCCCGTTATCTTGTTTATTTCAGACATATTTGACCACTACTACGTCGCCTCTCAGACTGCGACTCGGACGTGGTCTCTCTTTCTAAAAGCTCTTTTTTTTTCTGCTCCATTACACCTACATCAATCCCACTGTCTGTATTATAAAAAGCGGAATTGGCTTTCAATGCGACGCATTTATATCTGCGAAAGAGAAAACACATCTCATATCTCCCGCAGATGAAAGGGCAATTATCCTGCCTGCGAAATCTGCTCCCACGACGAGTTTCAACCACTCGAATCTGTCTGGGTTCCACCTCAAACATTTAGCCTCCGCTTAGACTCCCATTTCTCCAACCAGGTGACGACATCCGACGTTGAACGCTTTCATGACTCCAGTCAGTATGAAGGAAACAAGTACGCACGGCAGTTCCTACGCACCTTGATAAACGCAGCTTTAGCGCTGACGCCATCCAGTGCCTGCGCCAAGGCTTGATTGTACTTGCCGATATCTTTGTCCTGAAGCAAAGTGGGGGATTCAATGCCGGGTTTGGGTACAGCGCGCCATGTACCCATACCTTGAAAAATGCCTCTGCTTTGGCCCGATCTTCCTCGTTCGAGAATCCGGAATACACACTCTATAGGAGACCAAAGAAAGCGTTTACGTGAAGAATGAGAAGAAACCTGATGCACGACACCCACTTGGACGATGTACTTCATCGTAAACGTCGTCTCGATACGTGTGTATATCTAAGCACGGGCCGGCAAGGAAAAAATCAGCGCGGAACCACAGAAACGTCAATGCAAAGGAAACAAGCTCCCACCGAGTTGTAATTTGTCTCGAAGAATTCGCGCAAAGCATTGATGGCTTTGGGGTTCATAGAGAAACCACGGAAGAAGTAAATGAGATCTTGGTTGCGCACGCTAGTTTGGATCAGCTCGAATGTACGCTCCTGCAACGCCGGGTCCACAGCACTGGTCAGACCGCGACTTGTACACCAAGGTTATCTGCGACTGTTGGAAGGAGAATGACGAGTAAGCGTACATAGCTGCGACCTTAATCGAGGGTGTCGGAGGATTCTCAAAAAGTTTTAGCACCGCATCGTACGCCGGGGTGCCGGTGTGCTCGACGGCCTAGAATACACGGCTCATTAGAACCCGTGTTTACTGACTCGAATAAGATAATGGCACCGACCGTGCAGAATGTGACGCTCAATAGGTCTACTGGGATGGCGGAGGTATCACCAGCGACATATTCAGAGAAGCGTTTGAGCAAGGTCTTGATGGTTCTGCAGGAACATCAGCAAAAGCACGACCCCAAACCTATCCGAGATAACATGACTTACGCTGCGTCCCCAACGGTTGCAGCGCCCCCGACGGCAAGTGTGCGCAACTGGGTTATGTCTGCACTGTCCGTCTTTGAGTACTCTAAACCAAGCTTTTCTACAAGAGGTGAGCACAGGGCCTAAGGAAGGGGGTATTAATACACGGGGCATCACAATATTACAAAAGCTGATGAAGAGACAACGCACTCCGCGGAATGCCTTGAGCTGCTGCGTGACCTTATCATCCTCCCACCACGTATGAATAATCCCGGCCAAGCTCGTGTCTATGCTATCCCAAACCAAGACTTTTGGCCCACGGATTAGCCTCACACAGTGCCAGCTAGCGTTGAATCAAGCACTGACATTCCGTCTCGGCACGCAGCTCATGGGCGAGGTTGAGAGCAGCGCTCAATTCGAGGTAGCCCGCTTTTCCTAGTGCAAACGCATCATGCACCAGCCCGATACGGTCCGATAGCGAGAATATGGAATTGGGCTTTGCCGCTTCACTCGCTATGGCTGCGAGGCGAGTAGGAGTGTACAACACTCGGTCTGTGCACACGTCTTAACCCTGGGTTACAACAAGGGAGATGAAACGACCCACAGACACCGTTAGTATCTGCGTTGATCTTGAAAGGCTTAGTCGTATCGAGCTCAAACTCAGCTTCACGCGTCTCAAGCAGAGCAGTATTATCAACCAATGACTGTCCATCAACCGATGCATTGACCAAACCCAGTGGCACGGACCTATGGAACACAATGATCATCAGATCGTCGGCTTAATCGAGTACAAAGGATTCACCAAATTGTCGTGTTGTCCTCTGGTTTGACTTGCCCATCTTCAAGGAAGCGATCCTGACGCACTTTAATGCCAGTCGGCGTCTCAGTGACAGTAACAACGGGAAATCCCATCTGCGCGCAGTGAGAGTATGAATCACGAGAGCGACAGTACGGCCAACCTTCGAAACCCAGTTATCCATGATTTTAGGGACTTCAAGCCCTGCGAGCGTCCTCAATAAGTAACAACAAGGTCGAGTTAGTTAATTGCTTGCCCGTCGCCTCGCCAATGCCCTCCCACAAGTTGCGAGAGACGGTATTCGAGTACAAGTGCCTTTTTAGGTATAGAGAAACACCATTGAGGAACTTGTCCTCGCCAACGAACTTCGATAACATGCGAAGTACTATTGCCATCCACTTAGAAAGTCAAAATTTTAGTGAAAGTAACAAAAAGTACCGGATGCAGCTTTGGAGTATGACAATGAATCGAAAATCTGTCCGATCTGCCCCGCGTCGGGCACCTCAACCTCGATTGGATGCGAGGAGAGCTTCGCGTCGAGACGAAGAGCAGCAGTGAGATGATTGTTGATAAATTCAGCGTCGACCTTCCATTCAGGATGAATCCTACGTTGTGCTTCTCAGGGCTAGGAGAGGAAAGAAAAAGCTGCTACCCACTTGTCAAGGATAATCTTTTCACCCATCTGCAAGGACACGTGAGACGGGACCAGAAACTATTTTCAGAAATTGAACGTGCCAGCGTTGCAAAACCTGGTTATGCCACGATCAGAGTAGGTCATTTATGAAAACTGATCCAGGACTTACCTTCATTGAGATACAAATTGTCCCACCACTCCATGGTCGTGATGTTGCCAAACCTAAACCAAATCGATTAGATCCAACACAGCCCCCAACGATATGATCACGCACCACATGTGCGCGACCTCATGGCTCTGGGTCCCCGCTATGCGTTTCTTAGTTGCGATGTCGGCATTTTGAGGGTCAACAAGGAACGCTGTGGTCCGCCCGGTGATCAAGCCCTGTCCAGAATACAAGCTCACCAATCGGCACAGTCCTAGACCACAAAACAGATGAAAAGATTACCCAGTTCTCCATCGCACCAGCATCAAAATCGTTCGCTACAAGAGTATCCAGCTTCGGCAGCGGATACTCTATATTGAACGCCTGCTCGTAGAGCGGAAGTGCCTTCTGTTTGATGTCGAGGGCATACTGAGCTTGACTGATCACATCAGGCGTAGCTTGGGACGATCGTCAACATCGCGATGAGCAATCAAAGTAAGACACCATACCATATATGCGTAACGGGCGAACTTTCCCGCTGAGAGGACTTTTATATGAGCTTTCGAGATGTACAAACTCGCCATTTGCAAGTGCGAGGAGATAAGTAGACATCTGGTTGATCGTCAGATAATCCGGTGTTCTTTAACCATTTATGCTCACAGGAGGCGTCGTCTCAAACGAAGTGACATGCCAGCTACCATCATTGACGCCTTCGAAGAGAGCCTCGGTGTGCTTATCGGCAACAGCGACGTCAGAGCGTGCGGGCATGTTAGAGAGGCTGACAGTGCCATTTCGCGATATGAGCGTCACGGAGAAGGTCGCCTTGAGAAGTGGTTCATCCCAGCAAGGCAGAGCACGTCGAGCGTCTGTCGGCTATGAAATGACCATGTGGTCAGGGTAGTTGTCCAAAGCAGTCGAATAAAGGCCAATCAAGCAGCATCTACAGGCCTAGCAAGACTCGGGCATGTGACGAAAACAGATGCGCCGTCATACGAAGGTCATTGGCCCTAGCGCCCCACGGCCCCCAATACACGTCGAGTCTCTTGGACTCTCTGACACCACCACTTCGATGTTCGGATTGACAGGAGATGCCTGATCCAGCATACACCATGCGTATGAACTGGCTACACACGCACCTCGAACTGCGTCAACGCATAAATTCCCTTCTCCCACGTACTCTTGTAGTACCCAGTCATGCTATCAATTAAGGCGGACTCAAAGCCAACGCGAAGGGTGGCTTTGGAACCCGCAGGTAGATCTTCAGTGAATATCAAGGTGACGCGCTGCGTGTCAGCATCGAACTTTGTCTCAGCTGGGACAAGCTCTAAACTCGACGAGGCGATCAGGAGGGTTGCTGGGCCGAGGCTCAGCTCCGCAGCTGCATTGAACGTTACAACTTTTGTCGCATTCACGATGTCGAGGCTAAGAACGGATAAAGAATTGGAGATATTTATGGCATAGATAACACCATACGCACTCGATTCTCACAAAACCTCTGAACTTCTCCTTCTCGAGGTCCGTGCGAATGGTGAGGTCATAATGTCTAGGACGTACGTCCGTGGGAAGGCGGTAGTTATCGAGGGGCTTCTTCGGAGACATGGCGGTAGAAATTGGCATAGATGGGTGGTGAAGAAATGAGCACGGGCGTGAGAGTGCAGGCTTATTCTGGCAGGTCGAAAGGCGTGGAGACGCGAGTGCACGAGACAATAGAGGCAGCGAATTGCGCCGCCTGAAGTGGGTGATCGATGGCGGCGACGGCGGCCATATGATGAGCCTCAAGTTTGGCTTCAGAATATGAGTGGCAGCCCTTGCAGGCATGCGGTCTCTAATCACTACAGTAACGACACACTGGCAAGTGCGCGACGGTTGACAGTAAAATCGAACGGGTGAAATTGGCGCCGTCACTGCAAATTTGCCTTTAGCGCACGACTGGTCATCCGCCAAACCCTCCAAGCAATAAAGTATTTGGAACGTATGACAACGTCTGGCATGATACCCATGAAGTGAAGTGCACTATCCATCTATCATTCCAGGACCTTATTTCCTGTTTGTTTTTTTACCAGCCCGGCGTCTGGCTTTGTTCCCTCTAGCCGCGGTGGATCAATCGAAGTCCTCACTGTCTTTCCCACTCACGGTAGTTTCGTTTTACCGGACGGAAGTTGTTCTCGCGGATGCATCGATATCTCCGCACTGGAAGCGCACCGACTGTTGTATTACAAGTAGCCAACGGACAAGTTACAGCAGGGGAAACATTTCCAAGTGTTCTAGCTTCAGAAGTCCGGTTAATGCCGAGCTGGTTTACAATCACACCCAAGGTACCACCCTTGGCATCAAATTCATTTTATTTCGTTCTCGTCGCGATCTACTGAATACTGCACCCCTGACCAGAAATCCCATTACACGTCAGCATTACATCTGATGGACATGCATACCCCTAGGGACTGTCTAGAGCACCCCAAGTGGACCCTCTCAGTGTACGTGAGCCGCCGACACCAGGGCCTTGCCTCGAACTCAACTCTTTTACACACGAGGGACGCACAGCACTGTAAGAAGCAACCTGATTGCGACCCCGAACTGTCAAGCAACGAACGGAACAACGGCGTACTGTACTGTATGTACTCCCAAGTCACGTGCACCCTTCCTGTAGATCTGCGCCTTTAAATGCTTGGTTGCCGAATGTTTAGATTCGGTCTGAAACGGAAGAAAACGATAGGCGAGGCTGACTAAAAGTGTAATAGATCTCCGCGGCGCTCTCACGCAATTCCTCAGAGCCCAGCCACGTCGGCTTTTTGCTGCACTACACTTGAGTTGTGTCCCTCGATATTTCCAATCTGCAGGAGGGTTTGTATCTTTACTTACCATCTATGCCTCACAGGAACGCTTCGGTCGCTTCTCGTGCTAACGAACCCTGAAACAGAATCCTGTAACGCGAACCAATCGTCACCTTTCCGCGGTGCGAAACCGCTGCCCACCAAGTCCGCATACACAAACATACAAACAGTGCAGGACATTCGACTTAGTCGGCTACATCTAAATCAAACTCGCGTTTCATCTACAGCGCAGTGGATAACTAATTTTCCTACAATTTCCCAAATTTCACCGTACTCTATTTCAGGATTGAAGTCGACCATGCAAATTGATGACCAAATCATTGCCTGTATCCCTGTTGGGATTGCGGCGTCGATTAATTGCGTCGTAAAAATCTGAAAGCGCTCCTTGGCCCAAGTAGGCTGCCACCCGCGATGTCGCTCTTTTGTAGAAATTATGGCTCCCGCCAGTTTCTCCCATCGGTGAATCGCCCAACCAGAACCGGTGTGCTTTTGGGCCCTGTCTTG
>Ga0193693_1000183_pt1 | contig 10724 bp, 14 predicted proteins | sample L3a2metaG_FD_144916 | JGI IMG/M metagenome (GOLD analysis project Ga0193693, IMG submission 144916) | Soil microbial communities from a riparian zone of the East river system, Colorado, United States - L3a2 | ecosystem: Environmental > Terrestrial > Soil > Riparian zone | place: USA: East River...
CGGAATTCCTTTGTATAAGCACTCCGAGAACGGGTGAGCCATTGACTACGGGGGTCTTCGGCACTCGAAAATGTCGAGCGTCACGAGAACGAAGGACGATATCCGCGCCTGGGTAGTCGAAGAGAAAGTTTGTGAGAGGTTTGTCTGTGGGTGAGGCTGTTTCAGGAGGGACTGTAGACATGGCAGCGTAGTCTTGTGTGATTTAAAACGTACCCTAGGGAACCTTTAAATACCCGTCAAGCCGCAGCAAATTAGTGGGGGTACATGCTGCAGGAATCTAAGGTCCACGATGTGGCGTAGGTTTCCATTTCTTTGGAATGGGACTTGTGATGTGAAGTGATGCGAGACAACTAACGTTAGAAATCGATGATATGGGGTATTTCTGATACATCAGACCACCTGATGGAAGCGTGCGTGCCTTGAGAAGTGGGGACAGTAGCGCATGCGACATCCTGAGTGTATGGGACAATGCCAAGGGCGTAACTGCGGGAGCTCTGGTTATTTGATCATCCCTGCCGTGCGTAGCGCCGGCGTGTACGCCTCGCGTCGTAAGTGGGGCCGTGGCACTGGCAGCCGGTGTAGTATCCGCCTCCATCTTTGACTTGACCTCGCGTTTTTCTCGCACAACACCATGATCACACCACAGCCTGTCGATGATAGGACGGAAATTAGAAATGCACGTCATATTATAGTAATCAGAGGCGAGCCTCATTATTGGCGGTGCGAATCTTCATCACTTCAAGGATAGTGATATGCGGGCTCGGCTTAGCCTGAAAGCCGCGGCTTGAGCCCAGCTCGGAGGGGCCCACGGCTCAATGTATGTTGAGGCCGAGCCCAAGCCGTCAGGGAAGGGTTGGGCCACGGCTTTTGACAGAGTATATAGGGAAGCAAGTCATGTCGGTACCGTCAAACGGTCTCGAAACTCAGGTCCATGTAAAAGCAGAACTCACGGATGCCCCGAGGTCGTAATGTCGGCTGCACTGCCCGCAGACCAGCATCGGCAGGCCCAAGCGAGCGGTCCGAGTCCTCGAGGGGGTGGTTTCAAGCGCGTCGAGGCTCGCTAGCGCATTCAAAGATTCCAAATTGCCGACTTTCCCAGCGATAACTGAGCAATTCACAAACTTGCTCTTTGCAACCGTGTGCCGTCTCGTTCAGGTCCACGGCGAGCTCCTCGAGCGCATCCATCCACAGCGCAGATGCGTGATAAAACTTTTCGTTCCGCGAGAGGAGCCTGAGAGCCATGGCGTCTCTTTCTGATTGCTGGGCTTGCTCAAGCACCTGCCGCTGGCGCCGTGGCAGCGGCCGTGCGCGTGGTGTGTACATGTGCATGTGGTTGTGGGTGGTCGCGTCGGGGATGTCCTAGTCAAACATTGTCTTCTTCCGAGTCGTCGGTGGCAGCCGGCGTAGTTGAGCCTGAAGCAACGCTACTGGATCCTTTGAGGGATCCAGAATCGCGATCGTGAGCACGCCATTGACGTCTTCTGGCGGTAAACCGTCAATGCCCTCCGCCCTTTCATCATACTCTTCTGCGAAGAGCCTCGACCCGGCGTGGCGTGCCTTAGCTCGCGGAGGGAAGCGTTTAGAAAGGCCGGCTCAGAGTTCCTCGCAATAACTCCTTGGCAATCCCGCACTCCTATACCTACTACCGACCATCTTCACCTCATACTCATATCCTTTATCTTCCCAAATCGACATGGCCACCACTGATTTCTTCAAGGCTAACACAAACAGGTTGAACTGGGCTTCGCTCTCCGTAAACGAACTCCATAGCGCCTTCTTTTCAAATAGCATTAACAATCAAGACCATCTACGCTCACACGTCGCCCCAAACGCACGCAGCTCGCCCGAGCAACTCATAACCCAGCGGCACGAAGTCCTCATATGCAACGGCAAGACGACATGCATCGCGACGAGTACCGTCACGATCACGACCTCGGAGTTGAAACGACTCTCTCTCAACGAGGAGTTCACCATCGGACAAATGTTCCGACCGTTTTCCATCACTTGGGGAGAATAGGAACACCGGGTTCTAACCATCCCATAGGACAGCCAGCCAAGGCGCCTGAATATGAGTCGAAACACGCAGAAAGGTTGTCCCTACAGCGCCTCCGGAAATTGACAAGGTCACGCAATGCCCAACCCTCGAACAGTCGCAGTCCTTTACCAAGAGCCTCAAACGTCATGGGGTGATCCAAAGTTTGACGAGCTGCCGTTTCCATTTCCGGACTGAGTCCTTTGCCACTTGCGATCGCATATGCGACGAAGACCTCGGTTCCCTTTGGCGCTGGAACTTCCTCGCACTTGACTTTGGTACGGATAAATGATTGTACTGAGTACATCTCGTATTTCTGACAAACTGCGAGCAGATATAACACCTTGAAATAAGAGTTAAGTATCACTGGTGATAAGCGGCGCGCAAATACAACACCTCATCATAAGATCGAGTTGGGTTTCACCGGGTGGAAGGGATAAAGCATCGAGACAAGACTATTCAGCAGTTCTGAGTCCTCAGGCAATTGAATCACGGGAAGCCCATCAATAGTTTCGCTTTCCGGAAACTGGGGGAGAGATAGCATATCGTAAAGATCGGTGACACCATGGCCAGCACTAGCTTATGGACACGAAAATTGACCCTGTCGAACGATCGGAGTATGATGTTCGCGTCGGATACTCGTACAGTAAAAGTTACTAGTTGAGACGTGGTTGAATAGATCTGAACTTGAGAATCCTCTCGTTCCTGCACTAGACATAGAGCTGACTCTGCCTGTACTAAAGGTTCCATATCCTGAGCAGCTCCGCATATCATCCCACTCACTTTTACGAAGCTGTTATCGACGACAGAGGCCGAGGCTACGCAAAATTCGCGTATGCTCTGGCTGGGTATGTACGGACATTTGCAACAGGACCTTTGAACCTTGTGCTTAACGTGGTGCGCCATGGCGATGTAGAGCCCAGCGAAATCGAGAAGGCCCGGGGTTATTGCTACAGACTCAATGAACTGATCAAGCCATCTTGGCATCTGGGAAGAGCCCAGCTCCGTAGAGCGTACACCTTTCATCGTGCCGCGAGCACCAGACTCTCTAAACTCCGCAAGATCGGACGAAAAAATGGCCCGAACCCTTTCGTGGTACTTCCAGACTTCGTGAAGAGAAGCGCATGGCATAGTATCGAATTTATTGTCAAATTTCTCAATAGTCATCGGATAACTTCGATATAGCTCTCGCGGTCTGAAGGGCTTCTTGTCGCATCCCGCACCTTTGTGCAATGGCATAAATGCGGAGCGCTGGCTCTAGACGGGTGGGCAGTAGCTTCTGTTGAGCGACGCATGCCCGGATGTGAGCTAGGGCAGTTCCCATTTGATACTTTTAGGCCATATGTAGGAGTTCCATAATTTCCTCGAGAGTTGATGGTATGCGGGGGACGACAGGGAAAATCAAAGTGAGAAGGCAGTGAAGGATTTCGCCGCTTTCCGGTAGGGGAATTACCGGTAGGGATACACAGCATTCGCGTTGCCAGGAGAATCTGAAGCTTTTCGTAAAGGTCGCAGAGAACGGGAGAACTATTAATAATGTAAATTTTTTGGCGCTTGGATGTGATGCGAGTCTTGAGAACGAAGAACAATATCCGCGCCGGAGTGGTCGAAAAGTGAGATGACAAGACGGGGGTCAGTCGTAGAGGACGCTCCAGGAGTGACAGTACATCGTCTCGTAGTCTCAGGGGATATAGGAACCCTTGAAAAACGCGTTTGGCTACCATGAAGGGAAGGCGCACCTCGATGTGAGGACCTACTGTACCCAACGCGGCCAAGCCGTGGCGAAGAGAAGTAGCGCCTCGATGACGGGTCGTAGCGCACGGCATCCGAGCCTGAGTCTGCGCAGCCATATGATACACTGCGCAGAGGACACCTGACTGAGACTGCTCTGCTCACTGAATAGAAGTTAGACAAACCTGAGGGTACGCGTAGCTGCGGGTCGCAGCATCGCGGTTGTCTGCCAACACCTCATCTAGCAGCGAACATCGAACAGTTCAGCACGAGGCAAATAATTGCGGTACTTCCGCTCCGCTTCTATCCACTATTCATTGTAAAGGAGGACTGAGGAAGGTCTAGGCGGCAGTACGCGGGGCGGGAATCCAAATATGAAAAAGTGTACCGAAGGCTGAAAACTCGGCCGTTGCGTTCAAATCCACCCGGGATGCCCAAAGGCTCTGCTGCCTCGTCTTCCAGGGCTAAGCTACTCGTTCCGGCGTCCCCTGACTGGTTCAATTTTCTTCCTCCACTCTCTACAACATCTGCTCCTGTTGTTTCCCAATCCGCATCCCAAGTCGCCGCTCTACTCGACCGCGCATCCTCTCTACATGTATCTGAACTCTCCAACTTTTCCGCTTTACCAAACGCGACGGGCGGCTCTGCGTCGGATCGAGCTTTCTTGCGCAATATCCTCTCCGGAGGCACCCTGAGCGATCGCCTTAGCGCGCTCACCCTCATGGTTCAGGGCGCGCCTTTGCACAACATCCGAGCATTAGAAGCCTTGAAGGACTTGACGGAAAAGAGGCGAAGTGGTGTCAGTGCGTCACAGGACGGAGAGAAGGGTAAAGGAAAGGCGACGGGGAGAGAAGACAGGCTTAAGGCTGCCAGGGCAATTATGGACTGGTGGGTTGGAGGCGGCGCCCCGAATCGAAAGCTTAGGTGTGTCTCATCGACTTCTTTCTATCTACGCATTCATTGAGACGCGACGTAGATATTTCCGTGACCAACCCCTTTTGCACCCTGATGTAACGGATCAGCACCTCGTCATCTATTACTTTGAAGACTGGTTGAAGAAGTACTTCTTTTCCTACCTTCAGATACTAGAGGTGTCACAAAATCCTTTTTCTTCCGAGCGCGTTGCTTATCATTCCACAGGCCTTCTCCTTAGATCCTCTCTCATATGTCCGCATGCAGTCCCTCGCCTTTATAGCCACCCTGCTTCGCTCTCATCCGGAGCAGGAACAAAATTTACTACGCTTGCTCGTGAACAAGCTTGTGCGTTTGCCTACTTCCTATTTATATATCGTTCGCTGAGGCATTCATGATTTCAGGGCGATACGGAAAGCTCTATCTGTGCCAGAACGAGTCACTACCTCCTTCAAATTCTACAAGAACATCCAGCAATGAAGGCAATCATCATTCAAGAAACTACCGCACTCATTATGCGGCCCACTCCGCCAATGGCGCTTTCTACCGCTTCTCATTCCCAAACAATGATACACAACCGGTTTTCGAAAGATCCAAAGTCAGCACCGCAGCGGGAAAAGAACGTGTGGCGTGCGCATGCACAATATTACGCGGCCATCACCTTCAACCAAATCGTCTTGTCTACATCTGCCGCTGACCGCGCTGCGGCGCGAAAGCTGATTGCTGTGTATTTCCAGCTCTTCCGCGAGGTTGTTGGTGAACGGGAGCCTGAACTGGCTGATGACGATGCAACTTCTACAAAAGAAAAAATCAAAGACAAAGGAAAGGAACCAATCGTCAAGAAGAATGGGCCCCGAAAAGGGAAAAGAAAAGAAGTGCGCGGCGCCGCAGGATTTGCGGAGGTGCAGGACGCGAATGCAAAGCTACTCGGCGCAATACTCACGGGCATAACTCGTGCTTTGCCGTACGCACAGTTCAGTGGAGGGGACGTGGAGTGCGTTTTTCACTGCTTGTATTCACTGCTTGCCTAGTTTGAATGGCATTTGTTAGATTTGACAAGCACATGTATACGCTCTTCCTTCTCGTTCATACTTCAACATTCAACATTTCTCTTCGAGCGCTTACTCTCATTCAGCATATTGCGGCATCGTCTCCGGCTTCTTCACCTATAGTCCCGCGGTTTTACCGCGCACTATATGTGACTTTGCTCGACCCCCGATTACATACTGCTCGCAATCAAGCGCTATTCTTGAATCTATTATTCAAAAGCTTAAAAGCCGATTCCAATCAAGCTCGGGTAATTGCATTCGTGAAGCGGTTTTGTCAGGTTCTTGTGAGTGGGTTCGGTGGGTCCGAATTTGTAGCAGGTGGGCTGTGGCTGTTCGGCGAGGTGAGATCTCAATAGCCATTTAAGCCTTAGCAGAGTAACGCTCACACGATCCAAGCTATTCAATACCTCCCCAGGCTTACGTGCTCTCGTTGATCGATCCCCCCCGCATGACACAGAAGTTGAAGAGTATGACCCATACAAGCGGGAGCCGCAGTATGCCCATGCACAATCATCCGTTCTTTGGGAGTTAGTGCGTTGTTCTGTTAGGCTCGCAATTTTCATCCCGGTGCTCATAAGTATAAATAGACAACTCTAGTTCATCACGCGCACCCGACGATTGCTCTTCTAGCACGTCAGCTTCTCAACCATGAGCCGCTGACAAGTAGTCCAGACCTAACCCTTTACACGCTCACGCATTTCTTGGATCGTTTCGTCTACAAAAACCCGAAGAAGGCCGGAGCGAGGGGCACTAGCGCTATGCAACCCTCTCTTGCTGTGGGTGTTGGTGGCGTTAGTAGGGTGAGGGCGGACGTACAAGAGACACCCCTCAATGTCGAAGGGTGGTGGCGGCGTGGGGAAAGTGGCGTCGCACCGGATCAGGTGTGTATTCGTTTCTAGAAAAAATGTCATGACGCTCACACGTTTTGCCACTAGGTATTTTTCCAGCGATACTTCGCCCAGAAGCATGGGAAGGAGCAGGTAAAGGCGGGCAAAGTCGACAAGCGGAAGGCTAATCATCCTGATTCCGATACGAAGTCCGACGGGACTGTCGAGGATGGTAGCGATGACGATAGCGACCCGGAGGAAGCGGTCATTTGGAAGGTGCGCCTCACTGGAAACGTGAAGCCAGTACTGCTTATAGAACCGATACAGGCAATGAGAGCGTCTCTGCCGAAGGCCGACGAAGACGACGAAGACGTTGACGATGACGATGACGTTGATGATGAGGATGACAGTCGCGCCGACCATTCTATTCAAGACCCAGAATCTGATGAGGATGCTTTCTCCGATACCGATATCGAAGAGGACGAAGAAGCGTCAAACGATTCTGAGGATGACGTCAACGTCAAATCGGAATTTGATGGCGTCGGGTTTTCGGGTGTAGATGACACGGTAAATTCGGGTTCCCTGTGGGGACCCCGGTCAAAACTTACAGTGTATGACCAGGCAGGATCTGACACGCAGGTGTCACCTGCTTCGAGCGGCGGTAAGACACGGAAGCGCAAAGGACGTGGGGATGAGGATGACCGGACTCGCAAAAAGAAGCTTCGTGCTTTGCCGACGTTCGCGAGCTACGAGGAATATGCACGGATGATTGAAGATGGCCCAGAAGAGTATCTATAGGTAAAGCACTGGCTTGTCGTAATAAATGATGGCGTCAAGATAGTCTTGTAATTATCCCAACCCGCGTCGCAAGATTCAGAAGCGATATGATAGTACCCGTGAGAGTTGTTACATTCAAAATGTCGAAGGTGTTGCCGTAGATTCTATTAGCGCACGGCCATCCATGGACTGGACAATGAAGACAGACGTGTAGCGAGGAGTGGCGACGATAACGGTACGTGCAGTGTGGGAATGTCACGTGATCGTGTCGGACACCCAAACTCGGAGGTCGTTCAGGTCCTCTGTCCTACTTCCATGACCGTGTCTCCTCCTGAGCTTGCCTGATCTCTGTCTGACCTAGACGAAGCCTTTTTATGTAGCTGTTGCGATGCAGATATTGTTCTTCGTTCTACTAGTAGTAGCGACTCGCGCGATTTCCGTGCTCTGAAGTTGTTTATCACCAAGAGCGACAAGCTGATACAAGCCGCCACCAACTCCCCCGATCCCCGCTTCTCCTTCCGGTACCGAGACGGCCCTTTCGGTTGTGTACATGTCTCACCTTCGTATTGCCCGTGTCACCCTGATTCACATTCAGGGTAATATCGCTCTGCGAGATCCACTTCTCACCTGTAAAAGCAATACATCACGCTGTTATTCCCTCGCCCAATTGCATGGCCTCCGTCCAGAGGTAATCCAAGTGGCCCGCCTCACCTTGAAGTTTACTCTGGCGATCGAAAAATTGGAAAGCAAGCTTGGTGTCATGCCCAGTGGCCATCTTCATTAACTCTGGAGATATCACCGAAAACTCCAAGCAAAACCCATGTTGAACCAAGAGTGTTCGACGCCTACAGGGTGTTGACTAGCCTGAAATGCGTTGCTCTCTCCTCATCTGAAATCCGCCGTGAATACCCTCTTTCTCCAATCTCTTCGAATTTCAATCTGCCTTGGCACGACACTATCTCCAGAGAATATACGTCCTCCAAGGACACTACCAGCTATACCACGGGTAAGCCAACCCTGCCCGAGTGTTTGGATTATAGCAATGCTTCTTCCCTCTAAACACCCTCATTGGTGTCATCTACACAGATATTTTCAGAACTTGATATATAAAAGACCAATAAATATATCATGTACGAAATCATCAGGGAATCATCGATAAGGCCTAGACAACTTTCTGATTAAGCAAGTGGCTCATCTTTCCCTGCGTTCACGAGAGCTCCAATGATAGTATGCATCTAATATATTTGGGCTTTCAAGTCCGCGTAGTCAGGTCATTGTGCGGCTCTGTATAGCACGTGGCAATCGGCGGAGTGGGGTGTCACGTGCTTGTCGTGTTTGAACATTCGATTGTGCTTTATCGCGATGAACTCTGTCCCAGTCTCCATGGCTTCGTCTCCTCCTCAACTCGGGGCTCTCTCATCTGTGTCTAACCAGGATAGCGCTCCTTTCATGGAGGAACTCCCCGAATTCCCCGAAGCGGATATCATCCTTCGTTCTAGCAATTTACGCGATTTCCGAGTTCTAAAGTTGTTTATCACCAAGAGCTCTCCCGTTCTCGACAGGCTGATGCAAACCACCTCCAACTCCACCGTTTCTGCGCCTTCTACAAGCACAGTACCCCTTCCAGTCTTACACGTGTCAGAAAACGGCGCGATCCTCTACAGCTTACTCACCTTCGTCTTGCCCATGCCACCTGTCCTTCCTCCAAGTGTGGAAGAGACATTAGAACTTCTATCGGTGGCCCAAAAGTATGAAATGAACCACGTACTGACTCATATTCGGGGCAGTATCTCTCTGCAAGATCCGCCTCTTATGTGCAGAAGCAATGCTATGCACGTTTATTCTCTTGCCCAGAAGTATGGTCTCCGTCAGGAGGTAGTTCAAGCGGCACGCCTCACAGTGAGGTTTACTCTGACGGTCGAGAATTTGGAAAACAAGTCAGACGTCATGCCCGGTGACCATCTGCATGAACTTTGGAAATATCACCGGAGACTTCAAAGGAGACTCGAATCCAACTTAAATAAGTTCAGACTATCCAGCGCCTACAGGCCACTCAATGGTTTGAATTGTGTTGCTCTCGCTCATTCTAAAATCCCAAGGTGGATCGATGACTACATTTGTTTCATGGCCTCGACTCCCTCTTCCTTCAATCTCTTTGATTTTCAGTCCGCCTTAGCCCGCCACGTTACTGGTAGGGATAGCACCCGGGGAACACAGTGTTCGTTCTGCACGTGTCTACCGAAAGAGGCTATAGACAAGTTCTGGACGGCCTTGACTGCTTTCGTGAATGCGAATATGGAAGAGGTGACCAATGCTCATGTTATTACGTCGTATGCTGAATACAAATTCTTACAGGCTGAATCAGATTTCTCCATTTCCGATACGTCCTCCAAGGGTTATATCGGCTTTGCTGCTGTTCCCCTACCCCTACCCGAGTGTTTGGACGTTAGAAACGCAGATGTCGTACTTCAGTCATGCGACTCGGCTAATTTTCGCGTCCACAAAGCGGTACTAGCCTCCTCGTCGCAGTTTTTCAGGGACATGTTTTCACTTCCCCAGCCATCCAACGACGAGGCAATCGATGGGTTGCCATTTGTGCGCTTGTCGGAAGATGCCGATTTGGTGCGGGCTCTCATCACCGTGATGTACCCAATACCCACAGAAATGCCTACCTCCTATGAAAGGATTTTAGCACTCCTTGCTGCCGCACAGAAATACGACATGTCCGCTGTACAGTCCTCCATCCGTGCGGAAGTTCTTCGTAGAGATTTGCCTGCTCCAACTGGAGCTCAGTCCTTTCGGGCATTTGCCATTGCCTTTGGCAACAACCTCACGCCCGAAATGGGAGCCACCGCTCGTCTCACTCTGGATTATCCGTTGACGTTTGAAATGCTCGGAGACGAACTCCGACTGTTCAGTGGTTCGGCACTGCGCGAGCTGGCTAGCTTCCGGAAAACGTGTAGAGACAACATTGTTTCGTGCCTGGAAACTTTCCTAGATGCTCACAGAGGCCCATCGATCATCTGGGTCGGTTGTCCTGGATCGAGGTCTCAGTCATCTCTCCTCCGAGCCCCAGTTTCACCCCCAAACGACAATGATAAACAAACTTTACCCCGATGGTTGCGCGACGTTTTCACGCAACAGATCGAAGAATTGAAGCAGTATTTTACACATGCAATCATCAAGCCTTTGAGCATCCGCGAGAAATATCTGGCTGCTCTCACGAGGCACAGCCGTACTCCGAATGACTGCCCGACCTGCCTGATGGTGCACGCCCATAAAGGGGAGAAATATTGCGCTGGACTGGAGCAGAAACTGACACATGCGCGAAATCAGGCAAGTAATGTATTCAATTGCAGAGATCTTTCCGTGTTTGAACACGAGCGATCTATAGGT
>Ga0193693_1000184_pt1 | contig 10722 bp, 10 predicted proteins | sample L3a2metaG_FD_144916 | JGI IMG/M metagenome (GOLD analysis project Ga0193693, IMG submission 144916) | Soil microbial communities from a riparian zone of the East river system, Colorado, United States - L3a2 | ecosystem: Environmental > Terrestrial > Soil > Riparian zone | place: USA: East River...
GCATCGCCATGGAGAATGAGGCTTTGCTGGCAGTACAGGAACGCGGGCAGGGGCAGGTTGAACTGGTCACGCCACCACTGACCATTTTAGCAGAGCCGCCGGTCACCTGGGTAGACAAGGTGGTCAAACGCCACGGCACTCAGGAGGTTGCGGAGGAGTATCTGAAGTATCTCTACACGTCGGAAGGACAGGAAATTGCCGCCAGACACTTCTTTCGCCCGCGCCTTGAAGCAGTCGCGCAAAAATACGCGGACAAGTTTCCCAAAGTGAAGACGTTCACAATTGATGAGGTATTCGGCGGCTGGCAGAACGCACACAAGACCCATTTCGGCGAGGGAGGCGTATTCGATCAGCTTCAACAGGGCAACCGATGATTTCTACCTCCGGCAACAACCGACGAATGCTTTTTGGACTGCGGCGGCAAGCGCAGCGCGACGCCGCTTTCGGACCGCACAAAACGCGTCGCGCTGCGCTTGCCGCCGCAGTCCAAAATGGGCGAGGCTTGCTCATTTTCTGTGGCGCAAGTAAGGTTCGCTTCTGAGAGTTCAGTTAGGGGAACGAAAAAGTCGCGCAGCTTAATGCCGAAAAAAAAGTTCAATGCCCTGCCGGGTTTCCGACGGACGCTCGGTTTTACGCTCTTTTATCTCAGCGCGATTGTTCTCATTCCGTTTGCGGGACTGATCATCCGCACTTGTGAGCTTTCGTGGGCTGATTTTTGGCGTTTGGCGACGACCGATCGGGCGCTGGCCGCCTACCGGCTCACCTTTGGCGCATCGTTTGTGGCGGCCTTGGCCAACGCCATTTTTGGCACGTTGTTGGCGTGGGTGCTGACGCGATACGAATTTCCCGGGCGCAGATTTCTGGATGCGATGGTGGACTTCCCGTTTGCTCTGCCGACAGCGGTAGCCGGGCTGACTCTGGCGAATCTGTTCGCGGCGAATGGCTGGCTTGGGAAGTACCTTGTCCCGCTCGGGGTCAAGGGAGCCTTCACGCCACTGGGAGTCGTCATCGCGCTGACATTCGTAGGAATGCCGTTCGTGGTGCGAACACTGCAACCGGTCTTGCAGAATCTCGAACGGGAAGTGGAGGAGGTCGCCGCGACGCTCGGAGCCGGGCGGTTTCGCACTTTCATCAGCGTGATCGCGCCATCGGTTTTTCCGGCGGTGCTTACTGGTTTCGCGCTGGCATTCGCGCGGGCGATTGGCGAGTACGGTTCGATCGTATTCATCTCGGGCAACCTGCCGTTTAAGACGGAGATCGCCCCGTACCTGATCGTCATTCGGCTGGAGGAATACGACTACACCGGGGCGATTGCCCTGGCGGTGGTGTTGCTGATTTTCTCGTTCATGCTTTTGGGCGCAATCAACCTGCTGGAGCAATGGTCCAGCCGCTTTCAGGAGTGATATGGCCGGCATCGTGACCAATCATCGCACCGCCCCTTTCCGCCAATCGCAGCGGGGAACTGAAGAGTCGCCCACCGTTAAGTGGGTGCTCATCGCGGTTGCGTTGGCTTTCAGTTTCGTTTTTCTCCTGTTGCCCTTGCTGAACGTATTCGCGCAGGCATTTGCCAAAGGATGGGTTTATTATTGGCGTGCGCTGAGTCATCCCGACTCGTGGGCGGCGATCAAGCTCAGCTTGCTGGTCGCCGGGATCAGCGTGCCGCTAAATGTGGTTTTCGGCCTGGCTGCGGCATGGGCGATCGCAAAATTCGATTTTCGGGGCAAGGCCCTGCTCATCACAGCCATTGACCTGCCGTTTTCAGTATCCCCGGTCGTTGCCGGTTTGATGTTCCTGGTTTTGTTTGGCTTGCAAGGATTCTTCGGACAATGGCTCGACGCTCACGATATCAAAATCATTTTTGCCGTTCCCGGAATCGTGATTGCTACCGTGTTTATAACCTTTCCGTTTGTTGCGCGCGAGTTGATCCCGGTGATGCAGGCGACGGGCACCGAACAGGAACAGGCCGCGCTGACCCTGGGAGCTAACGGTTGGCAAACCTTTTGGCACGTCACTCTGCCGTCCGTGAAATGGGGGCTCATCTACGGGATTATCCTTTGCAACGCTCGCGCGATGGGAGAGTTTGGCGCGGTTTCCGTCGTTTCCGGACATATCACCGGCCAGACCGACACGATGCCATTGCGCGTGGAAAAATTATACAACGAATACGATGCCCCGGCGGCGTTTGCCATTGCCAGTCTGCTGGCGTTGCTCGCGCTCCTAACGCTGGGGATTAAGACGTTTTTCGAGTGGCGGCAGGCGCACGAGTTGGAAAGCGCCCAGAATGTCAATGCGATACAGATGACGAATGACGAATGACGAAAACCGAAAGAATCCCGAAACCAGAATTCCCGAATGCGCTTCGAAATTCGTCATTCGGATTTGATTCGTTCCCGCTCAGCGGGATCATTCGTCATTCGTCATTCCCCCAGCCGTTGGTCTACGAATGAGCATCGAACTCAAGCAGGTCACCAAACAGTTCGGCGACGTCACCGCTATCAAGAACGTGACCTTTTCCGTCCGGGAAGGGGAGTTGATGGCTTTGCTGGGTCCGAGCGGTGGCGGTAAGACAACCGTGCTGCGGATGATCGCCGGCCTCGAAGTGCCCACGGCAGGCGACATCTTCATTCGTGGGACACGGGTCAATGACCTTTCGGTGCAACAGCGGAACATCGGTTTTGTGTTCCAGAATTACGCGCTGTTCCGAACCATGAACGTGTTCAAAAATATCGCGTTTGGCCTGAAGATCAAGAAATGGAAAAAGGCTGACTTGCGGGCGCGAGTGGAGGAGCTGCTAAAGCTTTTTGGACTGGAAGGTTTGGAGCGGCGCTTCCCGCAGCAATTGTCCGGAGGTCAGCGACAACGGGTGGCGATCGCGCGAGCGCTGGCGCCGAAGCCAAGCGTATTGCTGCTGGATGAGCCCTTCGGCGCGGTGGACGCGAAGATTCGGCAGGAGCTCCGCGAGTGGCTGACCACGCTGCACCAGCAAGTCAACGTCACCACAATATTTGTGACCCATGATCAGGAAGAGGCCCTCGAGGTTGCCGATCGGATCGTGGTCTTTTCGCGAGGACGGCTGGAACAAGTGGGCACACCTCGCGAGGTGTACGAACAGCCGGCGAACGAAACGGTGGCGCGGTTCATCGGCGTGATGAACGTACTCGAATTGGAAGTGCGGGATGGAAAGGCGCGCATCGGGGAACTGGAATTTCCCGCGCACGGCCTTGCCGAAGGCCAAAAGATGCGGATCGGATTCCGCCCGTATGCCGTTCAGATTTCGGCCGACCTGACGCAATATCGCTACCATGCGGTGCTGAGGCGGACGTTCTTCCTGGGGGTTCTGCTGCGAGTGGAACTGGAATTGCCCAGCGGGTTGATCCTTCGAACACGAATGACCAAGGAAGACTACGCCAACCAGTCGCTGGAAGATGGCTGCGAGGTTTCCTTTCAAATTCGGCAGTATCGGGTGCTGGCCCGGGACACAGGGGTGTTGCCGCAGGAGACGGAGTTCCTCTACCAGGCGCCGCCGCCTTATGGAGAAAATATTTAGGCGCGGGGATGAGCGCGGTTCCCGAATATACGGTCCGGCGCGCCGTGAGCGTTCCACCCATGGAACCGGCCTGGGACGCGCCAGAATGGTCCGCGGCCGATACGATCGAGGTCGCGCATTTCCGGCCCGAGAGCAGCGAACATCGGCCACGAACCTTCGCCCGTTTGCTTTACGAGCGGACGGGGATTCACGGCATTTTTCAGGTACACGACCGCTTTGTGCGGAACGTGCGAACGCAATATCTCGACGAGGTTTGGAAGGATAGCTGCGTGGAATTCTTCGCCCAGCCGAAGGAGGGGCGCGGGTATTTCAATTTTGAATTCAACTGCGGCGGCGCGTTCCTCTGCCGGCATATCATCAATCCGGACCGCTCGACCGGAAAAATCAAAGAATATGTGAGTGTGCCTCTGGAATTGGGCCGGACGATCCTGGCGCGCTCCTCTCTTCCCGTGAAAACAGAGCCTGAAATCACGACACCGATCACGTGGATGCTTCGATTTCATATTCCCTTCTCACTGTTTGAGCCATTTATCGGGTCATTTGGAGATGTGGCTGACCAGGAATGGAAAGGGAATTTCTACAAGTGCGCCGAGGAAGTCTCGCATCCACACTGGGCCGCCTGGTCGCCCGTGGATGAACTAAACTTCCATTTGCCGCGTTGCTTCGGCGTCATTCGATTTGCTCCCCCCTAAGCCCGATGAGTTCTCATTTCCAGGCAGGTGTCGCCCGGCGAAAAATCACACCCCCGCCGACGGTTGAACTGGCTGGATTGGGTTACTATTTGAATCGCAAAGGTGAACGCGTTCGGGATGATCTGAACGCGACTGCGCTGGTCATCGGGGATGATAAGGATTGCGTCGCCATCATCGCCGTGGACCTGATGTACAACGACGCCCGTTTCACGCGGAAGGTGCGTGACCGGGCGTCAACCCAGACAAAACTTCAGCCCGAGGCGATTTGCGTTAATTTTTCCCATACGCACAACGCGCCGACGGCCGGCCTGATTATCGGGGCAGGGGAACGCGATGAGGCGTACTTGGATTCCGCGGCCAGCGCAGCGGCGGCTGCCATCGTCGAAGCCTGGCAAACCCGACGACCAGCCCGGCTTCAAGTCGGACATTCTGAGTTGACGGGCATGACTTTCAATCGAACGCGCGAAGGCGGCCCGGTGGATACGCGTGTCAGCGTTTTGCGCGCGGACGCTCTGGATGGCAGGCCACTGGCAGTCGCGGTCAATTTCAATTCCCATTGCACCGCGCACATTGAGGTGGATTTGCAGGCGATCAGCCGGGATTAGCCGGGTGAAATGGTGGACCAGATCGAAGCCGTTCTCCCCGGGGCCACCGCGCTTTATCTGCAGGGGACTTGCGGGGACGTGAACTTCCGACGCGAGTTCAATGGCACTGACCGGCGCTTCGAACCCGCTCGCGCAATTACGAAAGCTGCTCTTGGAGCACTACAAAGCGCGCGTCCGATCGCAACAAACGGAATCCAATATAACAGCAGGGCCGTCACCCTGCCGACGCGCCGCTGGACGCGTGAAGAGGTTATGCGCGATCGAGAAGAGGGGCTCCATCGGCTCAAGACCGGCGATACTACCGGTTGGCTCGACGGCGTGGCTCGGGTGTGTGTGAACCTTCCCGACCGCTTGCCGTTGCGCTACGGGGGGAGCGCCGAAAAGGCCGTGGCAGCCGTCTCCCGTTTTGCGGTGGAATGGACCGACCGAATTCTACCTGAGCTCGACACACGGCCAGAAACCCTCGAATGCGAAGTTCAGGCGATTCGTATCGGCGATGTGTATGTCGCCGCGAACCCGTCCGAATTATTTACGACGCTCGGTCTTGAGGTTCGTCATCAACGGTCGAGTCAGGACCTCTTCATGCTCAGCTACTCGAACGGCTCCATCGGATATCTGCCCGATGCGTTCGACATCGAGCGCCGCAGCTACGCGGCCATTCAATCGCCGAAATTTACGGCGCAGTTCCCGTTCACGAAGGAATCGGGACCGGTCATGGTGAGGGGAATGATTGAAGCTCTCATCCAAACTGAAGTCAGTGGTTGTCTGACCAACACCGGTGACGTAGGATAAACCCATCGCGTTATGAATTGGCTTGTTTTTGCATTGATGACGGTTGTGTCGTGGGGCGTTTACGGAATTTTTCTCCACACGGGGCAGATGGAGATGAAGGATGCGGTGAACGGGCGGTACAAAGCATTCCTGTTTGTAGGCCTGGCCTACTTTTTGACCGCGGTCCTTGCGCCTTTGGCCTTGCTGATGATGCGTGGCGCGGATTGGAACTATCCTCGGAGTGGCATGCTCTGGTCGCTCATTGCGGGTATCGCCGGGGCCGCCGGGGCGTTTTGCGTGCTGCTCGCATTTGGCGCCAAAGGCACTCCCTCCGTCGTGATGTCGATCGTCTTCGCGGGCGCCCCCGTAGTGAACGCCGTCGTAGCCATCTGGCAACATCCGCCGCAGGGCGGATGGGGCGCGATCAAACCGCAATTTTTCCTGGGGATCGCCATGGCCGCAGTTGGCGGATGCCTGGTGACACTTTACAAGCCGAATCCCGCGCCCGCAAAGCCACCTCCAGGCGCCACGGCCTCAATGGTCCCTACCTCGGCTGGCCAAGTGAAGAGCCCATGAGGGGGCGGCATGTCCTTCCCGACGCGCGCTGAGATCGAAGCAGGCCAACTCGAGCAATTACGTTCGTTGCTGGCCGAATTGTTTCCGGCCAATAAGTTTTACTCCCGCAAGCTCGGCACGATTTCCGGTGACCACGAAAGAGGAATTGCTGGCCGACCAGCGAGCCAGCCCTCCGTTCGGAACGAACCTGACCTATCCGCTGGAACGGTACACGCGATTCCATCAAACCAGCGGAACCACCGGCGGCCCATTGCGCTGGCTCGATACCCCGGAAAGTTGGAATGGACTTTTAGAAAGCTGGACTGAAGTCTTGCGCGCAGCCGGGGTGGGACATGCGGACAGGCTTTATTTCGCATTTTCCTTCGGACCTTTCATCGGGTTTTGGCTGGCATTCGAGTCCGCTGGGCGGCTTGGTTGTTTGTGCGTGCCCGGCGGCGGATTGAGCAGCGCGGCGCGTTTGCGGGCGATCCTGGACAACGGAATCACGGTGCTTTGCTGCACGCCGACGTACGCGATGCGACTGGCGGAGGTCGCACGCGAAGAAAATATCGAGTTACGGGCATGCCGAGTCCGAACGATCATTGTGGCCGGCGAACCAGGCGGCAGCATCCCGGCGGTGCGCGCCCGATTGGCCGAGCTTTGGCCGGGAGCCCGTGTGTTCGATCATCATGGGATGACGGAGGTTGGACCGGTTACATATGAGTGTCCAGCGCGTCCCGGTGTGTTGCACGTGATCGAATCAGCTTACTTTGCCGAAGTGGTCGAGCCGTCCAGCGGTCGGAGCCTCGCCAGTGGAGAAACAGGAGAATTGGTGCTGACGACTTTAGGCAGGGTAAGCTCGCCTTTGTTGAGGTATAGAACAGGGGACCTGGTGAAGCTTCAAAGTCCAATAGCCAACTCTCAGGGAAACATCAACCCACAAGCCTGTATTTGCGGACGTCATGAGGTGGCGCTGGTGGGTGGGATTTTGGGCCGAACGGACGACATGATCGTGGTCCGCGGGGTCAATGTCTATCCGAGCGCAGTTGAAGAAATCGTCCGCGGCTGCGCTGGCGTGGCCGAATACCGAGCGCAGGTCAACCTGAAGAATTCACTGACCCATCTCAGCCTGCTGGTCGAACCGCGGACCGATTGTGTGGATCCTTCGACGTTGGTGAGGACATTGGAGAAGGCATTTGAAACGGCATTCTCGTTGCGAGTCCCCATCTCGCTCGCGCCCGCGGGCAGCCTCCCGCGCTGGGAAATGAAGGCCCAACGCTGGCAGATCCAACGGTGAAAGACGCCGTTTCCGTCTTGCATTTCCCTCCCCCGAACCACACAAACGTGCGGTGGACGTTTTGTGGGGCCCACCCACAATCAACACGCTATGAAAAGAACCCTCGGCAAATCAGCCCTGTTCGTCTCGCTCTTCGCCATCTGGCTTGCAGTCGGCCCTGTCCTTGGGGCGGCGACGGACTCCAACGCAACCACGCGTAAATCGCCTGATTGGCTCAAAAAAGCCGTCGTTTACGAGATCTTTACTCGCAACTTCTCGAAGGAAGGCGACTTTAACGCCATCACGGCGAAGTTGGATGAGCTGAAGGACCTGGGCGTGGACATCCTCTGGCTGATGCCGATTCATCCTATTGGCCAAAAGGTCAAGAAAGGGTCGATTGGGAGCCCTTACGCCGTACGTGATTATTACGCCATCAATCCCGACTACGGCACCACGAATGACTTCAAACGCCTGGTCGCTGAGGCGCATCAACGCGGCATCAAAGTGATTCTCGACATTATTGCCGGCCATACCGCCTGGGACAGCGTGTTAATGGAACATCCCGATTTCTACAAAAAGGACGCGAACGGCAAAATTATCCCGCCGGTTCCGGATTGGATGGACGTTGCCGCGCTTGATTATGACAACCAGGAGGTCCGTCGTTATATGATTGGCATGTTGAAGTATTGGCTGAAGGATTTTGGCGTGGACGGTTTCCGCGGCGATGTCGCTTTCTCCGCAGCGTTGCCGTTCTGGGAGGCGGCGCGGCCGGAACTCGAGCAGGTCAATCCGGAGGTCATCCTGCTCGCCGATGCCAATGCGAATCCAAAGCTTCTTTCGAAAGCCTTTAATATGGATAATTCGGGCGCGCTGAACTCGGCCCTGAACCTTGTGATGCGCGGAACCGCACCGGCCTATCTCCTCAACCGGTCGTGGGAAAACACCAGCCGCCAATTTCCCGAGGGTTCACTCCACCTTCGTTTTTCGGATAATCACGAAAACGTCCGCGCCGTAGTCCGCTACGGTCTTGAGGGCGCGCTGGCCGCACAGGTGCTGATGTTGACCCTCGACGGCGTCCCGCTGTTGTACAACGGCATGGAGGTTGGCGATGCCACTGATTCCGCCGACCCGGCTTTGTTCGAAAAACTGCCGATATTTTGGACCGCTGGCGGCCGCCCGCCCCTTCGGGAGGTTTACGGCAGCCTCATCAAGCTCCGCAAAGAAAACCCGGCGTTTTCCACTCAAAACGTCGGTTGGCTACAGAACACGGTTCCGGCCGAGGTCGTCAGCATCCTGCGGAGCGATGATAAAAACGAGTTTGCGATCCTCATCAATTTCTCCAGCCGCATGCTCGCCGGCTCAGTCGAAGTTCCAAACGCGGAACAATTCACGATCCTTGATATTGGCGGCATGCCTGCGGTTCCGAAGAGCAATTTGCTGCCCCAATTCCAACTCGGCGGCTACGAGTGGCGCATTTACCGCCGCTCACTTGGAAAATAGGGAGCGCGGCTGGCGGCACGGATAGTTGCCGCACGCCGCAACCTGATTCGCCTCAGACGAGCACCAATTCGTCTTTGTCGGCTGTTCCGGCTGCCGGCATGAGATTCTTTCGGTGCGGTGGAATGAACGGTTCCAAGGCCGCCTTTCGCGTTTTCTCAACGCGGGGTTTCTGGAATTTTTCTTCGAGCTCGGGCGGCAGGAGTAACTCAAACTCGAACGGCGCGACCGGCATGCCGTAATCGAACGCCTTGATCCAATCCTGCGCGACACCTGGCAGGATCACCATCGTCCGCTGGCGGTCTTCTCCCGCCATCACGGCCATCCCGGTTACCCCGAAATGCGCCACACCTGCTCGCCGCACCGCACGAGCCACCGGGCAGCCATAAGGATCCCGCATTTGGCCGTGTTCGATATCTTCGCTAGTCACTCTAATATTCATACAAATGGTCCTTTTTTGCGTTCGTTCCGTCGCAAATCTCGCCCAGAAGCGGATGCGAAAAAATTAGGTCTTTCACCCGTCCGCCCGGCGTAGCGTCCCCGGCTGAGCGGCAGCAATTGGCCTTAGATCGGGCACGCGCATGGGGACGAACAAATGAAGACGGTGGGTCGAGCCCACAGTCGCAGGTTAGAAAACCTGCGATACGGCAGGCTCGAAAGCCTGCGCTACATAGTCTTTTGAATGTTTTATTCGCTTGCCCTCGTTGGTTTGCGGGATACACAGTTCAAATGCGCCTGGTTTGTTTTTTGACCCTTGTTCTGTTCGTCGCGCCGTTGCGCGCTCAGACCCTCACGCCGTTTCAGCAACTGGGCCGCGATATTTACCGCGACCTGATCGAAACCGACACGACGCACTCCTCTGGCGATACCACCAAAGCGGCCGAGTCCCTGGCTCGGCGGTTTCGTGCGGCTGGTTTCCCGGAATCGGATATTCACATGGTCGGTCCGGAGCCGACGAACAAGAACCTCGTGGTCGTGTTCCGCGGCACGGGCGCTAAACGTCCGGTCGTCCTGCTGGCCCATCTTGATGTAGTTGAAGCGAGGCGCGAAGACTGGTCCGTTGACCCTTTCAAACTGACCGAAAAGGACGGTTTTTTCTACGGGCGCGGCACGTCGGACGACAAAGACGGGGTAGCGACGCTTAGCGCCACGGTGTTGCGATTGAACAAGGAAAATTTCAAGCCGAACCGCGATCTGCTGCTGGCCCTTACCGCCGGCGAGGAGGGTGGCGACTACAATGGAGTCGAATGGTTGTTGGAAAACCATCGTGAACTGGTGGATGGCGCTTTCGTCCTGAATGCCGATGCCGGTGGAGTCGAGAAACGCGGCGGCAAACGGATGCTTTACGCCGTCCAGGCCGCGGAGAAAGTATATCAAAGCTACCGGCTCGAAGTGAAAGGCCCCGGCGGCCATAGTTCCCTGCCAGGCAAGGAGAACACGATTTATCGGCTCGCGGCGGGGTTGCTACGGCTTTCGAAATACGAATTCCCGATCCAACTGAACGAAATCACCCGCGGGTATTTCGAAAAATCCGCACCGCTTGCGACTGGCCCGGAAGCCGCCGCGATGCGGGGAATCCTGAAGAATCCACCTGACGCGGAGGCGGTCAAAGAGCTCACCAAATCCGCTTTTTACAATGCCCTGCTGCGGACAACGGCGGTTGCCACGATGCTTGAAGCCGGCCACGCAGAAAATGCGCTTGCGCAAACCGCTCGCGCGACCATCAACTGCCGCCTGCTGCCTGGTGAATCGCCGGAGGAGCTTCTCAAGACTCTGAAA
>Ga0193693_1000185_pt1 | contig 10661 bp, 9 predicted proteins | sample L3a2metaG_FD_144916 | JGI IMG/M metagenome (GOLD analysis project Ga0193693, IMG submission 144916) | Soil microbial communities from a riparian zone of the East river system, Colorado, United States - L3a2 | ecosystem: Environmental > Terrestrial > Soil > Riparian zone | place: USA: East River...
TCTACCATCTTTCGATCTCACATACTTCTAGAGTTCTACGTGAATGGCGCGGCCATACCCCTAGTCGACTTTGATGCTGGTCCGTCATGGTCCGGCCTAATTCCTATCAGCAGTGCGGAAAACGAGACAAGAAAGGTGTTGTTATCGGAAACTTTTCCATACGACGGCTTCGTCTTACTCATTCCTCAGTTGTTTTTCTGGTTCTTCCCTCCGGGGCCCGAAGGAAGTCTAAATGACCTCATCTTCTGGTACGCCGCTTATCTTGATTCATGTCTGGCTGGGTCATACTTCAACTGAGTGCCCCCAAGGACAAACGGAGGCCCTGGTTGCTCGTCGTTGGAGGGTGCCTTTAAGGAAAACGGAGTGAGCTCCCTGCAATCGATTTAAAGAACTATATCTAAAACAAGACAGCCCTTTACCTGGAAAAATGGCCAGGCTTTGCCCACAAAAAATGAGTGGAGCTGGACCAATCTTTCCAGTGTTCTTTATGTTGAACAGCCTATTGGCACCGGCTTTTCCCAGGGAACGCCAACTGCAAAGGTACGCGGGTTTCCGAATTAAACTCAACTCTCTGACGTGGTGTTCAATGTCGGCGCGATGGCAGAACGAACATGATGTTGCAGCGCAACTCGTAGGATTTCTGCAGCAATTCTTAGAAATTTTCAAGGAGCTCAAAGGAAATAAACTCTATCTCTCTGGTGAAAGTGTGAGTACACGTTTTTGAAAGATACGGAATCTTTCCTGACAGTAAAGTAGTACGCGGGAATGTATGTGCCATGTAAGTATTGCTCTAAATTATGGTGGCTGCGCGGACGATTAGCGAAGACATTGCGAATTACATCTATGAGTACACGACAAGGGCAACACTCGACCTGGATCTACAGGGCATTTGGATCAACGATCGTAAGCCTCCTCTGATACTCGGAATTTAGTTCCGTTCATTTCACCCGAATGCAGCTGTGATCGGTTGGGACGTCGTTCACTCCGAGATCCCCGCTGTTAGTTTCGTACACAAGTATGAACACGTTTTTGCCTTCAAGTACGTATTCATTCTCCGCTTTCTTTTTCTAATTCAAATCAATTGCACACAGTCAGACATTCCTCGCGCATATAGACTCCATCGCAGCTAAGTGCAACTATGCGGATTATATGGAGAAGTACGTCACATACCCGCCTCGAGGACTCCTTCCGCTGCCCGGCACATCGACCGAAGCTGATCCGGACTGCGATGTTTGGTGGGAGATCTTTGATGCAGCTCTGATCGTGAACCCAGCTTTCAATATTTATCATATCTTTGACATGGTGAGGTGCTTGTTATAGTTGTTTTTGGGACTTACAAATGCATTTTCACAGTGGCCGATTTCGTGGGATGTTTTGGGCTTCCCGTAAGCCCTCTCCGTCTCATGCTCGGTGTTCTATCAGTTGAGCATTCCCATTCCAGGGGATCATTCTTCCAGACTCAGGTCTCTCCGCTATATTTCGATCGCGAAGACGTCAAGGAGGCAATTCATGCACCCACTGATGTTAAATGGACGTTATGCACTGATACTCAGGCTGATGTTTTTCCAAACGGTGATGCGAGTCTGCCCCCAGCATTCACGGTGCTTCCAAATGTTATCGAGAAGAGCAAGCGCTCAGTGATCGTGCATGGCGTCGCTGACTTCCTTCTGATCGCCGAGGGTGCACGCATCGTTCTCCAGAAGTGAGTGTTGTGCTGTCTATGTCGATGATACGAAGGTATTGAACATAAACTCCCGCGTATCTCTTCAGCATGACTTGTAAGCGATGCCCGGCGTCTGTACGGTAATTGTGAGGCGTTGGCTGATTCTGTTTCAATAGGGGGCGGGCTGCAGGGCTTCCGCAGTCCGATCGTCCCGGACTCGTTCGTCGTTGATGGTATTGGGGCACTAGGGAACAAGCAGTCCGAGCGTAAATTAACCTATGTTGAGATTTCACTTGCAGGACATATGTAAGCGATGATCACATGCTGCTAGGTCTCCATGTTCGGGGCTAACTATGTCAACCGGCACAGGGTACCCACGAATTCGCCTGTTGTAAGTGTATTGCTCGAGGTTCGTTGATGAGAGAGAAATAATTACATTCTTTCGTGTAGGCTTCCCTCCAGATAATGCAATATCTAATGGGCTTCAGGGAGAATCTATAACGAATAGAAACCCACATCCCTCCCATCATGGTGACCCATTACGTTTCGTGGGATATGATGGACTTTGGATGCAATGTTTCCTTTTGAATACACAATAGTAGAATAGTTGACGCCAGTGGACATTGAACAATTTTATCATTCTGCCAATCCCCATAGCCCACCTTGGTTGTGCCCTTGTTCTGGTCGGTTTTACTTTGTGGGGCTGGGACACCGCTTTCATAACTTTTTTGTGGCACGCGGATATCGGACCTGAGAAGACTTTTTGGATGCCAAGTGTATCAATACAGAGAACAGCTGGTAATTATCTGCTTGCGGTTGAGCCAGCGAGACTAACATACGTCCCAACACAGGTACTTCACGTCCTCCCGTCTCATGACCTTCAGAGTTCTACAAGGACAGTGCGACAGTTCTTTCAGTCGCCTCGATTGCTGCCGGATTAGTAAAAAGTACGGCGGTTCATGGAACGCAGTGCTCATCGGAGCTTGATGTACGGCCGCGGACACAATGGATAGAGATCCCAGGTCCACGTCAAAGTTCCCTCGGGCTGTGCAAGTGGCACGTTCCTGACCGTCCACGTTTGTGGTTATATTCTAATGACAGTTGACTTTGGAGCTGCCGGAGATGATCATAAGAGTACCGGATGGAGGTGTTCCGTAATTTGCATTCTCTGCCATGACATGCTCGTTGGTCGGATAGAAGCGAACCACGATTGACCATGCCGAACGGAGTCTGTTGTGGATGTACGGAACCCAAAAGATGCATTAGCAAGCCGAAGGCGCGACTCGGAAGTTCTCCCGTACTGGTCTCATGGAGAGTCGTTGCCTGTTCATCGTTAGTAAATCGTCAACGAATCCATGAGCTCCGCCGCGCATGTATGCGTAGCGAGTCCTAGTCATAATCACCTCTGACCATTTGAGAAAAAACAATTAGAGAAAAAGAAGTGAGATAAGAAGTTGGAGAGTAGCGGCGAAGACGGAAAGAGAGCAAAGAAGGGAAGAGGAGGCACACCGAAGAGAAACAATGTGAGCCACAGTCAACTGGGTCACGTGGGTCCTCCGTAGCTGCCCAGTGACTTGTCGCAGCTATAAAAAAAAGAGACAGCCGTTCGGGGATGTTGTGCGTCGGGGTGACCTGATCACTCACCGACGACATCATACCGATTGCGATTAAAATGTCTGGCAGTGAGCTCCACAGCATGAGTAACACTGATCAGTACTATGTCAAGCAAAGTTACGAGATGCAGAGGCCGAGATTCCTATATACAATGTAAATTGTATATTTCCCAACCCGCGCCGTTGTGATAGCTTGGGCTACAGAGAGCTTCATTCAAGTAGTCTCAAGAATAGAAATAGGCTGCACAACGGAAAGGGAACAACGTATGATAGCAAAGACCTCGCAGAGCCACCACACCGCTTGTTCAATGTCCAGATCCGGTAACAGTAGCTTGAACGATGAGTGTAATCAGGCGCGGCGTCCATCGTTGGATCATCTATTACGAAGAAATTGTTGTGGTATCTAAGGCGATCTTCATAGCCGAACCCTGCCAGAAACCAGTAATAGAGACCGGCACCACTCAAGATTGTTTGGACAGCCTCAGGAACAGATATAAAGTAGGTTCAAGTTGTACAAGTTCGGTTGCTTCGAGAATTGACCGAAAATGCGGACAGGTCACAGAGCCTACCGAGAGTTTCGAATCAGTCTATCGTCTGCGAAATTGTGACTGTATACGTCTGGTGCCGGGTCAGCCGGACGTCCGGCGTGTGTAACGAGGGGGATGCCTACATGTGTCTGGACGCAATTTACACCATATTACATCCAGTTGACCAAGGGTCCATAAAGTTTGTCAAGACTATTGAGAGCACTACAGAGCTAGTCATTCTAGCAGACAAGGGTACGAGGGGAACAGATCTGGAAGTAAGATGATCAGTGCCGACTCGAGATTATTGTTACTTCACCATATTTTAACGAGATCCGCGGATATAGAGGACGATCTAGCCACAATCCAAACCTCCGAAGTCACCGGCTAGCGTCGACTTGTGGGCGTCTGCGTAAATGAGGTTGAAAGGGGTCGAGTGGGTACTACAGATACTACTCATCTCCTCAGACTACACTATGACTGGCCCTCTGATGTGAACTTAGAGCCTTCAAGTTCGCGCTGAAGGATCACTTTGCGAACGCCTTGCTGTTCAGCGCCATATAACAGGAGTTTTCAGACTACCGCGTGCGCCTTTAAATTGATCCTCGGGATTGGCTGGCCATGGGTGGCTGAAACAGGGCGACTAAGTGAACTTGCAAATTTCCGTAAGTTGAATAGGTCGTCAATCGCGTGGGAACGTCTCTTTCCCAGAATGGTCACGGGACATTGTGAAGAATATCTCAGTTCAATTGACCCTGAGTTGAGTGCGAGTGAGCGACACTGATCCCCTTCAAAAAACTGGAACTGACTGTATTAGTATCGGCGGAAAAGATTAACCCTGCAGCATCAGCCCATCGTGTCGTATTTGCATCAATCTTTGATTGTCAGGGTGACCTCGTGTATTTGTCATGGATTAACGGCACTGTGTAATTAGTACGCCGCCAACTAAGCAGTCCAGACCAGCTGCTCCTTCGTCCAACGCGCCCACTTTCTCGTGTTGTGCTGCTGAAGGTGAGTGATTCCGGCCGAGGACATTCCGAATCCACATCGGAATCACGGTGGAAAAACAGATAGGTTAACCTGGACTCCTTTGAGACGACTAGTCACAGTAGGGAAGTGCCGTCTATAGATTTGACCCATTTGGATCGGGATGATTTATTCATCCTTTTTTGTTGTTTCGTCCGTTGCTCGTGCGACAGTCCAAGAGGTCACTGGAGTGGTTCCTTGTATCTATGGAAGCTCTCTAGGAAACATCGAACGGGCTTGAGAGTGGTCTCTGCCATGGGGGCGAGTTTCTGCCTGTCACAGTGGATATCAGCGTGTACCAGAGATTCAGAATGCGAGTCCATGTCGAAGAATATCACAGTGGTCCAATTATAGACATTCCATTAATAACAATAAAAGGGTGGTCGGAGTTATATGGACGAGTTCGAACAAGGGCGAGAATGTGTCAAGAGGACGCGAATTAGGAGCGAAGCGCACTGAGCGCAACGGAAGTGCCTGTGTTTATCACTCTCATGTGATAGGCGCGCGAGGAATTTCCCGGATCGGAAAGCTTGATTTACTGTACGCTTCTGTAGATATCTGATTTTGGTACCATCAACCCCGAAGTACTCCGATTACGCATCTTGTCCCTGAGTAATGGAGGCTGGGTACCAGCAGCCTTGGCATCCACGTTAACTTTCCCACCGGGTGTAAACATACCAGACGACCTCAACCTGCAGAGCATAGTACCGGGTATCAGTCCGTTTTCCAAGTAGGATGATTCACCTAGACAGGATGAGAATAGGATCAAGAGAAACAGCATACCCGGAACTTTGTAACCCTAAAACTTTTTGGTCAGATGACAGGACGCCGCAAGCCCCTAGTAGCCCTTCTTCAGGGGACGAATACTGGGAAGGAACGCAATCCCCACTCACGGTACGAAAAGAGTCGCGTGAATCTTTTCAACCCATGAATAATATTCGAGTTAGTGCTTCTCAGGAAGCCAAAGCCACAATACAACAACAGTCAGGCATTCTGGTTGAACCCCCCCCCAAAAAAAAAGGAAAGTCTGCTAACAGAAGGCGCTTGTTTTCGGCTCAGATGGCCTCCAAGATCAGAGCAGTGTCAATATCATGAATGGCTGAAACTCAAAGGCTTTCGCCAGCTTGTTCAAAATTCTGGGATGGCAGGACGCACCTTGCATCTACTAGTATACTTTCCTCGATGATTGCACTTTCCCCTATGTTTATGACCTTCGCGCTGGGAATAGCAACGAGCATGAGACTGTCGCCGCTTGAGGCCGTGTGGGGGTGCAGCCCGAGATGAGCGAAGGCAAGCGATAATTTAGCAGAAGGGTAAGATCGGCTGGAATCGACATAACGCTGGCTATTGCCGCGGCTCCCCGGGCCGGGATAGGAGTGGTCACGAAAGTGGATGTGATTGTTGAGGCGCGTGTTAGAGTATCTAGAGCGCTCGTCAGCATTGGTCCGCACTTCAAGTACAACTCGATCACAATTTCCCGATTCCGGCTCTAATTTTCTCACATCAGTAAGAACGAGCACGTAGTAAACTGTAAGAACCCACGTAAATGCGTAGTATATGTCATCCTGTAAAAACATTGGAACACATGAGATGAAACATGGGACGATTCAGAGTCAGCCTACAGGAAAGGCGACATAGAGCACAAAGGAGGCGATTGCCACGCTAGCTTCAAAAGGACTAAAATGAACGAGCATTGTCAACCAATTACAAAGGATACACACCAGTGAGCATGTTTGTTTCGATGGTGAGACGCACCACGCGGAGCAAAATATTATTAGGGCAATGCCCCTCAACCGTCATTGCTTGTCTAAGCTGTTGAAGACTACCAGTGACATGTCAGTGTGTCAAAGAAGTACTGCCACATACAAGTACGGTCATTGCGATGGCAATGAGAATGTCCACAAGTGCGCTCGGAAGCGACCATAGCTTATGCAGCAAACTATCAGCTATTGCGATGATCCGGAGGAAACGGGGGTGCGTACATACAATGCTGTCTTAGAGACAGCATACTTTGCAAGAATAATCGACTGGAATGCAGTCAGACATGCACACTCGAGAGCAACGGTATAAAGCTTGCCGCAATCCCGCCCCAAGCTGCTCCAGCCGATTGGACGACTGCGACCTGTATTTGATTAAGGTCATGGCGGCCTGCTCGGGGGAAGAGTGGGAAAGCTACGTACGATAGCGATGATGACGCAGAACCATGACAACCGTCTGTTCAACGTCCAAATCCGATAGCAGACATACTCTTGAACGACCGAAGAAATAACATAATGCATTATCGCAATGTCAAAAGGAGCGTGGTGAGAGTCCTTGAGTTGTTCCTCATTTCCAAATCCCTTTATGAACCAATAGTAGACGTCGGCCCCCGTCAGGGCCGTTTGGACAGTTTCCAGTAAAAAGACAAAATAGTCTGAGTGTGGTATCTTTTCAATGTTCGAAACAGTCAAGACATGTTGAGTGATTGCCTAGAACTTTAGCGCCCGTTTATCGTCCGGAAATTGTAGCTGTAAACATCCATGCTCAGCTCGCGATCAATGAACCAGTGGACATAAGAGGTGGGGTACGTACAAATCTGAACACAAAGTACTCCATAGAGTGCCCAATTGACCAGAGGACCGTACAACTAGGCCTATCATTGGCATTCATTGCCCCTCATCAACCAACTATACAAACGAATCCATACGCACAATTGGGATAGCCCTGGAGATGGATCAGGATTATCAACATAGATTTTCAGAATTGACACATACAGCTTGGAAAAAATCGGAAGGTGATGACGGCCCAGCCATTAGCGTGTCAGAGGCCAAGGAGGTCTGGGTGAATTGGTGGTAGCCGCACTGCACCTCCTTCAAAAGGGAAAAGAGACAGGGATTGACACAATAGCGCCGGGTGAAGCATGTTCTGATTGGTCGAGATGACGGCGCTCCTCGCATTCCGTCACGGTTTTTAGTTTTCTTCCCTCAGGCTCGTCCTGTCATTGTCAATATTTATCCGCACTGTCGCGTCTTTAAGCACTTTCAGTTGTCTTGCCAACAAGTTAGGTCGAATGACATCAGGGACAAGACGATAGGTGATACTGACACGGTGACGCCTGTTGGATCGGAACTTTCATTTTTGGCATCTCCGAGGCTCTCTGATGATGCTCCCAAGGCAAACCCGTGCGATCTCGGTTCCACCACCGAAAATCCGAAACGTCGACTTGGTTTCTACGAATCAGCGCAGCCGTTTTCCTCAGTCTTGAAGGTACAATCAACACATGAGGCGGTTACGAGGAGTGTCGCACGACCCTTCAACCCGGGATGCAATGATGACCCCACAGGGTCAGATACAGTCCAGAAAACAATACGCAGCCAGAAAGAAATCCGAGACATTCAGTCGGTGTGACTAGTACTAGTCGGCTACCAAGCACCTAACCGTGACGTTCGATACGTTTTACACGAAACTTATATAAATAGGTCATTATTCCAAGTTCCCAACCGCACTCAGCTCCAACGACAGCTCCCTCAACCTGCCTTGTCTGATGTATTCCAACTTGAATCTCCAGGAAAAGTTCAACTAGAGAATGCGACCATTCTAAGAAAACAAGACGCTTTTTGGCTGGCACCAGCTCCGAAAGACTAGAATGAAGGCCTGAGGTTCGAGACCGCATATTTATCGTTATTTTTGGCATTCTCTAGGTCGGCGGTTGACGAAAACGAGTCGAGCGTGATGGTGCCATTGGTTGTGGCGATTCCCGGAGGCCTGACTTGGGGGAGATGATGCGAAGACTGGCCTGATGGGCCAATGCCAGCACCTGATCCCCTGGGAGAAGGGCGGTCGCGAAAGTAGATGCGGTTGTTGAGGGTCACGAGGAGGGTGTTGGAGTACCTATAGCCCGGGTGAGTGGTAAATCTGAGCCGCATAGAGGCCGCAAATTACAGTTTCCCAATTACACCCGTCCTATCAATCTCTTCGGTAAAATGGAAGGTACGGTGACGTGATGAGGAGACGTACGGGCACGCATAGTAGATATCATTCTAGAAGAGAATAAAATGGTTCGTCAGAATGGTAACAGTAATAGGCATATTTAACCTCGCTTACAGGAAAACCGATATAGAGTGCGAAAGAAACGATCGCTACGGTAGCTGAGAAGAAAGTAAGATGAAACGAAATTCGGAGTGGTTCGATAGATTTGTACCGGTTAACGTGTTTGTTTCTATAGTGAGCCGCACGATCCGCGGAAGAACGTGACGCGAGGATTGATTTTCGCTGTCGTGCCTTCGCCAACTAAGCTGTGAGAGAAGGCAAGTCGATGGCCAGTCAACAGTCTGGGATACTGGAAGGGACAAAGTTACGCACGAGGAAGGTCATCGTAACTGCTATTAGTATGTCCACGACGGCACTTGTAATCAACCACAGCTATGTCGTTTATGAATTGTAAGATCATGCGACAAGCCTCATGTATTCTAAGAATACATACATATAGACTTGGCTTGACGACTGCAAATTTTCCAAGTGAAGCTGACTGAGCGATGTTAAATGCGCCACATCACAAGGTTTATAGAACACCTGCCTTGAGGCCACCCCATAACGCCCCCGTTGCTTGAGCAAGAGAAAGCTGTTGGAGAATGTCACTAACTGTAGGAGTTCTAGAAGATGAATGACATTGACTAACGACGACGATGACAATGCATAACCACCACAGGCGTTTGCTCAACGTCCATATACGATAGCAGAAGAAGACTTGAACGATAAGCGAGATGAATGCATCCATTGTCGGGGCATCAATTGGCGAGTACCGAGACTTCTTGAGCCCTTCAAAGTCTCCAAACCCAACCATGAACCAGTAATAGATATCGGCACCAGTCAGAGCCGTTTGGACAGTCTCCAGAAGAAAGACAAAATAGACTGTGATTGAGCGTATCCGTAAGTTGGGCGAAACAGCAGATGAGTCTCGAGCCGTTACCCAAGATCTTCAATAGACGCCTGTCGTCCAAAAAGTTGTAGCTGTACACATCTACCCTGGAGTCAGTCGGACACCTGAGCTCGAAAAATGAAATTCTCACAGGTTTGAACGCATAGCACGCCGTACAATGCCCAATTGATCATAGGACCGAAGAGCTAGGCGTATTATTATAAATAAATTTAGCTGAACAAGTCGTGGACTTAGCCAAACGTACGATGGGTGCCGTGCTAGGGGGGGACTCAGCGACTGTGGCGATGAACGTGCTCCATGATGATACACTTACACTCTAACGATACCGGGAGGCGCATGGGGTAATATTTCTTCGGCCATGTTTCTGTCAGTCGGTGTAGTAAGATTTTGGATGGACTGGCAAATGACTCGGAGGGAAATGTGTCGTGATAACACCACAATTATAACCTTCAGAGACCGGGTTATAGGCACAGAAGAATTGCGGTGGCAGACAGATGCTCTTGCAAGGGTCACGAAAATAGGTTTATGACAGCCTGAATTAGAGAGAAGTGATGAAGAGTGAGGCTGTCCAAGAGGAAAGCGCATGCGGGCTCAGACTATCCACATGGCATTTTCATTGTAAGATCCCAACTTTCTCATCATTGTTAGATAGAACTTGACGTTATTGACATGTGCATGCTGCTCCAATGGGCTGCGCCACGGGGCAGGAAAGGCCGTTACGGGCCGTATGCTTAGCCAAATTAGGGTGCCAAGACAAGAGATATACAGGGAATATCTGGTCGGCACAACGCAGTGATCCCAACAACAGGTGTCGAGGCCCCCACTCTGACCGTATGCAAAGCGCGAGTACCACAAGAAGCCAATGTGACAGATATAGACCGCTGTCGACGTCCTGGATAACAGGTACATATACGGTA
>Ga0193693_1000187_pt1 | contig 10602 bp, 13 predicted proteins | sample L3a2metaG_FD_144916 | JGI IMG/M metagenome (GOLD analysis project Ga0193693, IMG submission 144916) | Soil microbial communities from a riparian zone of the East river system, Colorado, United States - L3a2 | ecosystem: Environmental > Terrestrial > Soil > Riparian zone | place: USA: East River...
GCAATGATGAAACGATCTCAGTGCCTGCGCCACGTTCTCCAGAGACGCGCATGGACTCATCCGAACAATCGACCTTGAGGCGCCTGCGTAGCCAGAACCGCACACCAAAGGACAGTTCGGGCTCCAGCTCTCCTTTCACGCCATCTAGATATTTGCGGGGACCTGGCATCAGTGGCAGTCCCCCGAACCCCATGCCAACACCTTCACGAGCGTCTAGTGCGAGCGCTAGCCCATCAAAACCATCGCGGGCGCCCAAGCCCCGTGAGCGCGGGTCGTCATCTATCAAGAATGCGGATTCGTCCATGAAGGAAGATCCGTCATCCGCATCAGTTCAGGATGGCGTGGATGAAGACGCTGATGCCGCGCTAGCGGCTCGTCTGGCAGAAGAAGAATGCCGGCCGAAACGATTGCTACGTTCCCGCTCTGGTACTAGTACGTTGCCGACGTTCGAGTTCCCGCTCTTCCCCTCTCGGACTGCGATGACGCGGCCACCTCCGCGGAAGCGACGGCGCGTTGAGTCACCTATAGCAGATGACCTTTCCCCGGCACCAGAGCCGCTGCGCGACTCGGGAGCAATAAACGGTGTTACGCGTGGAGACATGGAAGTGCAATCGGAGCCGGATGACGCAGGCACGCCAGTTACTGTTGTGACGAGTCGGCACAGCGCACCGAGCGACGATACTGTCGTTGCAGCTACTACTACGGTTCCAGACGTGACAGAGTGTATCAAGGAAGACTCGACGAGTTCACACGTGGTTACGGACCCACAAGCGATGGACGTGGACAAGGCGCCGCTGGCTAAGACGGTAATAATAGATGTGAATCTGAGCGCTGATGCGGACGCGGATGCCGAGGGTGAGGATGACGATGAGTTGGATGCAGAGGGTGAGCCAGACGATGGGCTGTAACTTATAAAAATTTTCTTCTGGTTTCCGTGAACACAACCGGCTATATAACTCCGATACTCTCTTCTGTAACTCGTAGTAGATGTATCTCCCCCACTCGGTCGATAGTCTTTCGTGCATGTGGTAGAATAATCGTGCTTTCTCTTAGTTTCTGTATTGTACGTGTATGTGTGAGTAATCCCTTAAAATGCATAGTATGCTCAGATCTACACACGGTGACGGTGAACTGAGGAGCAACGGGAACAGTCGTGGGAGATTCCTGGTTGAATCTAAAACTAGTACACCAGTGTGGCCGCAATGGACGACGCCACCGCAGTTGGCTTCGCACAATGCTAAAGCCATCCAGCGCACTCGAGTCGAGTTGATCAGTGTAGTCGCAGTTACACTCTGCCGACATGCAGTGCTGTATTCACTGGCAGTAATGTCGTCATGCTCGCTCGAGCTCCCGATCCCGCGATCCGCCGCTTGGAGCTGCCGAGCCCCTCACTGCGGACAGTACTAGTTATATGCGCCGTGGCTGACCCATATTCATCACAACACCACCATGAACGTCTTTTCGAGGCTATTACCTGTCGCTGGAAGTGCATTCTCTTTGCAAACGGGTTTGTTGCTTTGGCTCTTTCCCGTGACCGTGGCGGTTTGTGAGTTTACTAACGCGACACGACACCAGTTCTCGCGGCAATTTTCGTACCTCAGGCGAACGAAAAGTGGTATGACTTGGGGGGAACTCTCGGATTCCTCTCCACCACATTCATCTCTTTATACTATCCAACGCTGAAGGCGAGGTATTGGGAGGGCGCAAATGTTCCTTTTTCTCCGCTCTCCAGTTTTGCTCCGAGACAGCTGCTCCTCACCGCCTCTTTGGTTATATGGACCGCCCGCCTGGGCAGCTTCTTAGTGCTGGTAAGCATTACTGAGATCTTGCGCTCTATCGACGTGGCTTGTATGTAACCCGGATCTTGTCTTTGCAGCGCACCATTAATGCCGGGGGAGATTCACGTTTTGATGAGGTCAAGCGTCAGACTGGGACGTTTACCGCCTTCTGGATGGCTCAGGGTTCGTCTGCGGATTCATATCTTCTGCTTGTGCTCACAGCCTTTCAGCGTCATGGGTCTTTTTGATTGGCCTGCCTGTCTATCTTGTACGTTCGGCTTCTTCCGTGCGCTGTTATCTGAGACAATGATCTTCGCACTCCCATAGGTGAACATAGTCCCCGCCCACCTTCACCCAGGTTTATCCTACCGGGACTACGCCTCTCTCGGCTTATTTGCCGGTTCTCTTCTCTTCCAGATCACTGCGGATCGGCAGAAATCAGCCTGGCGCAGGGCTCGAGAAAATAAGGAGCACGAGGAAAAATTCATCACAAGTGGCCTTTGGAGCCTCAGCCGCCACCCGAAGTACTGCTTCCACTTCCAAATTGAGTGAGGCGCTGGCTCTGAACATACATTCCTAGCTATGTTGGTGAAGTAGGCATATGGATGGGCATCTGGGCGCTATCGAGTGTGTCGCTTCAGACTGCCCACTACCCCAAGGGAACCGTTGCTCTCGCAGCAGTGAGCCCGCTGTTCACGTATTTTTTATTGCGTTATGTACGCATACCCTATCTATACTCCCCAACTCTCCAACTGAACTTGTGCATCATCTGACACCTTCTAGGTCTCTGGCGTTCCGCCACTTGAGGTTCGCTATCCTCCTGTCACTTCTTCTTCTCACATTTAGCTCATCGTGTCGGTGAGCAGCGTTCCGCAGAGAAGAAATGGAGCCAGGATGCGGCATGGCAGACATATAAGAGGTTAGTATCCACAAACACATCTCTTCTCGCACCGCCTAAGCGGATCTTTTAGGAAGACCCCTGTGTTCTGGCCATTTTTGTCGACAGAGTGAACTGAACGGACGATAGTATTTGTCTTTTCCTTGATCCCTAGCTAGCCAAATGGAGCTTTAGCTTTTCGTTCACTGGCAGCCCTCGAGAGTATCCGGTCCTTAGTATATGCATAAGCGTCGGAGATGAGTTATCAAACATCAAACGAGGCTACTCGTATTGAGCCCGAGCGCTGCCGTCATTCACATCAGGAATATGTTCAATACCTTTACGACGTCTTCGAGTTTTAAAGTAGAATAGCTAAAAGGTCAAAAAGTTGACATCAAATCACAACTTTTGACATGTTTTCTGCACTCGAGAACTTGTTTGCAGCACTGTTGACTCAGTAGCACCTTTGTTGGATTGGTGGTTACTCGTTGACTTGTATAACATTTATTCTTTTTTCACTCTATAGAGCTTGTATGAGCTCGTACAAGCTTGTACGAGCTCAAAAACATAATGTGTAGGGTTACTGATGCAGCATGTTCTGTTTTCGCAATGATTATAGTTCACCGGCAGTCTTGTGCCTACTACACTACGAAGGACCGCCGAGTTCAAGATACAGCGTTTTTCTGCGACGCTTTCGTGACCTTTCAATTTTGTTCTTCAACATGATTCAAGTTTAAGAGCAGTTATAGCTAGTACGTTATAGATAGTACTGAGTCTTCACATTGCTATGTGCTCGATTTACTATTTGCGAATTTCAGGACAGTATAGATATTGTCCTGGTCACCACCCATCGGTCATTCCGGTCACCACCTGAGCAGGCTGAGCTGGAAAGGGTAGATTCAGGAAACAAATCTACGGATACTTCTAGCTTCACTGGATAAGGAGTATCAAACGCCTTTGCCCCGAAGTAGTCCAGTAATACCATTTGTCATGTGCTGAACGAACTCTTGTAGATGGAGACCTGAAGATGGAGATCGGACTGAATTCTGGGTCATTCTAGGTAAGTTAGTCGTGTGCCAGTGGTGCAGCGTGAAACGGCCCAGGTTCAGGGATCAGGCGTCCCGCTGGTCACGGGGTCTCCGAGTCAACAACTTGAACGCCGAGGTACGGTTCAATCAGTACACCGTAGCATCAGTGCATTTGCGTATCCGGAGCTCTTGGTGCACCCTCAGGCCTCAGGCCTCATGCTTTGCTTGGTGATCCATACAATTGTTACCGAGCCGTTACGAGCCGGTGTACTATTACACAACGGACCAACGGACCGAGCGAAAACAGCATCTTTTCATGACAACTGAACTGCCTCGCGCACCACAGTGTGACTCAGGAATCTACCAGCCCTACCGCCGGATGCTGGTATCACCGGCGCCCGGCGCTGTTCTTGTGGTACTGTCTCTGCTCTGACCGCGTGCCTCTGCACATGCGCAGGACAATTGTTTCACTACCTCCAGCTCCAGCCTGGGCGTCCTGTCGGACACAGTGGCAACATACAGTCACTTTTACATGATCTCTGGAACTGCACGTACCTATGTTTCTAGGGACTTAGCCAGGACGGTCGTCCCGCGGTCGTTTGGTCTGTGGCTTACCATGGTGAGGAGTACGTATCATTGGTCGACGAGAGAACAACAGCGCTCATCTGGCCATTACCGTCTAGTTTGGATGGCTTGGTGTAATGATGTGAGGGGAATCTCCTTTGAGGTGGAATATCTTCTTCCGACTGTGCGGGCATTGTTGCGGTCGTACTGGTGACTATCATATACTTGATCTGTCACTTGATCATCCACAGCGTTGGTATACTGTTCATTCACAATACTGTATCCATGAGCACAAACTCCATAGTTGTCCGGTGAAAAGGCGATTCGTGAATGACGAGGGACAACATTGCCGCAAACCCTGTCCATGCGATTCCGTCGGCTTCACGCGTGGGGGTGCTCATGGACACCGAGATATCGTCAGGGAACTCAAGGATCAATCGGAACTCACCTCAAGTTCTCCTTCAAAGATTAACCATGAATGGGTTGTCTTCCTGGCAAGAGGTGCATCAAAATGATACTGTGATTCGAATTCTCCCCGCATTGCATTACATGAAGCACACTCCTCGGTACGTGAGGTGCGATCTGAGCTCTGGCTAAAGTTTAGCTAACCTGACCAGAGCCGCAGACTCATCCCCAGCCACGTTAATGGTTGGGATTCCCAGTCGCACTAGCTCCGTTACGGGGCGATACAATTCCGTCTGCGCACGATATCAGTAAACCTGTCAGCTTCCGTCTGTGCATACGGCACTGAAACAGACATATGTACCTTGATCACTCCCCACACGCCCTCGCGGGCTTTGGGTGCCTTCTCCTCGGCAATCTCTCGAGCACGCTTGAGCACGCCCTGTGTACCTCCTGTAATGATTTCATCAACAAGTCCCGCATCACGCGCCTCCGCGGGTGTGAAGCGGTGCCCTTCGAGCACAAGGCTACGAATGACAGAAACCTTGGCGCGTACGAGAGCAGTGAACGAAACGGGCCAAGCAGCACCAAAGTCAACCTCATTCATGCACATCCAGGCGTGGCGCTTAGCGCCGTCAGTCATGATCCGATAGTCGCAGGCAAGGGCGAGTATGGCACCGGCGGCGAAGCAGTGACCATTGATGGCAGCAATGGTTGGGACTGTAAGGCGGTGCCCATCAGCATGAGGACGTGGGATGATAGGAAATACGTTACTTGGGAAGGTGAGTAGGTGTAGGAGGAGTGGATCGAAGGTCGCTGCGAGTCTTGAACGAAACTGAAAACGATGGAGCGGTAAGTGACCCACCTTGGAACCAAGCCGGGTCGCTGATAACGCTGGGGTAGTCAAACCCTAATCATAGATGAGGATAAGGATACTGACTAAAGAATCTGGAAAGGTCTGGCGCACCATTGCTGAAGAACTTCTCTTGATCCAGACGGCCGATAATGACAAGGGCAGCTGTTCCGGCGTTCTTGTCTTGCTTGGCTCTGCCCTCTGCACGCTCCTTTCGCCATTCACGCTCTACAATCTGAAGCGCAGGTTTGAAGGCATCGTTGATCAAAATTTTTACCAGGCGGTTATCGACACCATTGTGCAGTTCGATTTGCCAGACGACCGGAGACGCTGAGAGGGCGTTTTATCGATGCATTGTAATCCATGAACGACGAACGTACGTCGCGTTAGGGTCAAAAATGGTGGTTGGGAATCTGCAGGGAGTCGAAGCGGGAATGTCCACGACATAGTTAATGGTCGATAATCGGTTTGCAGTGCCACGGTCGGGTGCTAATGCGCTAATGTCTTACTATTCCACGCACTCGGGATGCTAAATGACCGAAAGGAAACACATGTCATCACCGCCGTCGGGGATTGGATGGTAGAGTAGTAGCTATACAACATACTACCCGGATGAGCCTGTCGACTTGAGGTCTATTGGGGGACGCTCTTTCCCTTCAAGTTGTCGAGTCGTCGGACGTCGGTCGAGCAGAATAAGAGATGAGTGTCATTGAAGGCCGGCCCGGGGCTCTTCCGCGGCTAGCATTACCGTTGATTCTATCCCGTTCAATCCGGACACACCTAAGAAAAAACGACCACCAGCATGAGCGACGACAGAGCTGCAGAACTCAAGGGTCCGTACATCTACCGCTATTCATCCAGAACATACTCATACTTCTTGCTTTTTCAGCGCGGTTGGCCGCTCGTGACGCCCACGTCCGAGAATCATGGGTGCGAGCCATGGAAGCCCGTATTGTCCGTGACCAGCTGCAGAGTTGCTATCGTGCTGAAGGCGTCAACCACTATGAGACCTGCCGCGAGCTCTCGGAGAAGTATATCACACTATTAAGAGAGAATAGGGTGAGTTCGCGTTTCTTGCCCTGGAAGCTTCTTGTCGTTGACCAATGCACAATCAGGTGAAAGGTTACAAGCAGGTCGATGTGTAGTATCGTCATATCCCCACTATATTAGACAATTTATTGTTTTTCGCCAACAAATCCACGAATGCAACCAGATAAATAGGGTTCACAGTAACGTACGATGTAAGTTGTGTCGACAAGCAATATGTTACTTCTTGAGCCTATTGCTACGTCGTTTTCCTTCTGTGCCACTCGCATCAGCCCCGCTTACACCACTCTGCTCGTCCCCTGAACTGACTGCGCCACGCCCTTTTCGAGCCTTGGTTTTGCGCAAGTGATGCTCGGGAATCCATTCCTCTTGGTATCCGCCTGTCCCAGTTGCGGTGACAGTGGGTTCCGATTTAGAGATCGGCGCAGCCCTCTTTTGCTTGGTCTGGGGGACGAAGGAGAGATATGCGACATAACTGAGGCCACCCAGAATTGCAAGAACCATCACGTATGTGCTCAGGCTGGAAAAGTAGCTTCAGTCATGCCTCGGACATGTCGGAGGGGCGTGACGTACAGCTTGAAATCGAAGATGGAGAGCTCAGGCTCCACAACCATAACGATAGATTCAAAAGCGGATATTTTTTTCCTTTCACCGTCGATAATGTGTTCCAACCAGACGTTGAGTTTGATATCGCCGGTTCTGAACCTGTGCGAGTCGTGAGTGGGGCAACAATACACAACGGACCAAGGTACTGACTCGCTGTAAAACTGATATGGAAGTTGAATTCGGTTCGTGTCGGGCAAGTGGACCCCGTATGTCATGTTATTTGCCTGGAATATATGAAGCACGGTCAACGTTTACTCCAACATCACGGCAAGGTACGCACCGCCTTGATCAACCGCTCCGAGTTCGCCTCAAGAAATTCCCCGGCAACACTGAGAAGGGTGACGTTCTTCCCTGTTTTGTTTTCGATGGTCAAGAGTAGTTTGTTCAATTCTCCATTGACGATATCTGTGTGCAATGTCATATCTTGAGTAACGCAGGAGAAAAGTCACGATACGGGGACATACGACCGAAAGGGTTGTCTTCAGGGAATGATGCAGTAACTGCAAGCACAGGGTCCACAACAGGACGGCCAGAAGACTCCTCATCTTCTAGTACGGATGCTGAGGAGTGTCAGTTTGTCACCACGAGAGGAGAAATACTTTAGAACGGACGTACAGACAACCTCAACTGCAAATACTGTTGTTGCGAAAAGAGCGATGGCACTAAGGAGGGACCGAATGCGCATTTTAACAGATGCTTAAGATATTTTTCGTTTAGATCAGTGCCAATGTATATGCCAGGTTAGTACAGACGGTCGGTGTTGAGAGGAGCGCGCGATCGCGAGTGTGCCAGCCGCCACGTCGTCTGGATGGCCGGTCACATGACCTCACGTCTAGTTACACGGTTTCAATGGTACATTAGACGACAATAACGACAATAAATGCTACAGAAATTTCAAAAGAGGACGTGTGATCAGTCAGGTTCCAGGCTTTCTCAAAAGTTCTTTGGCAACCTCGTCTGCATCCGCAGTCTGATCCGGGATCCAAAAGGCCTGCTTCCTGTCAGAGAAGCGATTGGAAGAACGAGTTACAGACAAACCAATTCAGCGCCGGCGGTGGCCATCATCGTTAAGCGGGGGTTGAACCGGACGCAGCGCGCTGGACCTGGGTGACCATCCGTCTTCACAAGGGGCTGGATGCGCATCGGAGAGAGCTCGAGGTCTATTGAACCTTCACGCGAGGGTATGTTTTGGACGTCCCATACGCAGATGCGCCCATCGAGTCCACCACCGACAACGTACTTGCTATCCGGAGTCCAAGAAACTTCCTCCCCAGAGCATCCTCGCTGTGGCTCAATGTTGATCGGAGTGTCGAGCCTGCGTCGCTCCAGTCCGGTATGGCCCTCTAGCTTGGCAAGGACATGTCCCTCAAACGCATCTACGATATAGTGTGCGTCACCAGAGCAACCCACAAGAAGGTACTTGCCCGAGCTCGAGAACGCCATCGACGTCATGTAGATGGCGCGAGGCGGGAAGCTCACGCGCGCCAGCGTTGGGTCCTCAAGCGTGATAGTGAGGAATGGCGCCTTGTCAAAGTTGGCGTGGTCATACATGAGGATGCGTCCATAGTGGTTCACTGCAATAGCGAAGACGACACCCGTCGCGTCATATGCAACGAGCGAGGGCGCGGGTAAGCTCAAAAGTCCACGGCATTGGGGAGCTCGGAGATCCCACAAGCGGACAGTCTTATCCATTGAGCCGGACATGAACCCATCGTCCACTGGCGACATTTCGAGTGAAATGACACGTTGGTTGTGACCCCTGAAATACTGCAGATACTTGTTGTCGTGCAGCGAGTGATAACGGACGGTATCATCTTCCTTGGTCGAAGCGTAGATGATGGCGGTGTTTTTGTGAGTGAAACGTGGAAGATCCACACCATACTTCTTCGAATGCAGAGTTTTTGTGAGCCTGAAAGCTACTATCAGTTGGACCTTTGGCAGCGCGAAAAGCTGATTTTGTAACTTGCTTCCCGAGCTTGCAGTTGTATAGCCTGAATGTCTCATCCTCTGCAGCAGTGATAAGTTGGTCCCCCCTGTCATCAAAAGAAATGCCCGTGATGTGACGTTGTTGAACAGGGACGCGACTTCCTGGTGGAGGCGGAGGAGCCGGGTCGACGGCTGCTTTGAATATCTTTGCGGGTTTCAGTTTGGCCTGTGGATCTCCAAGTTAGTCTCGCTATTTCTAATGGTGCCCACAGCCCACCATGAGTGAATTTGTGAGAGGAACAGGAACCACGCCGTTAGTAGTACTGGGAGGTGCCATGGTGGATGTGGCGATGATGACGGGCGCGACGGGCGCGACGGAGTTACAAAGCGCGCTTCCCTTCTGCTCTCCATGTCTGACGGTGACGACTCTGCGGCTCTATGGAAAGTTAATCGTACAATACATGAACTTGTCAAAGATAGGGTGCAGCAATGTCTTCCGTAATTCCCCTTTCGACATCTGGCTGAAGGCCCCGACCCGTAGGGCTACCAGGTAGCGGATGAGGAGATCAATATGTCTCTGGCCGATTTCAAAGCACAGTATGCGAATAACGGGGGTACCGTCGAGTACGCGACTCCCTTTGGTATTCTCAAATCGTGTCACTCACCGTTCAGTTTTGCCTTGCTTGCTTGCAGTCGTAATCAACTCAATTTTTTCACAAACTCCCACACAGACCCTTCTAACCAAATATTTATATTTTTCTCCGATGAAAAGAGTGTTGGGGTGAAGACCATGCGAAAGTTCGTGTATTCTCCATACACTTTGACCTGCCGTCAGCAATTTCCGACTCTCAACTTATTATCCGTCAGGCTGCTCAACATCCTGGAGGAGAAAAACATCGCGAAGGGTATTATTATTTTCCCAGGCACCATGACCTCTTCCGCAAGAAAGGTGTGTTTTTTTCTTGATGTGGATTGATCTATTGATATGTTCGCGTCGCTCACTCGTAATTGCAGGTCATATCTGCGATGCAAGCACGGTTTAAGCTGGAGGAGTTTGCTGAAGCCGACCTACTAGTAAATATAACACATCATAAACTGGTACCACGACACGAAGTTCTGGACTCAGAACAAAAGAAACTGCTTTTGGAGCGATAGTGCGTAGCAAAATTCAAATCCACTCTGTTCACGACAGTCTGACACAGCTGCAGCCGCTTGAAGGAGACGCAGCTTCCTCGGATACAACTTGCAGATCCTATCGCTCGATATTACGGTTTGCGGCGCGGTCAGGTCGTCAAGATCACGCGGCCGAGTGAAACCAGCGGACGCTACGCGAGCTACCGCATATGTTTCTGAAGTACCGACCAGTCGATGCCCCATTCATTTTCACCTGTCCGCTGGCCCAATCTTGCCCACGCTTTCACTATAGTGTATTGTAAAATTATTGGACAGCTGTCCACCGGGTTTCCGCTGACCAATATACTCCTGGATCGGGAAGTACCACCTTTCCATCAGACCTTTTAC
>Ga0193693_1000188_pt1 | contig 10578 bp, 11 predicted proteins | sample L3a2metaG_FD_144916 | JGI IMG/M metagenome (GOLD analysis project Ga0193693, IMG submission 144916) | Soil microbial communities from a riparian zone of the East river system, Colorado, United States - L3a2 | ecosystem: Environmental > Terrestrial > Soil > Riparian zone | place: USA: East River...
AGGCGACGCACGACGCCCCATCGACGCCACCGGCTCTGAACCGCACAACGTGGCTTCCTTGGGCTAACGCATGGCCAGATAATCAGAACTCAGAGAAATGTTACGCACGAAGCGGAAATAAAGAAGTGCACACGCACCCCTGTTACCAACGTCGTGCTGGAATCCCTCCCCGAACGCATTCAGCAATGGGTAGTATGTCTCCAGTAGTCGGCGTAGGGCTGGTATATCAGTGTCGATGATTATGTCGGGCTTGATGTACGGCAGTACGACTGGTAAACCGTCGCTCAATAGTCGAAACCGAGGTACTCTCTCGGCACTGTCTTCTCCACCGAGCTCGCGGCTGCCGAATCCGCTCTCCTGCCGCATGAAAATTTTCGTGCCCGCCGTCATGATCCGTAAACGTTTGTAGTCGTTCGCGGTCAGAACGGCGCGCACGAGATCGTTTGTGAGGTAAAGCGAGCGCGCAGTCTCACCCGCAGGGTTGCGCACGAGCAAATTTGAAGAAGGAAAGTCGGGTGCTAGGGTGAATTGTTGTCTACAAAATTCCCCGCAATTCAGTACGTCTTCGGAGAAAAAGCAGGGCAGGAAAGGACTTGCTTGCAGTTCTCGACAATTGGGTCATTTGGCGATACGAATGTATATGGCATCTCTTTGAAGACATAGTCCCCGGTTCCCGTCTGTTGCTGGCTTTGTTTCCTAGTCTCCTGTGCTGTTGAAGCAATCTCGATTAGCGGAGGGGAGCCAGGATCAGGATCAGGGTCTGTAACAGTCAGTACCAATCATGAATCTGCATGAGAAGAGAAGAGAAGTACATTCGCTCGTTGAAAGCTCAGTTGCAGACATCATATCCTTATCACCATCGAGACGAGCCTTTTTAACATCGAATGCTTCGGCTCCATCCTCGGCCGTGCGTTTCCCTTCCCTAGTGCTAGAATTGAGACGTGTGTTGACTGAAGGAGATGCGAATTTAATACTTTGGCACCGCTGTTGATTGCCTGTGCTGCAACACGGCAAAGAAAAAGCCCCCTGTATCCTGCAGGTGGGGATATATACGTATACTGACTTATATTAGAAGCCAAATGTTTCAATGCAAAGACAAATGAACATACCACCGTTCCAGGCCGAGGTCTCCTGTTGGTGGCCAGTGACTCCGCACTAGGCGCGCTGTGCCCTTTCCACCAGGGAGCGAGATGATGTAGTCGTCGTACGTCTCGAGGTATTTGATGTCGCGGCCGACAGCCGGAAGCCATTTCGTGAGGCCAGGGCGCCGGATGAGAGACGGAAGCGACTCGGATACCTCAACCAACTCAAAACCTAAATAGACATATGGAATACTAGGCATGAAGATGGTTGAATGCGTACCTGGGACAGTTCTGAGCGCCTCTGCGACCACGGCTTCGTTCTCCACTGGATTCAGGGAACAAGTCGAGTACACTATCTTACCCCCGCGACGCAACATGCGCATGGCACGCTGGAGGATACGGAGCTGAAGCCTAGCAGGGCAATGTGAGTTAGTTTTTCCCGTGCGATGAGTCGAGATTGGAACATACGAGTGCAAACCATTGCCATCCATAGGATTCCATTTCTTCCAGATACCGACGTTCTTGCGAACTGTTCCATCTCCACTACAGGGAACGTCGCATAAGATGCGATCAAAGAGAAGTTGTCGATTTTTCCGTCTAGACGATTCTGCCGTGTCATCAGGTGGAAGGGAAAGCGCGGGGAAGATAGATGCATCAACGTTGGTGACCACGAATGCCGGGCTTGGAAGTCGCGCAGTTTGGTGAATGAGTAAGTGGGTGCGCTTGTAGTCGCTATCGTTGGCAATCAACAATCCTGGAGGTATACTCGACTCAAGCAGGGACCGAGAAGAATGCAGTGACTCGAGAAGCTGGGATGTCTGCATATGGGATGTCATAGAGACAATATTAAGGCGACAAGCTAGGATGGGCGTACTTTCGATCCTGGTGCGGCGCACATGTCCAAAACAACATGATGTGGTTCAACGTCAAGGAAAAGCGGAGGCAGCATAGACACAGCTTCTTGGCGGGTGATATTTCCCTATCAGAAGGTATCAAGGCTGCCGGGTTTGAAGAGACCAGGAAAGCGATAAATACCACTTCTGTCTCAAAGACCAAAAAGGAGTGGAATTTTTTCAATTCGGGGAATCTACGCAAGGCTTTCTTGGGTACGTTGAGCTGCCAGGCGAGGCCATTGGGATACCTCATCGGCAAGTGGTTGACGGAAAGTAGTGGCTTCAGCCTGAGCTTGTGCTTACCATGGCAGGGCCAAGGGCGCGGGAATAGGTTGATTTTCGAACACGACGCCAGTGAGATGTGGGACGTAGGTTTTCTCGACCACAGAGGTGAGCACAGCTGCCGTCCTGACAGATAGAGACATTTGATCATTCGCGCCCCAAGGAGGAACAAGAGGTAGGGAAGAGCAGACGCACTCCCGGCTGCCACAGATTCGGAAAGTCGATGGCAACGACTCTCTGCAGATGTCCAGAAATGTACACCACTCATCGTCGTCCATTGCGAGCTGCTTCCTGTAATACGCCTCAAATTTCTCGTTATTCATGTCATATTTTTGGAGAATGTCGTCGCGTTTGTCATCGTCAGGATTCGGGCTGCCAGTTCTGCCCTTTTTACGGAGTCCTTTCTTCTGCAAATATGTACCAGTTTGAAAAGAATAAGATCAGTGCTCAAACTCCGATGAGCCTACCTTTGAGCGCGTCATTTAGCTTGTACGTTGTTCGTGAGCACTGACAGTCTCGGTCTTCTTCTCACGGTCATGTCTCTTCGAGCACGGATTGACAACGCATTTTACAGTGCTCTCCATCCTCAAAATCGACCGTCTCATGATCCTAGTGAAGCCCCAGGAGGCTTCTTGTTAGATGACAATCCTGGTGGTTTCTTGCCCCCTTCCCCTCCCGCCGCCGGGTATGAAACTGGACATGGGCCAGAACGAGACGAACAGTTTTCGTACATCCCCCTATCGCGCATTCCTCATGCCCTTCAACTCCTAGACCTCCCGCCAGATGACGAAGAAGTCCTCGCAGTCTTTCGCAACGCGGCAACAGGCTGGGAGGATGATGATCCTTCCCGGCGAACTGCTCACAGACGCAAGCGTGATCCCACGACCACAAGTGAGGACAATGACGTGACTGAAGGACGTGTCAGTTTGAGGGATTGGAGAGCGGTATGTGCTGCTGTCATGGGAGAGGATGGTGACGACGAAGACGACAGAGAAGGTAGTAGTAGCGCCATCAACGGCGACGAGATTCTCGATGCCACAGGCGAAGACTCATCACCTGAACTGAAAGAGTCCTCCGGCGGATCTTCAGATGAGTATCGTATAACTGAAACCAGGTCGCGGAAGCGGTCTCGCAAATCGGCGGCGGCGACTGGTGGGGATGCGGGCGCAGGTGCGACTCGTAAAACTCGTGCGAGGAAGACTCAGTCCGCTGCCACGCGACGACGGTCCCCACTGTCTCCAAGTACAAGCGCGGAAATTACCCCCCGGCAGCGACGTGAGTGCTTGAAGGCGTTTCTGCTCTTCTTTCCTGGCGTGCCCGAAGAAGAGGCCCAGTGCAGGCGTCTCGGCGTGCGCGAGGTGAACGCTGCTGCTACTTTGCTGAAAGAGAAAATAAAGGCGGAAGAGGTTCGTCCGTTGACTTTCGGTCAGAATGATGGCGTGAATGACTGTCCGTAGATAATTGAGATGCTCGAAGCTTTCACAACTTCGCCAGATAAGACTATAAGCCTCTCCGACTTCGAGAAGATGATGATTACTACTCGGCTTGCGTGATAAACGAAGCACATATCCAGACCACAGGCCCTCTTGTCCCACCTGCGCACCGTCAATATGTCTTAGTGCTCCTCAAGCTGAACTAAAGAGGAGGACGGATTACTCTGTGTAATAGTATGAAATCCCCCTATTTACTGCGGAACAACTAAACACATATTCATGTCACAGTACGTGTAGCTGATCACTGGCAACAAGCTTCATTTAATGGCATCTAGAGGTATGGGACGCAGAACTCGTACGAGTAAGACGGCCTCGCGTGCCTGAGCATAAGGTGGGAAGTTACGACAGTAAATTCATCCAAGTACCTTGTCCCGATCGAATGTGCTGATAATCTGCGATGGTAGGAGATTTTCGCCGTGATATCTACTCATAACCGTGACGATCTATGCGTTATTCATGGATACACATGGGTTACGGTGGCGTACATAGGGCAACACACATGAAGAGGAACACATGATCAGACCGGCACATGGGCTTCGGTCGGGGCTTCAGTGATATATACCGCGTGCTCGACCTTGTTTAACCCGGAGCTCGAAAAAGCCCGAGAGGCAGCGTGGCTGTTCGCCTCGACTGAGCCACAATACAGTCTCATGGTACCTCGTCAATCGGCGCGTCTACAAAATCGAAAGATCCTTAGATGAGGCTCATTTTTTCTTTTTTAAAAAATGCCGGTTCGAAACAGTTTGCCGTGCGTCTCACTTATGACGATCGTGGCGGCAAATTTTGAATGGCGGGATCGCCGAGCGAGGTTGTGATAAGCCATTCGAAAGCTGAGCTGAGGTGGGTCGGCACGCAACAGCGCCTGTAGTAGTTGCACTCTTTTTATCTTCAATTCGACTTCGCTCTTTGAAAGATTCCCATTACGTTCGTGGGCTACGCGTCTCCGTTGCTGAGTCGCACGTCGTAAAGGCTACCGTGATGGCGCCCTTGGTGTGGACACATCCTTGCGCGCATTCGGCTTACCGACCTTGGCGTTCAAGTTCCCGTTTCTACGCAACAGACGGTTCTGCTTGTCTAGATATCAAGCTGCAGAGTGCCACCGATCACGGATGTCAATATCAAATATTTGAGAGTATGTAACTGTACAAGGCATATTCTGCGTCGTCCAGTCTTTTGAGCGTTCTAGATGGATTTGCAACAGGGGAGTGATATCAGTAGTGGTAATGTAATGTATGCGTCCAAGACACAAAATCCACCGTCAAGTGCATAAACTTCGTGAAAGCCTCCAGAATTCCGACGCTCAAGCAAGAGTAGCAAATCCGATGCGGCTACAGCCAACATCCCAAGCAGTATAAACATTCTGGAGGAAGACATCTCCGAGAATCCAGAATTCTATACCATGGTCCAAGTCAGGTTTTTTTAGTACGAAGGAAAGCGGCGAACCAACTCACTGCTGGTCAGAGTCGGATCCGCAGCCGCACCAGCAACACAACGATCGGAATCTTGCGAGACGCGTCCGAGATTGAATGAAGCAGGGGAAATGCTGATTTCTTTTCCTCCAACGTTCATAGAGATGGGAGTGTCCAGCGTGCAAGGAACTAAAGATAATAAAATTATATGAATGCGTGTTGACTGATTAGCAGCACTTTAGAACGCACTAGTGTAGGCGCCCTCGGGTGCCGACTGAGCACCATCGATTGCCTCAAATAGTTTCGCAATCCCGGCGGGGTCGCCAACAATTTGGGTCGTTCCACTGTCGAAAATCGCTGCTGTATTTTTTACAACAGGTGCCCCGTTCACAGAAATGCTTTCGAACGACGCTTGCCAGAAACTCTATTCGAGGGAAGGCGTATCAGAACTTGCACAAATCACCGTTTTTGGACCATCACGAACCTCATTAGTCAAAGGCACCCAGGTGAAGTCGCCGGTAAAAAGTGCGCTGTTTGTGCCCCCAAGAAAAAGTTCAGAGCCGGATGAAGCTAGCTTTAAACCGAAGGCCTGCGAGTCCAACACACCCTCGGAGATGAGAGTCTGGAACACCGGGAGTGCATTAAATTTCGATATGGATTGGAAAGCCAGGCCCATCAGGCCATCTGCCGGGAAGTGGTCGCTTGCAAAGCCTGAAGAATACTGGGTCGCGGCGCCCAGAGTCTGCGATTTGGCCTAGGTGCGGCACGTCAGCATCACGCGGTGTGACCAGAGACGGATTTTCATACAGTCAGGCCAGCGATGCTGACAACATCAGTAAATTGATTGCCTTCGACAGCGGATCCATCTCCAAAAGCCAGTGAGAACGTCTTGGAGAGAGCCTGTGCAGTCGAGCTTGTATGCGGGTCATACAGTTTGTGCCCTGAGCAGCTCAAATCACAACTCGGCGAGGGCAAGAAGAAATCGCTGCTTCCGGTATCGAAGTCCACTGTATCATGCCGAGGGTCAGTCAGTGGCTTTGGATCATCATGTAGGGAGGCCATACCAGTGAAAGACACGGGTGGTGTGCCAACAGAGATGGTGCCAAACCACAACTTAGCATTGTCGTCGATCAACGGGTCGCTACCACTGGCACGTCGGGAAAGTTGGATACTTCCAGACAGAGGATGTGGTACGCCAGTATTCCTCTCGTATGTGGCAAATCCGTTTTGAATTTTCCTGTCGGTGATAGGTAAGTCACGAAGGCAGATCAGCGAAACTAGGGAACGCCTACGCGACCGAGCGCCTGACCCTGCTCTGTAATTTGAAGGTATCGGCGACGCCATCAAGAGGGCTGCCACGTTTGGTGATTGGGACCGCAATTTCGCGAGAAGCGGGCACATTGACTGGTGGGGGTGCTGCGGTGATGAGGGGGAGTGAAGCGAGGATGAAGCCCAGGGAGAAGTACATTTCGAGCAGTACTCAGAAGCGCTTGGTTGGAGTTCGCTAGTTGTTCAGAATCGGACTGTGAGCCTTGTGGGGTATCTGGGGCACTCCTAGGGTTTTTATATTCGTGGGGGACACCATCCTCACAGCCAAGAAGATTGCCATGGCGCGCATGTTGTTAGGGGTATGCACGGGTCAAAAGGGGGATTTTGCCATGAAGACTCGTCACAGCCTTGGAGGTTTGCTGTGATACTTCGTCCAATGTGAGTCGACATGCCATTTCAAATTCCCCTGTTGAACAGGTTCCGTCAAGATTAACTCGAAGCGGGAAGACGGCTAAGATCGAGAAGGTTTTAGTGTTGACCGCCACCACCGCCACCTTGGCAGTAAACGGTGAGCTACCGGAGTCTGGAGGCTGGACATTGGAGATGGTCGGACATGGAGCGCGCTGGCCCGGGCATGATCACGAGCCCGAGTTGGATGAAACAATAGTCGCCACAGCTGACAGAAGATGCGTGCGGTATCATGCATATATCCTTGCAGAACGGGCGCCTTTCGAACGCAGGCCATCGCATGCAACGTGGATGGTTACAGCGCAGCGCATCAGTTGGTTTGTTGATAAAGGTGACCGGCCCGGGAGTGAGGTCGCACGAGTCCAGTTTCCTATTTGGGAGTGCCCGGATTTGGCTGCTTTTCAGTTGCTGTTCACTTGAATACGCCACCCCCTCAAGTTAACTCACTAGCGTGCGCAGCAAAAGATCTCCTGCCACAATAATCGCACTGCCAGAAGGTGCTAGCGAAACTTAGTAAGGCATGCTATGTTTTATTTCGTCGCAATTTCTGTGTTCATCTATGTATCACTGATAGTATCATTGATAGAATCCGGTTTACTAGGAACCCATGCCAGTGGTGGGATGGTCACCATCACTACTAGCTTGGACGCCCTACTCAAACAATGGGTATGGGTCAGTGAAAGCAATTCCCGAACAGGGGCCACGCTAGCGTGACGCAACAACAACAACAATGGCTTGTTCGGAACGATTTTTCGGAGGGCTGGTGAAACTCAGGGGCGCAAAACAGATTTGCAAACTGCCGAAGGAGATAGCCGAGCATGCTGCCTACTAGGCTGGTGATGATGTAGGATTACTGCGGACTTGACACTTGTCCGACTCAAGTTCAAGTGTAGCCATTACGACGGCTGGTACGAAAGAAGGGCAGTGACAAATGCGTTGACTGCCATGTGAATCGATCGCAACAACGTAGCGAGTGGGGATTCAGAAGCTCTTGCCCATGCAAAAGATGTTCTGGCACCGCGGCCCACGTGGAGTGAGGGCTTCCTAGCGACGCGTAGTATCTAGCTTAACTCTAAGCAGCCATCATGAGTAACTCACCAAAGTTTCATGCTGGTCCTCACTGGCAGAATAGTAGATGTGTTTTCGACCCCGGTGCCATATCCCAAACAACATTGTGCGGTTCTACAAGGTAGCGTATGCAACAGCTTCTTGACGAGTCATGTTTAGCCTATAAGAAAGCATCAAGGCTGCCCACAGTAAGGAGACCACACTCAAAGACTAAAATAAAAAGTCAATTTGGGAGATCTACGCAGGCTCCCTTGAACACGTTAAGTTGCCAGGTAGGACCATTGGGATACGTCGTCGGCAGGTAGTTGCGTGAAGTAGTGGTGCGGCCTGAGCTGGTGCTTGCCACGACAGAGCTACTGCCATAGTATGTGACCATACAAGGCATTTTCTGCGTTACTCAGTCTAAAGAGCATCTATTAATTCGAAAAATGGGAGTAAGACATACTTGTCTTACTGTCGACAGACACTGCAACGCAGAGTATTGTGGACAGCCCAAAACGACGAGTTTGCACACCCGTGGGGCACGCGGCCCATTGATCAGCCTCTCGTCAAAACCTCTTGCATCATTGACAGTAAATATCCTGATATGTACTATCCGTACGGCCAAATGCTTAATTTTGCTCAAGACTGCGTGTTGTAGCCAGAATCTTCATCATGAAAGTACAAATTTTGACAAAATCTCATGCTTCAAGGACAGATGTTGGTGTAACTTTAGAAACCCCTGATCCAAATACCTTGAAATATTGTACGATCAGAGATATATGCAGTAGATTTTCTTTGGAAAACTCATGATGTGAATGTGATGTAATCTGAGTGACTTGTCCTATAGGTGTGTAAAGTCCCAGTGGTGTGCAAATTCGTGTCGGTACACTGTATGGGCTTTCTGTTCACAGACATGTTATTGAATGATGCTTGCCAGCAACTTTGTTCGACGGACGGCGTATCAGCACTTGTAACGAATCTTGCTTTCAGCCCATAACAGACCTCATTAGTCAAAGGAACCCAGGCGAAGTCGCATAAAAAACGTGTTCAGGTTGTTTGTACCACTGGCACTGGGGAATAGTTCAGAACCAGATTCAGCAAACCTGAAACCAAAAAACCTGCGAGGTCACCACACCTTCATAGATGAGAGTAAGGGAACAACGGCGTGCATTATAGCTCGATAGGGACTGAAAAGCCAGGGCCCATCAGGCAGGCCATCTGCCGGGAAACAGTCGCTTCAAAAGCACGAAGCATGGTGTGCAGCGCCCCGAGTCTGTGATTTGGCCTACGTGCGATACGTCAACATCAGGCATTGGAAAATAAAAGATGTTCTTCATACAGTCAGGCCAGCAATGCTGACAAGCATCAGTATATTGCCCGCTGTCGAAAGTAAGAACATCTTGGAGAGATCGCACACAGTAGTCGAGCTTGCAACCAGGTCATACAGTCTGTGCCCCTGAGCGGCTCGATCCACATTTCGGCGAGGGCAAAAGAGAGATCGCTGCTCCTGAGTATAAATGTTTACTGCACAGTGCCGAGGGGTCTGTCAATGGCTTTGAATCATCATGTAGGAAAGGTTATACAGGTGAAATTCATGGGCGGTGTGCCCGGGCCAACAGAGATGGTGCCATATCACAACCGAGCGCTGCCGTCGATCAAGGAGTCGCTGCAGTGCCACTGGCACGTCCGGGAAAAGTTGGATACTGATACTCCCAGAAAGGGAATGTGGTACGCCAGTATTCCTCTCGTATGCGGTCATTCCACCTTGAGTTTTCCTGTCAGTGACAGATAAGCCCACCAAGGCGATCAGCAAAACTACTGCACGCCGGGCGGGGACTCGGAGAGCCTACACGACAGAGCGCCTGATCCTGATTTGTTAAGGACGTACTAGTCAAGGCACCGTGACAGGCTGACTCGGACTCGGACTCGATGTCTACGTCGTGAGACCAGTCGTAAGTAACATTACTACTGTACAGCCAGGGCGCCCTGGACAGTGACGGATGAGTTGTCTAGCACATGATGTGGGTTGATCGCAACAACGTAGCAAGCTTGCATGCCAGTGCAAAGAAGGTGCATTTAGCACTGGTTCACATCATAGAGTGAGAGTTTCTCAGCGACGCTGTAGTATCGCGGTCGGATCGCGCGAGCGAGTCCAGAAGGAAAGAGATAAAAGATCCTAGAAAAAAGGGAAAAAAACCGCTTAGCGAGAGACCGGGAAACGAAACGAAACGAAACGCACGTCGGCACGGCACTGGTAGCTCGGTTTAGAATCCTAGCGGCGACCGGGTCGAAGTGAGATGAGTCAGAATTAAAAGCCTAGAGGGCACACAGGCAAAGCGAAACAAAAGTCATAAACGGAAGAACTCGATTCTAGGAGTCTTCGTAGCGTGTTTACAATCAACACAATGGCTTTCGCGGCTATCTAGTAGAGTTCAGGGAGAGAGAGTAGTAGCTAGGGTTCCGTGAGAGGATGTATGTAAAAAGCTAAATACCAGTTAATCAACCCTAACTATCCATTTCGGAGCAGCGTGCTATGTAAAAGGTCCGAAAGCCCAGTTTTTGAATTATTCTGCTATACTGGATACGATTTATGTGTGTAGAACATTCCTATACATGATGCGACTGACCCAGG
>Ga0193693_1000189_pt1 | contig 10577 bp, 13 predicted proteins | sample L3a2metaG_FD_144916 | JGI IMG/M metagenome (GOLD analysis project Ga0193693, IMG submission 144916) | Soil microbial communities from a riparian zone of the East river system, Colorado, United States - L3a2 | ecosystem: Environmental > Terrestrial > Soil > Riparian zone | place: USA: East River...
AAACTCTTCCATCGCAGGGGAAGCCCAGATTGCGGCATCATCCTGAAGGTAGGAAAGTGCAGCATGAATCCATTCCATGTTGCAGCAACTAACTGCATTACCCTGTTGGTTGACTACATTCAGGGCAGTACCTTGGGCCATTGCCCACATGGTGAAAGCAGTGAGGAATCGACAAGTGTTGCTGCCTTGTTTACCTTTGAACGGAGAAGGCTTCTGGATAGCCTTCGCCTTGGAGAGGTTAGTGGCAAGCTGCATGGTGGACACATTGGCAAGAGTGGCTATGGCTTGGGCCAATTGAGTCATTGTGTCTGGAGTGGGATCAAGGGGATCAGGGATCAGACCACCCCCAGGGTTCTCTTGTTGATTCATAGCAAGATGTTAGGAACGTTTAAGGGTAGGGTAGAGTAGCACAGCGATGAACAGTAGTAGGAGGATAGGGGTGTGGCCTCTATTTAGTAACAACCAGGTGAGGGCGACCATACAAAGGTCACTGGCACTAGTAAGAAGGTCTTGACCTAATGTTGTGAGTATGTACTGGACACTCAAGCGGGATACCTGGCAGAAGGGTCAGATATGACAGAGGGTGCTGTATAAGGCACATGATTAATGGGAGTGCACAACGGGAGGCGTGGTAATAGTACTAATGAATAGTCTTGACTGGAAAGTCAAAGGGGATCAGCTCAAAGGCACAGAACTCCCTATAAACTCGCTTTAAGAGAGAGGAACAACAAGCTAAGTTAATAGACAAAGAGGTCAAGACAGAAGAGATACAAAGAGGCATGTACAATTAAAGTACTACACTGAATAGGGGTCACTTCCTTAACAGACATGCAATACAGTGCAATACATTGTAATATACTACAAGAGGAGAAGAATAAAAGAAAGAAAGAATACTACTCCTTATATGTATAACATTTCTAAATATTAGAGCAGGCTTGACAATGTCTTCCTATCTGACCATTCTTTAGAGTCACTTATATCCTATGATATGCTACCGGAGCAAAGAGGCATCCATACAGACCACCTGCCAATATTGACCAGGCTCAACCTCTCTGTTGAAGTGAGTGTGGGATGAAGAACAGAGTGCCCATGTCAGAGTGCCAGAATGGGACAGCCCAACCCATGCACATAGAGTCAATATTGATAGACAGTACCATTCACCCATACTATACTTAGCTGACAGCACCATATGTGCTGTCAGGCTTACTAGACCATCCACTTTAATTAGTATATTGTATATACCAATCTCCCAGGGCTTTATGCCTGTGTCATACATAAAGAGCATAGGGCAGAGGCCCTGCTCTCTCAGTTATTTGTGCTGCATGCGCGACTGCTGAGATAAGCAGGCTGCTGGCCCTCACATATATTATACTGTACACTAACACTACCTGTAGACAGTATACACATAGGTGAATAATATATATAGTTATTTGTGCCATATGCACGACTACTGAGACAGGATACATATAGTATACTCATAGCATGCATCTGCATCTTGCTTACCCTGGATCTTAGCATTTATGACACTCTCTGCTCTGGCTGTGCCCTCTAGAATGCTGTACAACTTTAGAGAGGTAGACTGGGCACAGTTTACAAATACATTAAAAGCAAAGCTAGACTGACTTGACCCACTAGCCATGTTAGACACACAGGACCAATCAGACACGGCCTGTATGGAAATCACTAAATTATTACAGGACACTATTAGCAGCACAGTCCCTATAACTACTATTTGTGCCATATCCAAATGCTGGTGGACAAAAGAACTGACCATGCTCCAAAAAGAAGCCAAAAAGCTGGGCAGGGAGTCATATGAATGCAGAGACAAGCCATTTCATTATGCCCATGTAGCACATATGTATGCTAACAAACTATACCACAGAACATTAAAGAAAACCAAAAAACAGCACTGGTGTGACTGGCTTGAAAACACCAAGGATCCAGATATCTGGACAGTTTACAAATTGCTCACAGTGCCAGCTACAGATGGTGGTAGCTCAAAAATCCCATCGCTCAAATGGTAAACAATGCCAAATGCATTGCAAAATCCAATGAAGAGAAAGGCTGTGTCCTTGCCAAAAGCTTCTTTCTACCCAAACCATATCCAGAACCTCCAATGGCAGACATAGACTACCCACACCAGTATAGCAAGACAGGGCATATAACCAACAAAGTGATACTAAGACAGCTCTGCATGCTAAAGCTGTATAAGGTGCCAGGACCTAACAGCATTTCTAACATTGTCCTTACAAAATGTGCTGATATCCTCATTGACAGACTCTACTACATTTACTTGGCAATCTATAACAACAAACTATACTACTCCCTATAAAAAAGCATTCAACACAGTTGTACTATAAAAACCAGGCAAGCCCAACTACAAGGTCCCAAAAGCATATAGACATATTGCACTTATCAACACCCTCTGGAAAGTACTCACCACAATTCTAGCTGAACAGCTAACTTTCTTTGCAGAGAAGTTTCATCTTCTACTGAGTCATCACTTCGGCGGACGTCTGGGATACACCACTACAAACACCATGCACCTGTTGACTTACAATATTAAAAGCACCTAGCAGAAAGGAAATGTTGCAGCAGTCTTATTCCTAGACATAGAGGGAGCATTCCCCAATATGGTGCCATCCAAGCTAATTCACAACCTGAGAAAAAGAAAGGTATCCAAATAGCTAATCAACTTTGCAGTGGGTATGCTAGAGGGACGTATGACAACACTTAAATTTGATGACCACATCTTAATTCCCATCCCAATAGATAACAGAATAGGCCAAGGCAATCCTACATCGATGGCCCTCTACCAATTCTACAATGCCAATCTTCTAGAGATCCCAAATGCAAAGCATGAATCTGCTATTGCATATATGGATAATGCATTACTCATTGCAATGGTGCCCACCTTCACGGAGGCATACCAAACCCTTGCAAGCATGATGATGAGACAAAACAGTGTTATAGACTGGTCCCACCCCCATAACTCCCTACTTGAATATAGTAAACTTGCACTAATTGACTTTGCATACCAGAATAACAAACTCCAGTGACCACAACTCCAACTTCTGCACAAATTGATAATGCCCTCTGTAAGTACAAGATATCTGGGTGTTTTCTTTGACCAAAACCTTAGATGGAACATACAATATGCACATATGTTGGAAAAAGGTTCAAAGTGGTCAATGCAAATCAGGAGTACAGCACACCCATTCTGGGGAATCACACCTAAGTATGCAAGACAACTATATATCAGTGTCACACTACCTAAGGTACTATATGTGATTGACATATGATGTACACCCATCTATGGCATTACAGAGGGGCCAAAGGTCAAAGGCTTGGCAGTGGCAGTCAAACTAATGGCAACAGTACAAAGAGTGGGCACAATTGCCATAACAGGTAGTTTGCATACATCCCCGTCAGACATGCTTGATGCCTATACACATACTATCCCCATAAACTTACTTATCAAGAAATGGTGCTTTAAAGCAGCAGTTTGTCTTACTACTCTCCCTCCAGAACACCCTCTCTACAAGCTGGTCAGAGCAAGCACAAACTGGAAGGTCATTAGGCATAAGTCACTGCTACACAACCTCATGCAAATATTTCAACTTGCCTCCAATGCCATTAGCAAAATTGCCACAGTGGTATGTAATCCAATGGATGCTAACAAAATCCCACTATGGATCAGTATCATAAACAGCAAGGAAGAATCAGTAACTGAAGATATCAACACTTGGGAATCTATCAAAATTTACTCGAATGGCTCCAAAAACAAAGGTAAAGTTGGTGTGGCTGCAATAATGATAAAACTGGGGCAGCAACCACATGCTCTGTATTATCACCTTGGCAATGATTTAGAACACACCATATAGGAAGCAGAACTGGTGGTATCTTGCTCGGGGTGCATCTCATCAAAACCGAAAAGAAAGGTAGGACTTCTTTTGTGCTAGATACTGATAACCAAGCAGCCATAAAGATCCTCAACACAAACCTAGTGCAACCAGGACAACATATCACACTTAACTTTCTCAACACTACTGCAAAAATACAGAAGAATAGAGGTATAGTAAAATACTTGCTAATACTAAGATAGACAGCAGGCCATATGGACATACTGTAGATGGCAATGAGAGGGCAGACAGAGAAGCAAAAAGCACTGCTGCTGGCATAACTTCAGACAAGAAATTCCTTCCCAGTCTCCTATAGCATAAACTCACTATCAACCCTTCAGCACTAAAGTATAAGCATACCAAAATGATCAAAGAGAACTGGAAGACCAAGTGGAGAAGTTTGGTGCAAGGGGAAAAGCTGGCAGCAATAGAGGCCTCAACACTATCTGACACCCTTCTTAAACTGATCAGCAATGGCAATCTCTCACACAGAACTCCAGTATCCTCATACAGCTCTGCATTGGCCATATCCCGCTCAATGGATACTTATATAAGTTCAAACACGTAGATAAACCCAGATGTCCAGCATGCAGGGTGGCAGTGAAGACTGTGCATCATTTCCTCTTCATCTGCCATTCCTATGCATACATGTGGTGGCCACTTGAGCAGAAGTGCAAAGGGCTGCTAACACTTAGAAAAATCCTTTTAGATCATAAGCTCACTGCGCTACTCATCACATACATAGAGGCAACTGAACAATTCAAACAATCAGGTGAGTCTGTCACCTAACAACAGGAAAGCTATGCAAGGAAATCTCACACAGAAAACTACCAAAGAGAACTCCTCACTGCCCCTCCCTAACCCCAGTAATAGGCTATCACACTGCTTCCCCCTTCTCTCCCCCACACCACTCACTTCCCCTGGTATTGTAAACCATGTGCACCAGTTTTATGCCAGGTCTCCCCAAGCAATAGGGTAGGACCAAGCAAGGACAAGACCCCATAACTGCAAGCCCATGTCATGCCCTACATATGCATATCACTTGCAATTCAAAAAGTTCTTTGCAGTGGATACCAGTTCCCAAGTTGCCACCCAATGCCTCTTGATACATAACAATAACCAACCAAGGTCATAGGAGAAGCTTAAAAATTGTTATAACTGCAACTATCAAATACATATATTACACTATAGATTCATGTTTATACTTAGACCAGTGCTACATAGGGCAGTATGCTCTGAGGTGCACATTAATGGATTATAAAAATAAAAAAAAGATGAAATGTGCTAGAGCAACTAGTGTTCCTAGAATGCTGTTGCTAGTTGCTCTAGTAAGCCTAGTCTTAAGTTTAGGTTTGCTAGAGAGATTTAACTAAGCTAGTTGTCAAATCTAGTTCTAGGTAATTGCTAGAAAGACATAGTTTCTCTAGTACTGTATATCTAATCTCTGCCAATGGCAGATAGGGCTGCGCATCATCTGTCTGACAGATACAGCCATCTAAGGGCCAGTTAGGTGACGGGTATGGATTCACCATCCACTGTCCATTCAAACGTATTAGCAAAGTGCCAACAGGGACAGATAGTGATGGTAATGGCCATACTATAGGGTATAGGTTATAAATGGCATATTAAAATAGTTTATTAAACTTGATACTACAATAAACAAACAAAAATTTGAATGGTACAAAGCCACAAAGGGGTTGTGCTCAAAGGTTGAAGGTGTTTGAAGGTTGAAGGTCAACAATGTAGGGCAGCATTGGCTTGGGTATGTGCAAGGTGCAACTGCTTCTTAACCAGCATGAGTGTTCAGATTGTGTTGGCATAAAGGCTAGCATGCTGGAGTAAAATCATGTCATGACCACCTGAGAATATTCTTTCAATGGTGATGGCAGAACCTGGAGATATGTTAATATAACCTGTAGTATGAGACTGGCAAGTTACAACTCATCAGGAATACTCAAGATGTCATGAGCCATGCAGAATAAATTTGGGAACTAAGCTTATTGGCTGATCCACCAGTGGATTGGATTGCATGCTTTAAAGTCTTCTATAGGGTGTTTGAAGTATTCTTCAAGTTTGTTAACAGAGGTCTTCTCTTTCCTGCAATATCAAGCTGTGAAGAACTTCTGAGACAAGCCTGTTGCAATAGGTATGGATTGAATGTGTGTAGAAGGCAATGGTGATGGTGGCATAGGGTTGGTGTTTGTGTAGTCTGCATTGAAATAGTTGAAAAGGTCGGATTTTGATTCTTCAAGGTGGTCAGAGAGTATTGGATTGTCGGCATAATCTACCTTCATGCCCTCATATGAGATCCATGGATCCAGCACTGGTAGCAGAAGGAAGTTAGAGATGAAAAGGTCTGGCAAGAAGACATGTATGCACAGCCCATATGTTGAAGGGAGATGCATTAAATTGGTAGTAGTAGTTACTGAGCTTGTGATACACATCTGTAAGGCCAAGTTTGATTTTTGGTGACACCAGGCTGGGAAGATCGCAAAGAATGTTCTTGATGTTGTCTTGTAATCCTTGAAAAATTGTGTGCATTATTAAAAGCATCGGTACCTTGGTGGCCGACATCTCTGTAGTTGCTGATCGAAAGGACTTCAACCATAAAGCCACAAGTTTAATAGAATCCCAGTCAGTATTACTAAGTTTGAGAGCATGAAGGTCTTTGTTTCTTAATACAAAGGAGTCAATGGTGTCACAGTAGTCAAGTGTGCACCCTGACATCCATGAGCTGGAAACTGATGAAAGGATGGTTGAAATGACTTATGGAGCATCTGATGGGTTGAAGCCTATTGGGTTCTCATATCAAGAATTAGCATGAGGGACTGCTGAGACATGCTGGGATCATATGAAAGCGCATCTCTGTCCATCTGCATGAATTTGATTTCATGCATTCATGCCTGGCAACATTGAGGACTTGAATGAACTGCCTTGATAATCTTCTGAAGCCTTTCAATTGTGGGTAGCACATTATCCAGTTCTACAGTCTTCTTGTCGATCTCATTGTCAGCCATTGCATCATAGTCGTATTTGTGTGATAGAGGTATTGTAACATTATCTTGATAGTTCCCACTGTGCAAGGCTGCCTTCTTGCCTTTGGCCTTTGGCATCACCCCAATTCCTTCCAGGAGCTAAACAGTGAACAGTTAGATTATAAATGCAATACACAATAATTGAGAAAGAAACAATACCTTTATAGCTCCCAAATGAATGGTATGAGGCATGTACTGCATATGAGCATCTTGCGCTGAAAACCCTACACCCCATTGTTGGCATCATCACTCAAGCGACATTATTAGGGTGTTATTGTTGCTCACATTATCCATCATGATAGAAATGACCTGTAGATGCATCAGAAGATGCAATAGAGAACTACAGCCTGGAAACTCACCTTTCCAATAAGGCCATATAGCTTCATTATCACCCAAACAGCCTTAGCCATGTTCTTCCCAGAATGCTCCCAAATAAGTTCTTGAAAGTCAATGAGAAGCTCTTCTGTGAGGGGCATATTGGTTCAAACACATGATCAAGAAGTGAACATATGATAGACAAACTAAGTTCTCCATTGTTGGTCATATAGTGCATGATAATGGCCAAGAATGTGTGTTGATTGCTTGATATCCATATGTCAAGTAAAAAGAAGACCTTCCCTTCAAGTCTCTACCATAATAATTAATACATCACAAGGCAAAGCTGAGATGATATCACTGGCATACCTTGAACATATTGCAAAGTCCTTTGATAATGTCCTCACCCATCTTCATTACATGATGCTTGATATTCTCATGTTTCAGAATCTTAACACATCACCAGAGCAATGTATAAAATTCATCATTATGATGAATTTGGGTTTCTTGACCTCATCAAATGGCTGGTTGCATGCAATAATCCACTCTGTCAAAAGCTTTTTTAATTTTTCCTAGTTCCATGGTCCCTGTTGAATATGTTAGCAGCTGAAGAAATTAGAAGAATGGGTTTTATGTACATCAGCCCATGCTTGCTGAACTTCAAACACTTTCTTGATGTTTTCAGAAGTGTCTTCAAGCTGCTTCATATATTTGGCCTCAGTGTTTCCATTGAGCTTTTTCTTTCCAGATGCATATGCGATCTTGTGAACAGTTGGAGGCTCCTCCCAATCTTTGAGGATGTAATAAAGCCAATATATTGGCTTGACATTGACATGAAGGTTGTTAACTAGAACTTTTGAACATGTTAGTCTGTAAAGAGCAATAAGCAACAAGGATGTAAAACTCACCATTTACATTGTCCTTCATTGATCTTTCAATTGTACAGATTTTGTGAGAGCCATGAACACAGTGGTAGTGCTTGTCCCCATTATCTCCCGGTGTATCATCTGTACTGTTTGCTACGTTCTCATAGAACAAGTAGATGGGATTTTTTTTCATACACTTGGCCTTCTGTATCCCAAGTTTAAAATCTGCATGATAAAAAATTAAACAAGTTACAAGCTTACCTTTTGGGGGTTTGGGATTTGGAAAGAGCTTTCTGAGAGTGTCATCACTCTTGAGAGGCTCCACAGGGTATTATCTTCTTGAGGGGCCATTGTCGTTTTCACCTTTGCCTTCAGTACACATGCATTGTCACCATCAGGTCATGGTGTCACTAGTCGATAGTGGTTTCATTCAGTCTTCAAGGAGGAGAGCTACTTCTTTAGATGTGAAGTAGATCGACAACGAGAGAAGAAGGGAATCAACTGAGTTCATTGCTCAATGGTCTGTCAAGAGCACTCAAGTCAGGCAAGGTTTGTGAAGCAACAAGTAAGCCTGAATTGTACAGAAGAACAAGCTTAAGGCTGGTTCTCTAAGATGGATCGGTTTATATACAACAGGGTCTGGGCAAAGGGTACAGAGCTGGGCAAAGGGGTACGGAGCTGGGCAAAGGGGTACGGAGCTGGGCAAAGGGGTACAGTACACGAGGGAAAACATAAGGGAGACAAGTGTTCACCATGAGGTGTTGATAATCAAGCTAGTGCAAGAAAGGAGAGATGAAAAGTAGGGGTCTAGAATCATGACATGCATGTACCTTACTGTTAATTGGTATAGTCTTGGAGGGCAATATATCAGCCATCTGTGAAGTGAAGTTAGTTGTTTTTCCAAAGTCAGATCAAGGGCATTCTCACCTCTTCATTACTTATCTCTAAGATTTCACTGTTGTCATCCAATCCACCCTCAGTGGAAGAAGATGCAAAGTTTTGGTCATCCGCATTGGTATCATTGTTATCTACAGTAGCTTGCTTGCATTTAAGGCCCCTGGGTTTGAGAGGCTGTGCAAGGCTGCCAGGGCATTGGCAAGCATTCCTGAATTTGTCGAGTTTTTCTGTGGCAAGTGCTGCAGCTAGCCATATGCCTGCAGTTGCTTGGACTGGATATGAGTGCTGATCTAACCAAAAAAATGAATTAGTAGTCCTAATCCAAAGTCTGAAATGAATGTACCTGAGCAGGCAGATTAAATAGGTTGAGCGTCATCTGGGTTATTATACCACTCCATTTCAGTCACATCAAGCAGCTGACCATCAGGTTCTAGGGTAGGCTGATCAGCCATGTCAAGGTGGAAGAGCAGAGGGAAGTTCAGAGTTGTAGACAGAAAACCTTGGTACTTTAATGAAGGGGGCTTTTTGTCAAGTCCAGTATGCGCTCCTGCCTTGGGGTGATGGGGCTGCCACCAGTTGCACTAACAGAACAAAACTTCAAAAATGAAGCCACATGAGTATAAGAACATGACAGAGACAACACTTGTGCTTGCAAGTTAGTATAAGAATTTTTTTTCTCACACTAACTCACAAGCACAAGTATTGATATATGCTTCTGCTATATAGTGATAAGATTGTTGCTGGTCTTGCTAAGTAGCTCCTGGGATCATGCCAAGTCACCAACAATGTGGATAGTTAGGAAAAGTAGGATGGGCTGGATGGTAGTAAGATCACATCAGATTGTACAGATAAGAATTTCTACTTTGAGGTTTGTCTTTTCAGTTTCAACAGGATCATGTGACCCAAGCTGCCACCCACTTCTTTCTTGAATATGCAGCACACATATCACTTTCATAATAGAATAAGTTTAAATAAAATAACTAAAGATAGTAAAGATCTAAACAAACTAGGGAAACTTGCCATCTAAAGCTGTCCAACACTATGACTGCTGTACATTAGATGGTGTAAGACAGGTTTTGACCAGCCTATCTACCATCCATCTGTTTGGCCAACCAGACACTTAATGGCATGGGGATGGGCCTGTAGTATGGACCTATCCGGCCCGTACTGTATGGTACAGTGTGCCACATAGTTCACCGACATAGAGACCTTCTGGTTGTAAAAGACTTTGTGCTTATTGTCTAGTTTCTCATGAAAGCCCACATGGGCCAATGCAGTAACAGATAAGCCACTTCCCAAGTGGGCCAATCATTGAAAGGTGATGCGGTTCGTGAATGGGCCCATATGAATATCTGCCAGTCACTTGTATGGTGTCTATAAAATAGCTACAAAGAATTTTAATAACCCTAGTATTACAATGAATGCTTCATACTATTATGCTAAGAAAACTCTACCCCAGTACTATAGACAATAAAATGGGGGGTGCTGTATGCCTCGGAATGGCCAAGAATATTATTAGCAGACTCTGCTGACAGCATGCAGTTGGCCTCCGCGAGATGCTG
>Ga0193693_1000190_pt1 | contig 10554 bp, 7 predicted proteins | sample L3a2metaG_FD_144916 | JGI IMG/M metagenome (GOLD analysis project Ga0193693, IMG submission 144916) | Soil microbial communities from a riparian zone of the East river system, Colorado, United States - L3a2 | ecosystem: Environmental > Terrestrial > Soil > Riparian zone | place: USA: East River...
AGGCTGTTGCAAGCACGTTGAGTTCTTTTGCGATGCGCAGCGATGCCTCGCCGACTTTATCGTTGGGACCGACGTCTCCGACGATCACAGGGTAAATCGCGTCGCCGAAAACCACGAGCGCGTAATCGCCCACTTTAACCGGATCTGGGCCACGGGTAAACGTGCCCGGCACCACGATGAACGGATCGGTCGCGCCGATCAGGAAACTAAACTTTTTCAGCGTGCCAATCTCCGCGCGCAATTCCGTGATCGCGTTGCGCAGGTCGCGTTTGCGCGCGGGCGCGGTAGCTGCCAGCGCGTACTCGTCTTCTGCGCGTTTTAATCGCTGTTCAGTCCCGGAGAGATACGGGTTGGGCGCGTCCGTTTTCTTTTCCCAACGATAACTGGTGGCCGGTTTGAAATTTGCCGGCGCTCCAGTCCCAGCAGGCAGGCGATCGGAATCGGAGCCGTCGGCGTCCACATCCATGTCCGCCTGGAGGAGGAGCGCTTTTCGATGAGATTCGGGATGCTGAAGCTGTAGAACCGTCTCGCAATCGAAAAAGTTATGCCGCGACAAGAGCAGATCGAGACGGCCGAGATTCTCGCGCAGCATTCTGACTTTTGTGTCGTAAAGCTGCGTGAATAGCGGCGAAACCGAATCAGCTGACAACATCGAGGTCAAACCGGGCAAAACCGTTGGCAGTTGGGGACTGACCTTTGCCAGTTCCTCGATGGTCTTGTTCGGCGAAGGCACGTGCGCCACCAGCTTGAGATCCAGTACGTAACTCTCAGGTTGGGTGCGTTCGGTTGCAGCATCGGCGGCGGGAGTCGTCTCAACCGTGGAGTGAACTGTGATGCCGTTGAACAGTTTTGTCGTGTCCAACTTCCCCGTGATGACCGGCGGCCGGGTTGCGGTCGGTGCCGGGGTCGGCGTTTCGGATATCTCGATGGGCGCGAAGCGTTGCAGTCGCTCAAGCGATATCCAACGATAGACAATCGCAGCAAAAATCGCGGCGAATAAAACCAGAACCAGCCGCCGCCACGTACGAAGGCGAATTTTTCCCACGCGATTACTTTCTGACCCAGGCGACGATCGCTGCAATAATCCCGATCACGCTCAGCACTGACATCATGCCAGCGGGCATGATTCTTCCGGTGCGAAAGAATTTGGGCACGAACTGCCCAGCCAGCAAAACCGAGATAATGAGCGCAGTCGCTAATCCGGCGACGCGGTGTTCAGGCAAAAGAAATGCCGCTACGATCAGCAGAACTCCTGTGATTCCCCCGGCAATAATCGACGCCGTGCTGCCAGCCTTTACATAGCCGATAATGCCGCCGGCGATCGTGAGCAGGCCAAAAATAATGAAATAAATCTTCGCCGCTTCCATTTGAAACGCGCCACTTGGTAAGCCAACTGGACGCCGCTGTCCAGCATTGCTGTAGCGGAGCGCGTTGACGCGACCTAATCACCGCGATCTACCAGCGGGATCACCGATCCCGGCTACAGCGCGCGCACGCTCGCATCGTTGTAAAATTCGATCTGTCGCCCGCCGAGGCGGCGGATAATGCGCCAGCCATGGTTCGTTGCAAATTCACAAAGTTCGTCCTCCGATATTTCACGCAGAACCCGCAACTCCGCAGGCTGGGTGACGACATACTCGGAGCTTATCGAAAGTCTCCCCCCGATCTTGGTGGCGAGAGCTGGTAAATCGTTGTGCATCTATTCTGCTCTAGCGGTTAATCGTGCGATCGGCGTTCGAAATCTTTTTCTTTAACGGCAGCGGTGGCGGCCGTTTGGGTTTACGGTTCAGTCTTGCCCCTAGTGCGTGAACAGCTTTGCGGCCGGGCGAAGGGCCCCGCGCTGTTGGTTTCTCCATATTGATCTTGTTCGTTGTAGAGGCGTTTGTGTCAAACGCTTACGTATGAAATCAACCCCTGGGCACAAGCATCACCACACAATTTCGGCCCACTGGCGCGGTGCTTTTCCTTGGCTAAACTTTGTCGATGTTTTCGGAGACGATCGAGTTACGCGGTCACATCATTGATTCGCTCATCTTGCCGAAGGTGCTCGACCAAATTTTAACCCACGGCGCTAATTTTAAGATAGGCGAGATCACGATCGGCCAAAAGCGGGCAGACCAAAGCTTTGCGCGCATCCAGGTCTCGGCGGAGACAAGCGACGCGCTGGATGAATTAATTCTGCGACTGCGACAGCACGGCGCCGAAGTCGCCGAACGCACAGACGCACAGCTAGCTCCTGCTCCGGCGGACGGCGTTTTCCCGCCCGAGTTCTACGTGATGACGAACCAGCAAACCTTCGTCCGCGTTGACGGCAAGGAGATCGAGGTGCGGCCTACCATGATGGACTCCGCAATCGCAGTGGACCGAAAAGGGCGCGCCGCGCGAGCCGTTAAATTCTTCGACGTTCATAAAGGCGACGAAATCGTCATTGGCCATCAGGGTGTGCGCGTAGTGCCTGTGCAGCGCGCGACGTCGCGTACGGATATTTTTCAATTCATCAACACGATCATCGATGCTGATGAACCGAAATCGGCCATTATTCGCGAATTGGCCGAGGAATTGCGACGCGCTCGCAAGGCGAAAAGCAAAATCGCAGTTGTGGCCGGCCCGGCGATCGTGCGGACCGGTGCCGGTCAGCATTTGGTGCGCCTTATCGAGGCAGGCTATGTCGATCGACTTTTTGCCGGAAATCCATTTGCCGGTTACGACGTGGAAAGGGCGTTATTCGGCACTTCTTTGGGCATCAGCCTCGACCTGGCGTTCGCCCGCGGTGGACGCGAGAACGTGATGCGCGCGGTCAATGTGATTCGTCAAGCCGGTAGTGTTGCCGCAGCTGTTGAGAAAAATCTCCTGACCAGCGGGATCATGCACGCCTGCGTCCGTAACAATGTCGACGTTGTACTCACCGGCTCGATTCGGGATGAGGGATCGATTCCCGGCGCAACGACAGACGCGATTGAAGGCCAAAAAGTATTGCGCGAAAAACTTGCCGACGTGACGCACGCGTTGTTGCTGGCGACCATCCGGCATTCGCTTGCGGTGGTGAGCATGCTCGGGCCCACTGTGAAAATCGTATCCGTCGATATCGATGCCTCGGCGGTCGAGCGAGTCGTCGAACAACAGCCGTTACAATCAATCGGCATGATCACAGACGTAGAACCATTTCTGCGGGAACTCGCCGATTGCCTGAGCGGGTCCAAGATCAGTCAGTAGATTTTCGGTTCTATGCGCGAGCTGCTTCTTTGTCCGCCGGATTACTACGGCATCGAGTACGAGATCAATCCCTGGATGAGCGTCGCCCACGGCGCAGACGCGGCGATCGTGCAAGAGCAGTGGAAGCAACTGCACGCGACGCTTTCGAAATTGAATTGCAAGGTTCATCTGATTGCGCCACAGCCGCGACTGCCGGATATGGTCTTCACCGCCAACGCCGGGCTGACGGTTGGCCGCAGATTCATCCCCAGCAATTTCCGCCACAAAGAACGCGCAGGAGAACAACCGTTTTTCGCCAAATGGATGGAGCAACGCGGCTATGAAGTCGACTGGCTGCCGGAAAAACTTTACTTCGAAGGCGAAGGCGACGCGCTCTTCGGCAAGGACGTGCTCTTTTGCGGTTACAAATTTCGTTCCGACATCCAATCACACCGCGCCATCGCAGAAATGCTCAGTTGCCTTGCTATCTCGGTGGAGCTGGTTGATCCGCGTTTTTACCACCTTGATACCTGCTTTTGTCCGTTGCCGGACGGCGGTGGGTTTTGGTTTCCAGATGCCTTCGATGAATACGGGCAACGCGCAATTCGGGAGCACGTGACCGATTTGATCGATGTCGCACCGGAAGAAGCAATGCACTTTTCATGTAACGCCGTCGTGATCGACCGCGACATCGTTTTGCCCGAAGGCGCGCCTCAGCTCGTGACGAAGTTGCAAGAGCGCGGCTACCGCTGCCACGGGTTGCCGATGGGCGAATTCATTAAAGCCGGCGGCGCATGCAAATGTCTCACCATGTTCATGCCGCAAAGAGAGACGGCTTGAGCCAGGGACAGACCGCCGGGCCGTCATCCGAGTTCCGGCGTGCTCGGCGATCGCGCCCTACCTTTCAAGTTTCGCTCGCAGCGCCTGTCCGATTTGTGCGAGCGGTAAACAATTCACTACGTCCGCTTTAGTCAGCCAGCCTTTGCGGGCGATCCCGATTCCAAACCACAAATCTTGCAGTCGCTCTGTGCGGTGAGCATCCGGATTGATCACGCATTTGACACCTTTTTGTTTGGCTAATGGCCACCACCGCCAATCGAGGTCGAGCCGCTTGGGCGCGGCGTTGAGTTCGACCCATGTGCCGGTGCGCGATGCCGCGTCGAGCACCGCCGGAATATCGATTTGGTACGGGTCGCGTTTCAGAAGCAATCGACCAGTCGGATGCGCCAGCATCGTGACGAATGGATTTTCCAACGCGCGGATTACGCGCTGGGTCATCTCGGATTCGCTCAAATTGAACGCGGAATGAACTGACGCGACGACGTAGTCGAGTTGCGACAGCACTTCATCGGGAAAATCGAGCGAACCGTCGCGCAAGATGTCGCATTCAACTCCAGCAAATAAACGAAATCCGTCGAATGTTTTGTTCAGCTTCCGAATCGCGGCGACTTGCTCGAGCAACTTTTCCGCGGCAATCCCGTGACCTTGAACGGAGCTGCGGCTGTGATCGGCAATCCCGAGATACTCCAGCCCGAGTTCGCGGGCGGCTTCGGCCATTTCTTCGAGTGTATTGTGACCGTCGCTTGCGACGGTATGGCAATGCAACGTGCCGCGCAGATTTTCTTTCTCGATGAGCTTTGGCAGGGAATGCTGTTTGGCCGCTTCGAATTCGCCGCAGTTTTCCCGTAGCTCCGGCGGAATGAAATCGAGATCGACGGCGCGATACAAATCGGCTTCGTCCCGCACACTCGGAATTTTGCCTGGTGACTTTTTCTTCTTCGCTTTCGGATCTACAGGAAGCAGCGCGAGCCGGTATTCGTTGAGCGTCCAACCTCGCTGCAACGCGCGACTGCGCATCTCGATGTTGTGTTCCTTGTTGCCGGTGAAATAAGCGAGCGCAAACGGATATTCCGACGTCGTGACCACTCGCAGATCGCACTGCACTCCCGAACGCAGCCGCACGCTCGATTTGGTCGGGCCTTGTGCGATAACGGATTCGACCAGCGGATGGGACACGAAAAATTTTGTAACGGCTTCCTGTTCCTTCGTTGCCACCAGTAAATCGAGATCGTGGACGATTTCTTTTCGCCGTCGATAGCTCCCAGCGATCTCAACTTGCAAAGCTGCTTCGTGCGCAGCCAGATCTGAACGCAGCGCTTCAGCCTCAGCTGCTACCTGACCGAATTGAAAGGAACCAGCGTGCGATGCGATTCTGGCGATAGCGTCACAAATCTTTTGCTGTGTTGTTTCGCCAAAGCCCGACAGCTCCGCCACCCGGCCCTCTTCGCATGCCTTTTGCAACTGCGCGATCGAACTCACGCCAAGCCTGTCGTGGAGTACCTTGATCTTTTTCGCGCCGAGCCCAGGCAAGGAAAATAATTCCAGAATTCCGATCGGAAATTCGGCACTTAACTCCTGGAAATATTTAAGCGACCCGGTTTCGGCCAGTTCCTTGATCTTGAGCGCGATGCTTTTTCCAATTCCCGGAATCTTCGCGACGGCTTCTTCGTCCTGAAAGCTGGATACATTCGCCCCGAATGTTTCAATCGCGCGCGCTGCATTAGTGTACGCCCGGATCTTGAAGGGATTTTCGGCTTTCAACTCCAGGAGCGTGGCGATCTGCTCCAGAACGCTGGCGATTTCCTCCTTGGTCATCACCAAGACGGTTAAACCTGAATTACGCCGCCGTCGATGCGGCTATTAATTCAAATCGTAGACTTCGACTAGAGCAACTCCGATGATCGCCGACTCGCTTCCCGCGGTCGGAGCGTGGCCGCTGTTCTGAATATCGCTGAACTGATTGCTGGTGATAATCCCGCCGAGTATCGTCGTCTGCCAGTCATCATTGCTAGCAATCAATGCTCCGCTCCCGTTGTGCAGTTCCAATCTGGGATCAGCCAAAACATCGGGGATCCCAAATTGAGTAAGTTCAGGGCCAATCGCACGAATGATCACCCTCTTTGGTCCAGTCCCTTGGACAATAAAACCACCAATCATCACATGCTCACCCGTTTGAACAAAGCTGCGGGTACTGATGTTACCAAGGCTTGAACTCGCGCCAGGACTCAAATCGTAGACTTCGACCAGGGCAACTCCGATGGTGTTGTTTACACCGGACACGATCGCGGTGTAGTTGCCCGGTTGCAGATCGGCAATGATCGCTGACTCGCTTACCGCGGTCGGAGCGTGGCCGCTGTTCTGAATATCGCTGAACTGATTGCTGGTGATAATCCCGCCGAGTATCGTCGTCTGCCAGTCATCATTGCTAGCAATCAATGGTCCGCTCGCGTTGTGCAGTTCCAATCTGGGATTCGCCATGGCATCGGGGATCCCATATTGCGTGAGCTCAGGGCCAATCGCACGAATGATCACTCTCTTTGGCCCGGTCCCTTGAACAATAAAACCGCCAATCATCACATGCTCACCCGTTTGAACAAAGCTGCGGGTGCTGATGTTACCCAGGCTTGCCTGGCTTGGCTGAGTCAGATCGTAGCCGATAACATCGAGATTAATCCCTTCCGGCGATGTGGCGGCGATGTCGGAAAATTGTCCCTGGCATGTAAAGGCATTCTGCACGTACGGATTCGCCTGCGGACAGGGGGCGCTAAACCAATCACCCAAATCGCCGTCTTGCCTTTGATTGAAACCAACGATGTTTGTGACCCCGCCGTCGATTGAGAAGTAACGAGCTCCAGAAGAAGTGATATTTCTATTACCCGCAGATGACCAACTGAAGAGATCCTGGGGCCGAAGATCGTCGCCGGAAATGTTTAAGCGCGATCCCAGACCGATGACCTCATCCATTTCGTGTTCGAACGCGCGCTGCGCATCGAAATTACCGCCGCTCGCAGGCCGGGTGAATTGATAAGGGGCTGCGGCATTAAGCGTAACGATTCCGTCGTACGGCCCACTGTTGCCGATTGTGCCGTCTGCAAGCATCGCCGGCGGCGTGTTTAATCCCACTGCGCGCCCGGCTGCGCTGCTTGGCCGAAGATTTGTGGATAATGCAGAGCCAGGCAGACTCGCGTTCGCGGCATCATCGTTGCTGGTGCTCGCATCAGCTTGTAGCGCATTGATATATGTGTTCCACGGAATCGTGTAATAAACGTAGTTACTTTGGGCAATACGATCGGGCGGCATCGGATTCCCGTTTGGTGCGGTTGTCGAATAGCGGAACCGAATCTGAATTGTTATGGGATCGCTGAACAACGTCTCGTAAATCGAGATCGCCCGGTTGATCGTCGCCTGGATCGCTGCCGAGTTCGGATTGTTGGTGATCGAGCTATCGAATGCAGGCTCAATCGTTAACCCCGTTGTGGCTGCCGTCACAGCCATCACAGTTTCTGAATAGCGGCCCGGCCCAGTCTGATAATAAGGGCGAATGCGGTAATAATAGGTCGTCCCTTTGGTTAATCCGGTCACCATCCTCCCCTTGACGTCCCCAACGTTCAAATCATGGTAGCCGTGTACAAAGCTGTCGAACGAGCTGCTCACAGAGACATCCAGCAAGTAGCCAGTCGCGCCAGTTACACGAAGCCAAGTCGCCATAAAGGTCGTCCGTGTCGGCTGGGGCGGCGATTCTTGTTCTGACTCCGCTGAGAGCACGTTGCCGTTTGGAAGCTGAAAAGAGCTTCCCGGTTGGGCACGTGTCTCATGCATGCCCGCTCCCGCTTCGAATCGGTCTGTCTCCGGAGTAACCGCCTGTCCCCACAATCTAATGCCACCTACAGCGGCAAGTCCCAGGACGACGCAAGCGAAAGCAGAAATTCGTATGTAGATTTCGCGTCCCATTCCCCCCCAACGAAGGTGGGCAACTCTAGTCAGCCATTCTTACTTCACAAGTAGATAAACGGATGTGTCGACCAGATCTGATCGCGGAAAGCGCTTTTGCTTCGTCACATCCGACCGCGTCGTTTATAGAATTTGTAGCGGTCGATAATCGACTCGACGTATCTACGCGTTGCGGGGAAATCGATCTTTTGCAGAAACTGGCGTTCCGGTATCTCGGCAACGCTGTTTCCACCGCTCCAGCGCCGGGCACGAGTGGCACCGGCGTTGTATTCCGCCAAGGCGAAAGGAGTTGGATCGGACTGATGGTTCCAGTGTTCCATGGCCCGATGCAGATACCAGCTGCCCGCCTCTAAATTTATCTTTGGTTCGAAAAGTTGATCCGGATTGAAACCGCTGATCTTATTTTCGCGCGCCCACTCCTTGGCCGCTACTTCGCTCACCTGCATCAGGCCGCGCTCTCCATGGGTGCCACGCTTTTTTGGATCGAACCGGCTCTCACGCCAGACGACGGCTTTCACCAGCATCGGATCGAGATGATGTTCTAACGCAACGCTGCTGATGAGCCGGTCGTACTGATGAAACCGGGCCGGGCTCATCCATTCGTAAAATGCATACAGCGGATCCCCCGATTTCACTGCGACATAAGCAAAGGCCGCAGCGATTGCCAGCAATACGCAGAGAATCAATTTGAAAAGGAACCGTATCATTTAAGTCATGCTACAATAGCCGATTACAAAGTTAAGGGCACGAGCACGAGCATGAATCATGAGGATGTGACGCGCTACGTTCGCGTCATCGTTGATCGGGCAATTCATCGCGAGCTCGATTATTCGGTGCCGGAAAGTTTAGTCGAGCGCGTCGGAGTCGGCTCGCGCGTGCGAGTGCCGTTCAGGGATAAATCGGCGCTGGCAACAGTCGTTGCGATCCCCGAGCAGAGCGAAGCCAAAGGCATCCGCCCAATCGAAGCGATCATCGGAGATGCGCCGGTCTTGAGCGAGCAGTTGCTCGAACTGGCGCGGTGGATCGGCACTTATTATTGCTGCCCGATCGAAACGGTGATGCGCAGTATGCTGCCGCAAGTGATCCGGCGCGCTGAAGTCGGCTGGAAAAAACAGTTGTTCGTCCAACCCGCGCGCCAGATCGACGAAGCCGAATTCGAAAAATTGCGAAGACGGGCACCGCGGCAGGCCGAACTTTTGGAGGCGATTTCAAAACTCGAAAAGCCGATACGCGCCACGGAGCTCCTGCGACAAACCTCGCTCGATAACCAGACGTTGCGCGCGCTGGTAAAGCGTGGTCTCGCCGAATTGCGCCAAGAAGCTGTGGTGCGCGATCCTCATGGCGACGAACAATTCATCGCAACGTCGAATCTCGTTCTGAACCAAGAGCAAACGCAGGGATTAAATGAAGTCGAGCAAGCACTCGACGCACCTGAGAACGCGAGACCGATTTTACTCCACGGTGTGACGGGTTCCGGCAAAACGGAAATTTATTTGCAGGCCATCCGCAGGGCGCTCGACCGCGGACGCACAGCAATCGTTCTCGTCCCCGAAATCTCGCTTACGCCGCAAACGGTGGAACGGTTCAAAGGCCGGTTCGCCGAGGCGCAGGACGACGTCGCTGTTTTGCACAGTCATTTGTCCCAGGGCGAACGCCACGATGAATGGCACAAGATTCATTCCGGTCGCGCGCGGATTGTAATCGGCGCGCGCAGCGCAGTCTTCGCGCCTCTGAAGAATCTGGGACTCATCGTTGTCGATGAAGAACACGAAACAACTTACAAACAGGAAGAAGCACCGCGATATCACGCCCGCGATGTCGCAGTCGTCCGCGCGAAGATCGAAAAATGCGTCGTCGTTTTAGGCGGCGCCACACCCTCGCTGGAGAGTTATCACAACGCGACGACCGGAAAGTACCGGCTCGTTACGCTTACGCGGCGCGTCGATCAAAAGCAGATGCCGCTCATGCGTGTTGTCGATCTGCGCCAGGAACGACGGAAGGGAAAGAAAGTCGCCATTCTGTCCGAGAAATTGTCGCAAGCCATTGCCGATCGCCTCGAGAAACGAGAGCAGACGATTTTGTTTTTGAACCGGCGCGGGTTTTCCACTTCGCTGCTGTGCAGCAATTGCGGCGAGGCGCGCAACTGTCCGAATTGCAGTGTTGCGCTCACGTTTCATCGGCAACCATCGGTCGCCGGACGATTGAGCTGTCACTTGTGCGGGCACACCGCCGCCGTTCCAAAAAAATGTCCGGCGTGCGGACAAGACGCGTTGATTTATCACGGCTTCGGCACTGAGAAAGTGGAATCAACAGTCGCCCAAATTTTCCCCAAAGCTGTGGTGCGCCGCATGGACGCCGATTCGATGACCCGCAAGGAAGCGTATCGCGAAACGTTGCGAAATTTTCGCACCGGCAAGATCGATATTCTGGTCGGCACACAAATGATCGCGAAAGGCCTGCATTTCCCGAACGTAACGCTTGTCGGCATCATCAATGCCGATCTCGCCTTGCATCTTCCCGATTTCCGCGCCGGCGAACGCACTTTCCAACTTCTTACGCAGGTGGCCGGAC
>Ga0193693_1000191_pt1 | contig 10551 bp, 10 predicted proteins | sample L3a2metaG_FD_144916 | JGI IMG/M metagenome (GOLD analysis project Ga0193693, IMG submission 144916) | Soil microbial communities from a riparian zone of the East river system, Colorado, United States - L3a2 | ecosystem: Environmental > Terrestrial > Soil > Riparian zone | place: USA: East River...
CACAGACCAACCCAGATAATGGTCGAGCCGGCAGCTCAGAACTCGACGGAAGGCCAAATGGCTCTGTGGGCACCGCTCCTGACCCAATTCCCATCATCCCCTACTGGTCCGCAAAGCGACACCTTACCTGCGGTAATCCCACTCCCCCTCCCCCTTGGGCGCCGAAAATATCTCCTTGGAGGTCCTCTCCCGGAAAGCTCAAAACCGCTAATGCCGCCCTAGTCCTATGTCTGAATATAGACGTTGATCCCCCAGACATCGTCAAGACAAACCCGTGCGCGGTGCTTGAGTGTTGGGTAGATCCGCATACTATGCCTTCTCACAAGGCCCTTGAGGTCATCGGAACAAACCTGCAGCATCAGTTCGAGGGCCTGAGTCCTAAATTATCCTACAAGCCAATTTTAGACCCATCCTATGAGGATCTGCGTCGCTTTTGCGCTACCCTAAGAAGGCAGGCCAAAGAAGATACCGTCCTTTTCTACTATAATGGCCATGGCGTCCCTAAACCAACTGCCAGCGGCGAGCTATGGTGCTTCAACAGAAATTATACGCAGTATATACCGGTCTCCTTGGCTGAAGTGCAACATTGGCTTGGTACTCCTTGCGTGTACATATGGGATTGCTCGGCAGCCGGAAACCTACTACTGAACTTTAATGTATACGCGCAAAGACGCGATAATGAGGTCACTGGTCGCCCGGAAGGCACTCCACCCTTTTCTGAATCGATTCAGCTCGCTGCATGCGCTGCGAACGAGCAATTACCTTCGTGTCCGGAACTCCCAGCCGACCTTTTTACCTCATGCCTTACATCCCCCATCGATATTGCCCTGCGTTATTTTGTCATGCACAACCAGCTCCCGAATAACATCACCGCAGACATGGTCATGCAGGTCCCTGGAGACCTCAAGGACAGACGCACTCCACTCGGAGAGCTTAACTGGATATTCACCGCCATCACTGACACCATCGCGTGGACATCGTTTTCAAGAGAACTCTTCACTCGACTCTATAGGTCGGACCTCCTAATTGCATCACTTTTTAGGAACTTTCTTCTGGCTGAGCGTATTATGAAGAATTACCACTGCACACCCCATACTTCTCCTTCCCTACCTCCCACAAACACCCATCCATTATGGTCGGCGTGGGATCTCGCTGTTGATTCTTGCCTGCGCCAGCTCCCAGAGTTGCTCAAGCATACAGACACGAGCATGCTCGGCATGGCTATGGGTAGTGCATCCATCAGGGCTCGAAGGCAGGCACAGGCGCAGGCCGCGGCACCACGGCAGGATAAGCTGGGTCACGGTGAAAAGCCATACACGTATATTCCTAGCCGCTTTTTTGCGGACCAGCTGACGGCATTCGAGGTATGGATTTCTCGCGGAGGCTCCGCCTTGACGAAACGCGGTCCCTTGTCATTGCCTCTTCAAAATTGTGATCTACCTGAGGCCGAGGATGATCCAACCGCCGGAAACTTAGGATCTTCAGTGACCTCAACTAAGAAGGACCACCATCTGGTCCCACGTAAACCGCCAGAGCAGTTGCCTATTGTTCTCCAGGTTTTGTTGTCTCAGCCTCACCGTCTGAGAGCCCTCGTCCTTCTATCCCAATTCGTCGACCTTGGCCCGTGGGCCGTCCACCTCGCCCTTGCCATCGGAATCTTCCCATATATATCCAAGTTACTCCAGGCGGGCGGCCAAGACCTGCGGCCTGTCCTGATATTCATATGGTCTCGGATACTTGCTGTCGATCCCTCGTGCCAAGCCGATCTTTATAGTAATGGGGGCTATAAATACTTCGCAAATATTCTTGCCGCACACGACGATTCTCAACATCTTACTATCCCTAATGGTTCAGAACATAAGGCTATGTGCGCGTTTGTTTTGGCAGCTATCGCGCGCGATTACCTCCATGGCCAGAATGCCTGTTGGCGCGAGAAAGTGTTTCATTCCTGCTTTGAACGCTTGGATGAAGGCGACTTTCTTTTGCGACAATGGTCCGCGTTATGTATCGGGCAGATGTGGGATAGAAACGACGATATTAAAATTTTTGGCGTCGACAACGGAACTCAGGATAAGTTCATATCCCTTCTAACAGATGATTCACCGGAAGTACGTGCCGCGGTTCTTTTCGCGCTGGGGACTTTCATGGGCGCATCTGGTTCAGGAAACTCGTCGAAGACCGGCGGAGGGGGGACCGGCACTATGCATCATCTAGAGGAGCGCGTTCACTTTCGAATGGAGGTCGCTGTGGTCACAGGAGGCGCCTTAGCAATCAAGGAAGACGCAAGTCCTATGGTGCGTAAAGAGCTCTTAGTTCTCATCAGCTGTCTTGTCAAAGAGTGGCGGGGACATTTTGTCGTTTGTGCCTGGGTGTATTGGGAAGAAGACAGAAGATGGAGACTCGGTGCTATCACTGAATTCCGTGACGAGGACGTGACGAGCCAGGCTATTTCTGAATGGTTGGATAGCTTCGGGGATGAGGAAGTACGTGAGGAGAATCGTGTAATTTTGTCGTCTTTCTTCACGATATTTTCCGTCCTGCTGGAGCTCTCGGTGGACCCGTACCACGAAGTGGCGACAAATGCTCAAAGCATCGTTGACTACATCATGGCGCTTCTCCTTGAGTCACCATTTACTCGACTGGAATCCAGCACGCTTCACCAGCAGCCTCCTTCCCAGCGCGTGCCCACAGGGGCCCGGTCTCGGCGATCCTCTGTCACATCTTCACCAACTTCCATGACACGTTCCTCCTCACCTAACGTATCTCGCTCTGGTGTCTCTCGCAGCGACACCATGTCCAGCACGATATCATCCGGTATGAGCAATACTCTCAAGCGTACATCATCCTTTGCAAATGCTCTGAAAAATCTGGCTGGAGGCATCGCATTCCCAACTATTGAAGATGGTCGTTCTTCTCCCCATCGCATCCCACATCCTCACACTTCCTCAATAACTTCCTTCGAGAAACAGGGCGTCTCACGACCTCCATCTCCAAATCTCAATTTCGCGCAATACGCAGCCCCTTATTCCCGTTCTTCATCGCCACAAACCCTAGCATCATCAAAGAGCGCTCCGGCCTCGCCAACAGCATCGGCGCGGAACTCGACAGAGGATCGCTCACATGTCTCGACAGATTTCCTACCCTCGGATGTGATGGAGGCGCTGATGGAGGAGGATATGGAACGCTTACGCGCACGGCGGAGAGCTGCGCATGGCACAAGGGGTCGCAATGCGGTGCCCCATAGCCCAGCAGACAGCACCTTTTCTAGTGACTCTGTAGGGAGCAGTGTTATTCTCGGTCTGGGAACTGGATCAGGCATCCGCGACATTCTACCGTTGAAGAGCCGCTTTTTCGACTGGTGCTGCGAGTACTTCAAGGAACCGCAGATGCGGGTAAGTGGCCGATCAATATACCCGTCCCCTCTCTGAGCATCCAATCATTCCAGCAAGCCGAAGCTGATGAGCCGGGGAGCCTGGAGTATAATTATCAAGCCTGGCGTCATCAACGGAACGAACAGGTGCTTTCTGAGACTCGAGATCAAGCAGAGATTGCCTGTTTGTGTACTCTTTCTGTATCGCTAACCAGCCGTTGATGGAACTGTAGCAAATCGCCCTTGGGACAAAGCAGTCACCACTCTGCAAATTCAAAGCGTCCCGCTGTCAATAGCATTTCACGCATACGATCCACATGTCGCTATCGCAAACGAGGCTGACGTTATCAGGTGGGTGTCTCAGATTCGAGTAACGCGTTGCAGATGGTGACCGGACGTACTTAGTGTATGGGATTGGTCACGACGTCGGCAGCTATCGCGTTTTGCCAACGGCAATCCCAAGAAAGCGACCATCACGTCGCTTCAGATCATTAACCAAGATGTTGGTGGCATGTTGCTTGCAAGCTCTGGTAGCGTGTTGCCTGCCCCCTGGCACTTTCCTAATCTCATTAACATCGTCTTCAGCTGACGGCATGATTCGACTTTACCGTAACTACGATCCAGCGACGAGTACCACTGATGTTCAGATGGTGAGCGCTTTCCGTGGGCTGAGCGAAATCATTAGCATGCGTCGTGGTGCCGGTGTTGTAGTGGACTGGAAACAAGCCGGAGGCTTCTTGCTCGTTGGAGGCGATTCGCACATTATCAGAGTGTGGGACGCCCATACAGAAGCTCAGCTACTTGTACGTTGACATTCGATTTTACCTGAGAACTTAAACCTACGAAACATCTATAGGATCTAGAAACCAACTCAGATAGTCCGGTCACAGCAATTGCCTCTGAAAGAGGCCCGTCCTCCGCTTTGCTCGCTAGCTTTGCCGATGGCGTTATCAAAGTGTTCGATCGGCGGTTGGAAGAGGAGGATGCCGTTGTGCGATCATTCAACGAACATACGAACTGGGTCCAGAACGTTCGTTGGCACCCCCAATTCGGGAATCAGTTCTTGTCAGCGGGGTTAGTTGTATCGATTCCGCCTGCGGCTATGTGACGGCTGACGCTATTGTCTTAGTTTGAACGGCGAAGTCAAGCTATGGGATATTCGTGGTCCCGATCGAGCCGCAGAGACTTGGGATTTCTTCCCTGGGGGACTGGCCGCGTTCGATGTTCATGCACAATGCGGAGCGTTTACTGGGTAAAGGGCCTTGTACGCCTTGGCGTCTGTATTGATACTCACCGGGATTCACCAGGCTTTCTGCCTTGTCGTCCTCGAACTGGCGGAGTCAGCGTGCTGTTGTTCATTCAATATCACGCCCGACCAACCTGTCCACTGTGATTATGAACACGGGCCTGACGACGTCTCCGACGCGGGGTTTCCCATCTCAGTATATACCACGATCGAGCTCGATCGTATTTCACCCAACTGAAATGTTGTACGGGGTTGGTAGTCCTGACGGAACCGGTACGTGTTCGAATCTCAGCGAAAAGGAGATCATTTTAAAGAAACTGACATAGTGCGCATCTACGGCTCCAATTTGATGTGAGAGTGGAACCGAGCTCGATTGTAGATTTGCTACGCACCAGACATGTTGAATCTTTGCGATCTTCTTTGAATTCTCTCTTCGATGTGAAATAGTATATATGCCACTATTGACGTACACACCATACATACCAATACTATGACATTAATTCTCTGTGAATGTTCGAGTTGGAGTTTGCTGAGCGCTGACTGTCGACGCGCGCCACGGGGTTGAATTTGTCCGATGGCTGAGCCTATTCTGCTGGTTTCAAACCAGCACGATAAATCCAGAATACTACAAGGCCACCACCATGCCTCCAGCCGCAGATGAGAGTCACCCCCCACCGGGCATTCCCGACGAGCCTGGAGACGCAGAGGGCGAGGAAAGTGACGAGTATGATATCGAGGTAGGCGATTGTAATTTGTTCTAGGATTATTTATTCCCCCTCTGAACACTATGATGGCACTCCTAAGGACGATGGTGGTGAAGAGGCCGAATATGCTGGAGAAGACGATGACGAGGAAGGGGAGCCAAATGGAGTGAGTGCTCGTCTCATATATTCTCATATAATGAATGTACTAATCACTGACTGGCGCATAGCAGCAAGCTGGTGGTTACCTGACAGCTCTACTTCTGGGCGGCGAGACAGCGGTAAGCGGATCAAGTCGGGTTTTTTTTTCAGTTCAACTCGCAACGCTGCTAACTTGCTAACTGGAAGGACACTGGTGAAGAGGAGGAAGAGGAAGACGACGACGACGACGAGTACGCAGAGGAGGTCGAGGGTGATGAAAAAGATTCGACTGCGCTAAGTCCTGTGAAACGCGGAAGAGACCGCGAGCAGGAAGTAGACGGACACGAGGATGAAGGACAGGATACGAAGAAGGTCAAAGTGTAGAAGAGGGGGAACGAACATCGACCGAAACCCAACTCGGCCGAACTACTTATTCTTGTTGTACTCGATCAGTTTGATTTAATCTATTATAACATTGCGTCTTGCTACATACACAGTTATCGAGAGAGGATTGTTGTGAACATCGTGGTGTGGCAGGTGGCAAGCGTTCTCTAATACAGACAGGTTAACATACCAATTATTACATGGACAGGTAGGTGCACGTTTACGAGTACACGGAAGTTTGCTAAAGAGTTGTCGGATTAGTTGCCAGGGCACTCTACGAGAGATAAACTCACATACCGTTCCTATTTATCTTCTTGCGCAAGCGTGTGCTCATGGAACAACTATCTTTTCCTTCCAGTCAACTCCCTCACAAGTAAAGAATGTCCTCCGATTCGGCTTGATGGCCAACTGTGCCCAATCGACATACGACGGCTCGATGACAATTATCGCATAGTTGCTGAGGGCAAGCTCGGCCAGCTTCTTCTCTGTTTCCGTCTTTGCGTCGCTTGGTTTGGGCACCTTGGCAGGCCAGTCGTTCATTTCCTCATACCCGCCCTTCAGGACGCTGCCAGGGGGCGGGCGGCACCAAGTAGCGCGCATTTGTTCGCTTACAGCATCGAAAAGCTCGCGTCGCTTCGCCTCCCAGTCAATTCCAGTAGCCTCGAGAGCCTTGATTCCGGCGGAGTCGGGAGCATCACGCGGAGGCGAGAAGATAGAGTGTTCGGGTGCAGCAAAAACGCGAGCAGGTCCAGAGATTCTGAACTGGTCCTGGGTAGCGTTGATCCACCAGGCGAGCTCGACAGTGTGCGCGTGGGCTATATGCTGGACCTTCGGGGTACGAATGTCCGTAGAGGCGACTAGGAGGGGATGTGCGGTGCTAGAATGTGGCACGAGGAAGGCACGATTGATGAGCGAACGAACACGGGGCGTGCCTGTCTCATCGGTAGTCGCCAACTGAAACACTGCAATGGGAGCTGAATTGAGACAAGATCTCGACGTGTGTTGGAACTCCAGAACGCTCACAACTCGAATTTGGGTTCTGTGTAGCGGCCTTCTCAAGCGCGGTGAACCAGCGGGGCGCCGCGAGCGACATAGTTTTTGGTCAGAAGGTTGATTTACCTGTTTTTGATGGGCGTAGCTGAACTGAATATATGCATTTCATTTTCATCACTGAAATTCCGAAATGTCTACTCCCACGCCGCCCCCGCCTTGCAACCGTTGTCGTCAGCTGAGACACTTTACTCCCTTTACCCTCACATGGCTATGGCAAGGGAAAGCAACTCCTCAGGCGCTGAGGTCGCAACGCTCGCCTCAATCCAGGAAGTTCGTGTAGCTGAACCAGCGCCCCCGCATTATCATACAAGGGATACGACGAGGGTGGACCGGCGCCCCTCACCTTCATTCGAGGCCACACGAAAGAGCGTTGATAGTCGCAAGACCGACCGTGCTCCCGCTGCTCCCAAGCGATCTCCGAAAGACCGCTTTCGCGCAGCTGTCCGAAAGGTCATTGCCGTCCATCGAACGTCCTCCAACATCCTGGTTGGCCGTGTGGGCGCTGAACAAGGCATTGACCCTCGCCGAAATAGCACGTTTGCTGCCTTCAGAAACGTTCAACAGAACTGCGTTATCGATGTCATAGACTACTCGTCTATAAGATGCAGCATTGGTCGCATGACGAATAGCGGGTTCATCGAGTTCCTTCAAGACGGCCGAGCGTCCGTCCGTGAGCCATGGGTCAAAGTCCGTTGGATAAACGTAGGGGGAATCAGCTGGGATGTCATCAGTGCCCTTGCTATAAAATATGGTAATATCATAGCTTGCGGCGGTCATTATTCCCTCAAGTTCTGATCCTCCCCCTCTCCCCAAAGACATGCACCCACTTTCCGTTGAGGACGTACTCCACCTGGGCGGTCACACGCTTTCAAAAGCCGATTATTACCCCAAGCACCTATTCATACGCGTCCTATGTCATACTCTTGGTTCTGCTTCGTACACATCACAAGGCTCCACGACGGCTATAGGCTCAACTGGTTTGTCCACTAGCCCGCCCTTCACTGACATACCCCGCTCCGCCTCTCCCCACCATTTCAATTTCGATGAGAAACATGGCATGGCAGACGAAGGCGTATATGGAAATCTCTATGGACATGATGCAGATCCGATAGCGGATGAGCTCGAAAATGGCAGGGTTCCCTCGGTTGACCCTGAAATAGGCCGTCGCAAGGCCTCACTCCTCGTATGAGATCTCTACTTTACTGCAATCTAATCCTCCTTACGTTTTCTTTCTTTTGTAGTCCAGCAAGCGTAGGCGTGCTGTCGCAGAATTGACGCTGGATGAGCTAAAGAAGGAGGACCGCGTTAAAATCCTTATCAAACCTATGTGTATATTCCTTTTCCGTGACGGTAGTTTCTCATTGCCTCATCGCGTTACTTCCTTCTCCTCACAAGGTGTTCTTTTTTGGTCAGGCACTGTCATATCGTTCAACGCAATGCCAAATCTTGATTTGACTGAGCCAATTTCTACGCGCATTCGTCACGCGGGCACCTCCTTACGAAGAACGGCCGACCCATCCTTACTCGTTCAAAGTTTGCTCGATCTAAGTGCGTAGCTCACTCTTGGATCACCCATCGCGCCTAACATTATCTTGACTTAGCCGTCGATTCTGCTTTGGAGGTCGTGGACGAATACCGCGCGCGGCTTAACTTGCTTGAGCGTGTCATTCTCACTAAATCGAAGGTTGCGACCGTCAGAAGTCGTTCGTACTCCTACGGTCAATCCGCTTACTTTTGACTCATGCCCCATTTGCAGTCCATATCCTCTCTGGAGACTTGATTTTACACAAACGCACCCTTGGGCCTGTCAAATCCCTGATATATTCCCTGTGGCACTATGACGTCGATAGAACGGCGGCGTGTCTTGACGTGCCAACGTCTGAGAATGAGAAAGTAGCTGGGTACATGTCCCATAAGGCTAAAATATATCTCGTCGGTCCTTTTCTTCATGGTCGACTGTGGCTTCACTTACTCTCCTGATAGGCCGATGTGCACGACCACATTGAGTATGTTATGTCCAGTATGGACATGTATTCAGCCATGGCAGAAAACTTGGTTAACTATTCCTTCAATGTATGTCATGGCCCCTGTTTCCAAGTGGCTTGGTGCTAAAGAATCATGTATGTAGATGGCCTCCTATGAAACAAATGAAGTGATGTACGCTCAAGAATTGTCGTATTGTGCGGAATGTCACTCACCAACCCTGCAGGCGCCGCTTGACGTTGTGCACGATCTTGTTCTTGCCGCTCACTTTGCTCACCGGATACTTTGTGAGCTTGTCCCTTCTCTCCGTAGAAAATCTACCCTGACTTTTTTCAGGGCATGAACTTTGACAACATGTGGTCTGTCAAACATAATCATACCGACCTTATGTACGTTTTCGCTTCGCACATTCATTTCCGAGGTTGTATGAATTTGTTGTTCCCCAGCTTCTGGATCATCGCTATTCCCGTCATGTGCATAATCACGCCGACGTTCATGTGGCCTGACATCATCCGCGCGTATCATCGCATCAAGAAAATAGCCGTCGCTCGGAGAATCGCAAAGGCACGCCCTAACGAGCTATATATTTGGTTTGATGTGCTAACCCGCAACAACCGTCCGCTTAGAGGTTCAAAAGCGAGTGAAAATGCGATATTTGTTGAATTCTACGATTGAGCCAGACCGTGCAATTTCTCTTACAGATCACACGTCGGCGGTGTCACTTTGATGCTCGGACGCAACCTCTTCACTGACCCTCCGCAGCGTCTGTTATTTATATTTCGGCTCTTGGTTACACATGTTTTTTCTGGTATCTCATAAAGGTATACTTATAGCCTTGAACAGCACACGGATTTTCAGTAGGTCCATCCATGTTATTAATCCCACTTGATTATCATCATTGCAGAGATTTACACACGCGTTCCTTCTCTTTGTTCTATGTCCACTTCTTACCAAAGTGCGAACTATTTCGCATTGTGCTGTATATCCGGGTGTTTACATACTGGCAAATTTACGCTCCTTGTGATTCGAATACAAGAGCATCTGAGGCCAGTAAAATCTAAAATAACGAGGATGGTCTGCAAGGATCGAAGACAGTAGTATCATCTACTATAAGATAAGATGCAGGACAACGGACAACCACCTGCCACCCTCTCGATCCATATACAATACTGAACTGTAGAAGGGTAATGTCTCCTACTAGCCTTCTTTCTGACAAAATCTAGACGAGTCGCCTTCTCAAATCGGTGGTCGATGACACAGCTGCCCTTCAGTATTGCATCGCGCTCCACTCATCCGGCATGGTGGATGGCCCACCCAGTCAACTTGACACATCAGAACGCCTGAGCTTACTCAGGGGCTACAAAACCTCTTGGAAAATCTTGGATTGGAACACACACATCTCTTCCCGTCCCTGAAGGAGGTCTCTGGGAACTCTCTGGCAATGTCTGGACACACAGCAGAGGAAATGATGCTATTTCTTTTGGTACAAATCCCATCTCGTCTGCGCGACATCCCTTTGCGTCAGTGGACAATCAAACTAGACTTTCCCTTGCGAGACTTTGGTATGGACCACATCCCAGAACCTACTTGTGGGCATTGAGATGGCTACTACGCAGTGCGTCTGGCCGACTTTCGGGGCAAGTTAAAAACTTTATGTTACTTTGTGTCAAGTG
>Ga0193693_1000193_pt1 | contig 10538 bp, 11 predicted proteins | sample L3a2metaG_FD_144916 | JGI IMG/M metagenome (GOLD analysis project Ga0193693, IMG submission 144916) | Soil microbial communities from a riparian zone of the East river system, Colorado, United States - L3a2 | ecosystem: Environmental > Terrestrial > Soil > Riparian zone | place: USA: East River...
CGAGCGAATGGAGTACGCAAGAGAAGGACGTCGCGATCGCGGCCCCGGAACTCAAAGCCGACGTCTGCAGCGGCTTGGACAAGAGCGGCCTCGTCCGGGCTTTGCGCCTTGTATTCGAGCATACCTGTCCTCGGATCGATGCCGACAAGGACAGTGTGACAGAGAGCGAGGGTTGTCCAGTAGTTTCCGTGACGGTCACGATTCGGTGACCGAAGATCTGCCGCAGCCGCTTCTATTTCGCCGGAAAGTGGGGTGGACCGGAAATGCCGGAGTACGCCGCCGGCTAGTTGCACGCGCTCCACATTGGCAGAGTTTGCCTGTTCTTGCGGGGCAATACCAACCTCCGAAGTCGTCGATGCTGGAGACTTGGCGACCTCGCGATTGACGTCCTCCTCCGGCTCCTCGTCGACGTAGATTTGGCCCCCAACAGAAGCACGCCGGAACAGCATCGCGTTCTGATCGTCATCAGTCGATATCAGCGGGCCCGAGAATGCAGCCGCGACCCACCTGTGTTAGCGTTCCGGTCTTATCCGAGAAAATGTATTGGATTTGCCCTAGGTCATCGGAAAGTGTGAAAGTTCGGGCTAGCGCAGGCGAATCGGTTTTCTTGTGGTACATTTCCGAATCAAAGTAGATGAATGCCGCTTGACCAGCTCGAACAACTTCGACAGAGATGTAGAGCGAGATGGGGACGATGTTCTGGAACCTGACGGAAACCAACTCAAGTCAGCACGAGTCTAAATTTTCACCGCAACGTGATGGCAAAATACGAACGTGATGAAGGCAAACAATAAGGTGATCAAGCCATTCACAGATGGGTTGTCAAACCTCCCGTTATCACCAAACAGCCACGGTGCTTGTCTCGGGTAGTAACGGTGTTCAAGGACCGAGTCGATGATAGCGCAGACAACGGCCATGGTTGCGATAAGTACCAAGTTTGCCAAAACCATGGGGTTCATCTGGCGCTCAACCTTACCACGTTTACTGGGAGTCCCCCCCGAGTTGAGAACAAGCTTGGTGTCGAGACCGGTGTACATGACGATGCCGATGACCCACGAGGTGTTCCGTAGCACAGTACCACGCAGCAGCGTCGTTTGCAAATCGACTGGAGAACGCTCGCCGTTGATCACGACCGCGGCGACGAGCTTGTGCATCAGAACTTCAGGGCGATCGCATTCGACCCTGAAGATGTTGTTCGGATCGGCGCACATACTAGCATTCCGCAGGTGTGTCAGTGCCGGGACGGCATTGCGCGACTTGAGATTGGTCTCGCCGTCCAGATTTTTGGTCTCGACAAAGGCGACGTTCTCATCCTCGCTCGTTGCGCAAATGAGTATATCGGCAGGGATGCTCTCATGGTCGAAAATCTTGACAAAATCACCCACGCGCAGGTCCTCCCAAGTGCTTCGCTGCCAGTGTGGTCGGGATAACTTATTATCATAAACAACAGTAGGATCGTCGTCATATTCGGCGTCCGGAATATCACTGACGGCCGGAGGTGTTGCCTTCTCGGAGACTTCGGGTAGAGCAGGGTTCGTGAGCGCTTGTTTGGACTGCACGATGGCCTTTGTAAGCTTGTCTTTGCCGATACGGTTTGTTAAAGCGCGGACGAATGTTTTGCTCTTCGATGCCATTGGGTTGTGGTTAACATATCCTTCCCCTTCGAGAACGTGTACTTCGGAAAAGTTGACGACCCGATCGGACTGATGGCGCTTAACGTCCTCGTACGCATCCTTGACCGCAGTCATTCCGAGGACGACGGCCAAGGGAAAAAGGACCAAGGCAGGAGTAATCGTAGCGAACTTTGGGATGAATTGGAGGATAGCAATGAAGGTGAAAAATCTACACAGTGATTGCGAATAGTGAGCGAAAGAATGCGAGGAGGCGGCCGGAGCGTCTTACACATTAGCGACCCGGCGAAATTGCTCTAGTAAATTACGAGGAAGGAACGTGAGGAGAGTGTACTTTGATGTGATGACCTGATTCGAGTTATACTGGTGCTCCTTGAGGAGCCTGTGTTTCTTGTCATAATACGAGTCGGGGAGGGGCTCGTTGATGAGTATGGTGCGGGGCGGTCCGGGGGGCCGTTTGCGGACAAAGAGATCCTCAATGGAGAAGGATGAGAGAAACTTGTCGTACCAGGCAGTGAAGCCCGTTCGCTTGGGCATGGTGGGGGAGGGGAAGAGAAAGGTGGGAAGGGTTATGATATTGGATTGGGCGGTGTGTAATGTAATCGGGGGGGAACGCTCGCTGAGCCCCTGCCGGGAACGCCGAATAGGCCACCCCGTTCCGATGGCCGAGAACACACGATGGATTACACATTCGGCGCCCAGTCACCATCAATCATCACCTGCGCTGACTCATCCGACTCAACCCGATCGAGTACCCGAGGCGAGAATGACAAAGGGTCCTATGTCCTCATATTGGGGTAACTAACAAGGTAAACAACTAATAAACTAAACACCAAGCTCACGCAGGGTATCATCTTTCGCCTGCAACAATGCAGGCACACAGACCCACACTACGTATTGTCAACGAAACGGAAGGAATAGACGCCGACTCAATCAACAATCAACCTCGCCGAGAGCCGGAGGTGCTCGGGTACAGTACCTCCGTTTACGCCTGTTGTGGTCGCGCGTTCTCTTTGAGTGCAAGCAGTTGCTTGGAGCGGAAAGCCTCGTAGTGGATTTGGGCCGTGGTCTCGATGAGATCTTGCAAGTGCGTCCTGAAGAACGTCATCCATCTTTGTTTCCACATCCGCGCGAATTCATCAAGCCTCTTACCTGGTCAAAAAGTTGCGCAGCGACACGAACTCGCAATGAGCCTCATCCTCAACATTGACCACCCCCCAACGGTTTTTCCGTCCGCGTACCGCCTTGCCACCAATGATCACGTTCCTCTCGGATCCAACCACGGCGAACGGAATCATGTTCTGCACACTAGTTAGGGCACGTTTACCAATGATACAACTGCAACATACCCGGATGCTCTCGTTGAGATGAACCTCCTCTTCATCATACTCGTCAGTATCAAATGGATAGAGACGGATGCTATGATGAAACAGCTCTGCTCGGATCTGAAGTCCGCCGGTCAACTACATCAGCGCCAATGCCTCCATCAACGCCATTTGATACAGTACCAACCTTCTGTTTGAAGGATTCGCGCTCTTCCAGAGTGAGACTGTCGGCCTTGGCAATGACCGGAACGACGTTGACAACTTCGCTGAGTTTTTTCATGACAATCACATCAATAGGACGGAGTGAATGTCCAGTCGGGTTGATAAAGTACAAGCAGCAGTGGATGCGCGTGTCTTGGATGTAACGGTCACGCATCGCCGTGAGCTCCTTGCGAAGGTATGCGCTGTGTTGGTCCTTGATATATTTCACAATTGGGTCCCAACTACAACATTGACAACACGTTTCTGTCAACACCCACTTTTCACAAGGCGGAAATAGGAAGTGACACTTGCCAGTTCTCATTGTTAACTTGATCACCATAACCGGGAGTATCCACGATGTTAAGGCGCAGTCGCACCCCGTTTTCTGTGACGACTACATCGAGGCTTACACGTGAGTGGCGTCGCCGACACGCAACAACCTCGAGAGGCGGTGGGGAAAATACCGCACCATGAGAGACCGTCTGAATCTCCGTGGTCTGACGCACAGGCTCATCAGCCTCACGCCTGCCCTTTGAGTCGATGAGGTGTGACGCGAAAATAGTGTTGATGAGGGTCGACTTTCCCAGACCAGTCTGACCTAGTAGCCAGAAATCGATAAATTAGATATTTCTCGTCAACGCTCCACGCAAGGCAGCCTGCTTGGAGGATACTCGAATATCAGAGAGGGGATGGGACGTACCAACGACTATGACATTAAATTGGAAACCGCGCTTGAGTAGTTTATGTTCGATTTGTTGGGTAATCGAGTCGAAACCAACGTAAGAGGTCGCACGAATCTCTTGGACGTCTGCGGTGGCCATTGGTAGCGTAACTGTCGGTAGCTAGAAAGGAAAAAAAAAGGAGCGAGGGAGCTGGAGCACTGAGTAGGAGGAAAGAACAGTGACAGGTGTGATTTCGCTTCCACGACAAAATTTGTCTCTGTTTTGGCGCCGCAACTCCCACCAAACCGAAGCGAGGGAGACAACAATGTTATTCTATAACCCCCCAACATTCCCTTTCCCTTGTACATCATTATTCTAAATTACCTGCTTGTGTTCTTACCTCTGTCAGCTCTTTGAATCACCCGGAACCCCCGGTTTTGCCTTCATTCTTGTTATGGTCATCAACGTCTTGAGGCCTTCCTCAATTGCAAAACACCATGACAATTACAGCACCGTCCCCAACCTGTATATATACGTACGCTCAGTGCCTTGCTTCAACACAATTTACTGGTGAGAGGAGGGTAAACGGAAGTGGGGCACAAGAAGTGCAGCTCCAACAATGAGCACCCCAAAACCGAGTGAGATGACTAGCGGTGACAGCATAGGCGGCTTCGCCGTCTCCCGCCCCAGCTTATTCTCGCTCGTCCGCCGCGAAGGTAACGGTGAGGACGGCGGGGCAAGGATGAGCTGTACGTACCCAATCGACTTAAAGCCAAGAACACTATCCAATGTCGATTAGTATCAGTACTTGACATTATAAAAAATGAACATACTAATATCCTTCAAGATTCCGGCGAGTTTCATCTTCCATGCCCGTTGGCACACCATCGAGCGTAAATGTAACTTTCGTGGAATCGGTCGATTGATCAAACACAGTTGTTAGCGTTGCCTCATGTCCTGTACATAACCAGGAACGGGTGTCAGACGTCGCTTTACCTGAAAATCGCAGTCTTACCCTCTGGCCAGGTCGGGCTCTGCAGTGCCCAGGTCTGCTTGATTTCCTTGCCGGGTGTAAGTGAGACGTATTTGCCACGTACGCCACCTCCAAATAACTCATAATCTGTATCTGGCGCAGCTGCGCTCTACGACATATCGTGAGCATATCAACACGTAACTTTTCTAGCGCCACAAACGTACCTTGGCTGGCGCACGCGACCACATCGGAATCCGCTTCTCGTCCGTGAGCAGAGAAAACAGGTCATTTGCTGACGCCTGAAACGTGGCCCCGACGTTGACTACAGATGTATTGATCCCCTGTGAGGATGCAGCGACCTTTTTCGCACGCCCTGGGGCGCCGCTGCTGGCAGGTGCAGATAGAGGTGGGGGTGCCGGGGAGCTAGTCCGACTAGTTTCGTTTGGGCCCACAATAATGTCTTTTCCATGGGTATCGACCAGATCGACCGGAAACATAGCAAACTTGGCCTCGAGAGCCGTCGGGAGCTTCTCTTTTGCAAGCGCAAGGAGTGCCGGGGTCTCTGATGAAGACTCGGATGTGAGAGACCATTGATACTATTTTGCATATTTCAGTGAAGCCATGGTTCACGACAGGTGCAAAACGAAGCACATACGACATAATCCGAAATGCCATCGAGCGTGATCTCGTGCGAGACCTCGGGTATAGTGAGATTCCCCTTGGCTTCGGTGCCGTCCGAAGTAGTACTCTTCCACTGCAGGACGACCTTACAGTCATAAATCGTGATCAACCTGCAAGTCGTACGAATTAGCCGCGTTTTCAGTATAGCTCGAGTCTCGACGAAGATTTAAAATGTGTCCTTGCGACTGGACCTGATAGTTCGCTTGGCGCATGACAACGCGAAGGAGAGTCGAGGAGACGCTGCTGAGAAGGCCCGCACATACTTTGACTTTCTGCGCCCGATCTCGACGTCACCGTCGACTGAAATGACGCGCTCAACTGAAACAACGGCGCCATCTGACCCCTCGACTTGTATAGTAACGAGCTCACGCTCAAACCACTCCTTGGCCCATGGCGTCACAATTTTGTTCTTCCAGTGCCAGTTTGCGGTGCTATATGCCATTGGTGTCACGGACATGTTGGGAGTCGAGGCAGGACAGAACAGGTGATGGTGACGTGGGGCGACTGATGGTACCGGATATATGCGTGCAGCAGTTTGAAGCGAGGCTGCGATGTTATAGCGTAAAAGTCGCGCTTATGCGAATCACGTGAGAGAGAATATTCCAGTCTCTAACACCCTTCAGGCTACAAAGTATGCGTGTCATACACACTCTCGAGGGGAAAGGACATTGGTGTTACAAGCTGGCGCGAATCCATGTCTCACGACGCTATGCTACAGTACAATTATCGTCGCGCTCGAATTCAACTCAAAACAGTAGTTTCTTTACTGCGCGTCCCCGTCCCCAACATCTTCACCTTTGTCGTGGCGTTTTCTGACCATGACATACGCATCCCCTGCCTTTCCGGTGCTGACAGCTTCCACGTCGCCTGGAACCGTTCCCTCCGTCTCTGGTTGAGTCTGCCGTCTCTGTGAACGTATCACTTCGAGATCGTGCGTGAATAGGCCATGGCCCGCAACGGGACCCCAGTAGGATGTGCTGGCGAGCGTGCCGATGATACACGTGCCAACAAGGATAGAGAGGTAAAAGCGATACTGAGAGTACCACTTTGGTGCTACAAACGCGAGTATCAGTTCGGGTGGTCAACACCCACTCAGACTAAGCCTACGTACTCCATCCAGCACTGGTGGCTCTGAGGTCCGCGTACCAGAGGCCAGTAAATCCGACCCATTGTGCAATCAGGGCCATGGTAGGGTCAAGAGCGAGAGTCGGCCAAGCGTAGATCACGGGTGCAGCACCTAGTGCGAGACGCGAATAGCCTTTATTACCTCCCAAGCCCGCGAATTCCATTCCCCAGTGCAACGCACCTGTGAAGAGCCTTTAGACTCAGACACCTGGAGGAAGTAAGGTAGGCACATACCGAGGAAGGACAGCATCACGGCGCCGTACGTGACTTGTATGTTCAGTGCACGGTCCAGAATAGTGAGTGCGACACCGGGATCCATGCTGGTGAGCACACCTGTGCGTTGTGAGATACTTTCTTTTACCAAAGGCTAGGATTGGTAATACCAGAAGTAGCCAATCCGGCCTGATGGGCGAGGTAAATGGTTGTGCCAGAGGAAAGCAAGTACGGGATTCCACCGAGCAATCCAAAGACCACATATGGTGTGGGCACCGAATACGCGATGGCGCTCGTAATATCAAGCTTCGCCTATCTAAGCTTTGATGCTTCACCAACACTAGGATCCACTCACAAAGGTTTCGCGGCTCGGGTCCGTTTTGACGGTATCAGAAGTATAATTCCCGCCAGCAATCACCTTCGCCCAATCTGTAGTGGAATTGCCAACCTCTTCGCGAACGTTAAGAGCGGCTTGAGAGATAGTCTGGGAAGCCGGTCTGCCAGATACATGAGAAGCTACGGCACGGTGCTGCTGAAAGGCATTGGCAATCCTGAGAGTCTGCGAAGGTTGAGAGCGAATATATGCGAGAGGCGCAATATGGGTGTGAGGTAAAGAGCGGCTGAGAACTGTCGTTCTAAGTACTGGACGAACATTGCGAAGGGTGTGCATGATGGTAACTGTGTGAACAACGTGAACATCCAACGCCCTCTTCAAGAGAATACCTCTGGGTCATGACGTCATTCACCCGATACCGTCCTATCACTTCCGATCCTCTGGAGTCGAGCGTAACAACTCTGTTGCGGCCCCATACATCGTATCAGCAAATCAGGTTGAGCAGAGGAGAAAATCTAGACCCTCTCAATGTCAATCCGTCAGGCGTGTGACGGTGTCTGGACAGTCTAGTGAATTCCATTTATGGTAGCAGTGCAGCGAACTGTATACTCAGGCTGTGACCCTGGCACGCAGAAATATTGCTTTCGAACTGAAATTCAATTCTTGACAAAATATACGTCGCAGTCTATTTTTCCCCACCCGACTCTGTCGCTACCCGTATGTCTTCCTGACTCTTCCAGAGTCCAGACAATTCCTACAGCAAATGCATTGCTTGGAATCTTGGATCACTGGCAGCCGCAAAGCCGTACGACGACAGTGGTGCCCATTATCCGGGGCAGCGCATAGTAATATTAAATGCACAGATCTGGTTTACTATGTCCAAATGGATGTCTTGCTTTGATGACCGTCACGCATTCACCTGCACCTGCAAATGTGCCACCAATCTCACCCATTGGCACCAGATCACGCATATAATCCCTTCCCCAATTCCAACATAAGAAAAATTCAAGGCTTCCTTACTTGTTATTTGACGTGCCTTTTGATTGACTTTGCCTGTAAGGATGAATACAAACTCAGCACTCAAGGAGTCTCACCACATCGCACGATCTCCGCTTAGGCTCTGACCGTGACGAATGGGGTCGTTTCGGATTCGATTCGGTCCTCAACATAATCAGGTAGATGCTTGGGATAGATAAGCAGAGGAGGAACTGCTGCCCGACTTCCGAAGGTTCGCTCCGCATGGCAAACTGGGGCGTGCGCATGTGCGCAATTATATCGCGGCAGTGGCCGCTGCCAGTGATGCTGATAGCGACCAGTTGGCATCAAATCGATTCAAGCCATAATTTCTCTCTCAAAAATATTGGCCGCGCCGATTTTTGCACGATTCGAGCTTCATATTGTGTTCGAACTCGAAGTAACTTCTCAGCCCTAATTTCTTTTTTGACCTCCATCTAGATTGTCAACTTTAGCGGTGCCCACCAACCTATGCGACGTGTAATCTTGGGCGAAATTTGGCTGGTGTATTGCGGCAGATTCCTGGGTAGCCTTCATCCACTGTCACCTTGCGGTCCCAGGGCCATTTTACATACGGCAGAGGAACGATGTGATATGACCGAGGAAACGATATGACACAAGAGCACAGTTACTGTTGGGTGCGCGGGTTACTAGTAATTTGAAGACCCAGACAGCAGAGTGATATCTATCCTCGAGATGGACTAGGCGGCTCACGCAGACAGAAAGGGTGCATTCCGGACGCGAATATCAACCTCCACCTGTACGTCCTACTAGGCCATCATGCTCATTCTTACTACTGTAAATCAGTTGACGTCTCCAGGCGAGGCATGCCTTGATGAAACACGAAAGAACCCGGGACTGAGGGCCCCATGCTCCCTGGATAAAGGTGTGTCCATGTATCACTCAGGCTGCACTCAGGCTGGCAGACTTGTGGGAGTTTTTGCTCGGTACTAGTGCCTTCAATTACAACAGCGGCCTGAATCTTGCCCGTGGTCAGTCCATGGGGCATAGAAATAAATCAAAGAATGTAGCCTTGCATGGCGCGCCGGTGGATCTATCCGATCCTGCGCATCATCCTGGTCCCCTTCAGAATTCAGTTCCGTGCGCTGAACACTAGTGTTCAGCGGCCCGTCAGCCACAACTATACAGTTTCCACACTCGTCATCATTGTTTCGTCTTCCCATCACAATCACTTTTTATTTGCTGCACGATCATTGCCCTCCGGCACAAGACAACTCCAAACAAACTGAAGACGTTCCCGCCCTCACAGCCACCCATTCCACACACCTATCCCCGACCTGGCACTCCCTTTGCAACCTTTGGATTGCGACTGGAAGGATTTTCTGCATGGAAAACAGAGTCACATAGACTCATTCTTCACTAAGAAGTAGTTTTATATCTGTATCCACATCGTCATAATTTGCTTTGGACTCCTCCTCCCTGTACCTGTCACGCTTTTGGGTGAGAGTCACATTGTGTTGCTGCCTGTGCAGTCACGCCGCCCTCTGACATATATTCGTTCTTATCCTCTCATTGTGACTACGGCTAGGGATCAATACATTGGTCACAAAGTTGTGACAAATTCTGTTCAAACTGTTTGCATTATGAGATAGTTCACTGTAGGCACGCGCTGCATGCCGGCCCGGAACCTACTGGTACTACTGCTACGTAGCATGCTCTGATCTGCATGATGGTGAACCTTGACTCGAGCGGACTCAACCTAGGGAGACTTAGTGCATACGTGATGTACAGAAATGCATGTCTGTTTTGTTTGTTCCTTGGGGATTGAAGGGAATGTGGCGTTTAGTGGCTTTCTTGCCGGATAATCCATGATGCACTGCCCGGCTGGCCGGGTACTAGCCTACTAGTAGTTGAGGTAGTACAGTACGTGTCAGGCCCGGGCCCAACAGTCTCCAACTTTCAATGTTCAGTTCCACATAATGATTGTGTGGGTCACTGACGTGACTCGATATGCATGCAGGTGATGGTGGCTCTGCACTAGCATACGTTAGGTATAGCGGCCCCGTCTCGGTGGCAGTGGTGGCTGCTCGTTGATTGCCGGCACCAGTGACCGCGGATGCCAGTCAGCAACGTGACTGTACGGTAACTTTTGAGAAACAGAATTACACCTTACAGGTACAAGAGATGCCAAGTTGGAGTCAATTGCGCGTCCCTCCCGGACTCGGTATCGGGTCACGGTCCCTGTAAGACCGGCAAACTAACTTTGAACGCGAAATTCCGAAAATTGTTCGAAACGAGACCACTACTATCGTGCCCAGCGGAGTTGAAATTGCATGTAGTAGTTGAAATCGATTTTTCTTAAACCCAAATCGCAGCCTTTCTGTTCCGGAATTTCACGGGATATATTCTATCAAGTCC
>Ga0193693_1000194_pt1 | contig 10532 bp, 10 predicted proteins | sample L3a2metaG_FD_144916 | JGI IMG/M metagenome (GOLD analysis project Ga0193693, IMG submission 144916) | Soil microbial communities from a riparian zone of the East river system, Colorado, United States - L3a2 | ecosystem: Environmental > Terrestrial > Soil > Riparian zone | place: USA: East River...
GCGCAGCATCAGGGCTAGCCAGCACTTGCAACCTATACGTCATTCTCTTCCCCCCGGATAATTTCTGATTGATGTAGCGGCCTGTCATAATCTCTGGCTGGCCTGTAGATAAAGATACTTTTTTATGACATCAGCTATGTCTCTTTTTGTAACCCTCCCTCTACACCGGCGCCAGCGCGCCATACTTCAACTCCACCTTCGCCTGCGACGGCCATAACCTCACCTACCCAGCTCAGCGCCAGCACCTTCTGTCCGTCCCATACGCGGGCATTGGCCACCTCGCGCGCTGCGCTGCGGACATCCCAGATCCTCACAACGCCATCATACGACCCGCTCGCGAACTGCGTTCCTGAGCTTTGCGCGAAGACGAGGGTAGCCGGTGTAGCGGGATGAGGGAATTTCACGGCGGCGGCAGTGCTGGTTCCGGTACGCAGATCGAAGAGCGTCACGCTGCGATCGACCGAGGCTGCGAGGGCAGTCTCTGGAGTTGACGGGAGCGCAAGAGCGAGAAACGGCTTTTCTGAGACTGTCTGTGAGAGCGGGCGAATAACCAGAATAAGATTATTTACACACACCGTCGTGGGCATGAATGGTGTACGTACGATTGTGTGCGAACAGAGACCGCGCTCCACGTCCCAAGTTCGAACGGTGGAATCGAATCCACAACTGACGCCAACGGCATTTCCCCCAGCTCCAGCAGAAAATTGTACGGCAGATACACGCGCGGTATGCGAGCGCAATACCGCAGAGGGTGCCTTTGTCCTGACCGAGCCGCCGCCGTCTTCTTGCGCCTTCCGTCGCTTTTTGCGATCCGGCGGCGCGATCGCCTCGAGCGAAGCCTCATCGGTTTCAGGAATCGCCGTCGACCACAACCCGATTAAACCGTCCCAGCCAGCTGTCAGAATTTTTTCTCCGTCCTGGCTAGACGCCACGTCTGCGATGGGCGCATCGTGCAAGTGTAACGTCGCGAGAGGCGTGGAGGTCGTCCGAGTCTCCCCGAGCGATATACGCGAGAGCTGCGCTGTGCGATCGTGCGAGGCGGTTACGACGAGTAGTGGTTGATCTTCGTCGTATGTGGAAGAAACTTGTTGTTGTTGTTGTTGTTGTGATGGCACGATGGCGAAGGACGTGATTGGAGCTGCGTGGAAGGGCGCGGTGTGAAAGAGTGTCTGGCCGCGATTGAATACGCGTAATGCACCGTCGTATGAACCCGTGAGGAAGTGGCTGCCTTAACAATGTCAGGGCGCGACGGGGAAAAAAATAATAACGATAGTGAAAGGCGCAGACCCCGGTATGGAGCAAGTTATTGATGAGACCCATTCCTCGTGAGGAAGAGCGGCCAGTTTGGTCGGTGGCATGACACTCTCAATATACTCGATCTCCACCGTTTCCTCCTGTGTCTCTCCACTGTCACTTGTATGTCCTGGTATCGAGCAAGCGAAGACCACTGACCTCGCCATTTGCAGCTTCGGATAAGCTCCCCCCGAGTAGCACCCCGCGTATAAGAAAGTCAAAGGGCACGATGCGAGGGAGAGAAAGCGCGGTGTTGATCAGCTGAGAAAGCTGGTAACGTCGCCACGATGCTGGGATCATGAACTTTTGCGGGGGAAGCTTGTATGGTGTCTTTGTACTGAACATGACGGGAATTGAGGGCGGGAGGGACGCATCCATGGTGTGTCGACTTCAAAGTAGAGAGAGTATATTGGATTAGTCAGCAAAGCAAGAAACATTGATAGCAAAGCAAAAACAGCAAAAGATAGCGACAAGCAAAACACAGCAATATGACAAGATTAGCACGTTCATCCATCTCCCCTCATCATTCCCCCCTCACTTGCTTCCAGATATATTCCTCCATTGGGGTCAAAGACATTGGTACCGTCACGTTAACGAAATTAGGTTCATAATCCTGTTTCTGGAGAACGGCCGTTTCGTCGGGGCTCATGGATCCGAACGAACTATGATGAATGTACAACTTGCGCAGTGGCACTTCGAGCTTCTTGCGGTCAGAGACGAACCTGACGACGGAGTCTATATCGATCTGCTGGACTTCAATCGCCACGAGTTCTGGGCAGAGAATTACGGGTGACCCGTTCGCCAGAATGGCTTGTCTCATTTCGGCGGCCGGCATGAGAGGAGTATCGTTTCTAATATGAAACCGGCCATCGATATAGAAGAGGTCCAAGAGGTCCGCCTCCATACCCGCCATACGCATGAACTTGATCTTCGGGATGGAAAGGAGCCACTGCACCATGGTCCTTGCATTCTCAGCAGCCTTTCGGATTTTCACACCGAAGAGCGATAATATGAGGAGCTCAGGGAATTTCCCGGTCATGGCTTTGAAAAGCTGGGTATGATCCTCCCCCACGAGATTGAGGAGGGTGATCTCGCGAACGTTCGGGGCGTGAATAATTCCGGAGTAGAAGATGGCGAATGTCACGAGGAAATCGCCAAGGACCAAACATTCTAGCCGGGGGATAAAGACGGGAGGATATGGTTGCACAGCCCAATTCGCCGGCACTGTGGGGCCAGCACCATCCAGGGACAGTTTCCTGAGATTGGGACTGCTCTCGAGCATGTAACGAAATCGTTCGAGGCTCGGACCCAAATCGGGCGGCATGCGACGCAAATCTAGATTGGTGAGATTGGTGAGACGGGCTCTGTCCCAGTCAAGGTGGATGCCATTCAGGCAAATATAGTTGATTCGTTGCGCTTGGCCGTTGCACAAACTCAGTGCGTGCTGGTAATCGCAAAGAGGGTAGCCGGGGCCATTCCAGCGGTACGGCCGACCAGTGCGATGGATCTCTATGCGCTCAAGCTGCTGAAGCGATCGCGAAGATCGGTGAAGCCGGTCGAGAAGCTCGAGGATTGGGGGCCACAATTCAACGACTACGATAAGCATGCGAATTTGGTTTGACTTTATCATAAGGATATCCAGAATTCGGTTCATATCATCTCCAGACATAGATTGACCTGGGATCAATCGGCTCTTGTCATCGTCCTCGATACGCAGATCGAGGGTCGCAGTCCCCGCTCTTTCGAAATAAAGTTTGGACCGCTGATAACCAAGTTTGATGTCCTTGAACCAGATAGTGTTCCATAACGTCTGATCGTGGACGGCTATATGACGCCAGCGCCGGCAAACCCACGTCAAACGGAACCGCAATAAGATGCCCTCGGGTGAGTTTATGGTGGACCACGCGGCGTAGCGAAAAATATTGACGACGATCTCCACCGGGAGGTTATTGAAGGGAAACATCCGCCAGAGGAGAACCTTGAGCCTGCATCTCGCTCCGCTCAGGGCCGCTATATGGGAATTTTGGATAGGCCGCTGAAGGGAATGTTGGTATTGAGAGATGCGAGCCCTGAGCTCCGCGGCCTGTCTTCTGTTGGCCAATAGTTCCTCATGACTGCTCGAATTGTTCCCAGCTTGCAGCGGGTCTGTGACCGTTGAGCGGAGGCGGCACGGGGTTCGTCTGGGAGGTCATCTGGGCGGGGATCAGAAGGTGGCGAGTCGGCAGCAAAAAATCCCATCGTACTGCACAGCAAATATTGGCGTATTATTTCGTGATAAGGGAAGTGGGTGGGTAGTGAATTGGTTGAAAGAGAGGCAGCGTGCTTGTCCTAGGAAGCGCCAGCTGGATATATTGCACCGGAGGGGAAAACAAAAGTAGTGAAAGGAAATGAAGGCGAGTTTATGAAGCAGGAAAGTGGCGAGCTGGTCGGAGAACACATGGTCAAATGATGTGTCCCACAACGCTTAGCGAGAACAGACGGCCTAAGCAGTTGTTTGTCCATGTGGGCGCCCATATTATTGCCCCAATTACGGCCGCAGCGCTTGCATCGTTCTCCAACAAACACATCGATTAAGACACTTGCCATGCTCGGCTTCGTTCCTGTCTTTGCCTGTGGAACCGTTCTCTGCTCTGCTTTCAAAGTAGAGGGGTCCCGGATGAGCACAAAGGACATTTCACCGATTGGTGGTAAAGCCACTCACTCGGGTGCCGCCTACCCCGAGGAGCGGCCATTTCGGTTTGGCATTGTGGCACTGCCAGCACTGAAAGGAAAATGAACGCCGAGCCACCACACCCAGTCACGATGCCTGCACCTGTGATGGTCGGCAGAGATGTCAACAATATGTGCTCTGGTGCCTGTGAAACTGGTACTCCTCACGTTGCGTACGGAGGTCTTGTGATGCCCTTCCTCGAGAACCAACGCGGTTTTTGCCAGGAGGGGCAAATGCTGTGTGTTCGAATGACAAGACTTTCCTTTTCCAACTGAGGCAATGGCTAGGTGGTAAGCACATACTGCTTTGAACATCTGGCGACGCTAATTGGTATGTTAGAAAGCATCACAAAAGCTTTTCTTTCATAATAACTTTTTTGTCTTGCTGTGATCTCAGCGACAGCTGAGTTGGCCTCGTATCGGTGGTGGCGCGCATGGGATACAATCGCTTTCACTATTTGCTCCCGTTTTTCGGATCCCGCGGCGTGTTGGTCCTGTTGGTCCCGTTTGAAATGAGATGCCAGTGCTCGCCACCGCTACCACAAACCATCCAGTCTTCTTTGTGTATTTCTCGTTTCAGAAAATGACAGAGTAAACGTGTATTCAATTTCAATAGTGCAGAAACCGACAGAGCACAAATACAATTCTTGGCTTCTTACAGCAACCGACCACACCGCTACAAGCTACAGTAGAGTAATATCACAAGCTAGAACATAAGAGGCAGAGCAGTTTAATTCGTATCACATTCGATTTAAAAAAATAAAATGTCAGATTGCTGAAATTTACCTTCGAGGGCCAACACGCTATCTCCATTCACTTTGACGAACTCGTGGGTTGCATACCGGACCCGGAACCAGAGGCCTCCAGTAGGTTCTCCAGGACCTCACTCATGACATCATCCTCCACATCCTTCGTAATCTTACTTCCATCAGCAGGGAGGTGTGACTCAACGACAGTACGCATCGTCGGGAATGATGCTTCATGGAACCCCATCTGGAGACGAACGTGTCGGCCGCGTCTTAGGTGAAAAGTCAAGTGCAGAGTGCAACTTACCACTTCGAGTCTCTCCATGACAGTGTCAACATGCTGTACTTTGTCGTCTCCGCGTTGCTTGGTCGGGGTACGTGGTACGTTAAACATCTCTAGCTGCGGGAACCGTCCCCGAGCATTGCTGATGATTTGCCTGAAAGGAGGTGGTGCCGTTGAGCCTGGGTATGGACGACGCGAGGCCTCAGCGTCTGATGGCATGGTAGTGAATGTTTGGCTGCCCACGGGCGGAGCCTCGGGAGACATTGGGCTTTAGACGTGTATAAGCGGTAGTCTTATAAATGAACCCAGCAACACTCACCTGTTAGCTGCGCTTTCCTTTGCGAGCCATCTTTCATGGCGTCTAGTTTCTTGCTCCTGACGATACCTTTCCTTCTCTGCCTTATAAAAGGCCTTCGCAACTTCGAGCGAGCTCTTTAGCTCCGACCCACTTGGCCGTGCTTCCCTGTTTGCAGAGGCGGTGTAATATGACACCTCAGGTGGATGCGTAGCGCTAGAACTGGGATCGACACCTTGTGGGCCTGAGGACGGCGGACCTGGGAAAGGTTTAAACTGGTTCCAAGCAGGTGCGCTACCTGCAGCGGCAGGCGGTGGAGGCGGCCCCACGTTCGTGGATGAAAACATATCTGCAAAGCCGGGAATATTGGCGTTGGACGGAGGGAGCTCATTCCCGCTTGCACCAAAAGCACGCAGAATATTGCCGACAGACTCCGTAACTCGCCTTGCGGCTTCTTGCTGGGCTTGCTGGCGTATACTGCGCGCCATTTCTTGGGTCCCTGCAGCGACAGCTGATTGCGCATCACGCGCCACGCGCTGTATGTCCTCCGCCACACGGGCCATGGAATCACGTTGTGCATTCCAGTACAACCCGTCCCCGACATTCCTAAAAAGGGAACGGAGGTGCTGCCCCACTTCGGGATGCTCGAGGAACATCGAGTTGAGCGAGTCCAAGAGAGAGGCAAGATCGTTGGAGAGAGAGACATTGGGGTCAATGGGTGCGCCCAACTCGGGGGTCGGCGGGTCGGGGAATGAGCCAGGTAAATCCCGTGGCGCCTCTTCGGGGCTCTCACTAGATAGAAGAGGACGAAGGGTGGGAGTGAGAGACTCGCGAGTAGGTGTAGAGGTGGCGGGAGGCGGTCCAAACGTGCCCGAGTCCATTGGGCGTAGACCGTGTACCTGCACATGGATCGGTGGCTTTCTTGGGGTCTCGTCCGCTATCACCGACTCGGAGGACGAGATATCATCGGAAACGGACGGGCGTAAGTCGCGGGCTTTACCCTTGTCTCCAACGTCCGAAAAATCCCTCTCTTTCTCTCCAACGTCCGAAAGATCCCTCTCTTTCTCTCCATCATCGTCCATTACCTCGACGAAGGCACGAGGAGAGTCTACCTCGCGTTCTAGAGGAGACGGAATAAAGAGATCGCCAAACGGACCAAACGGAGGATCATGGTCCACGAATACGTAAGGGGTAGGCCTTCCGAACGTGTTCCGGGTGGAAGATGGCTGGGGGGATATGGGCTCCATGAAGTTGTCGGTATCGCGAAGAGAGCCAAGTTCAACGACGCGGAACCTGATAAGCTGATTTCCCTGGATGGCGTTGTCGACATTGGAATCGTAAAAGTCCCGTAGCTCTTCCTCTGAGCTGAGAGTGACCTCGTCGCCATCCGAGTCTACGTAAGACATGGCGAGTCGGTTTCGGGGAATGTTACAAAGTGAGTGTAATCTTGTGGCGAGCTCGGACCATGATGGGCGCGTATGAAATGATATGCGACGGGTTAGACCATCCGACATAGACAGCTTAAAGTGAACTGGACCCATGGTGAAGAGGAGTTGGATACCAGGTTCCGGGTGCTTTCCTTACAATCAAGTCATATCATAGCCATTTAAAACTCCGACTAGGACTGCGCCATGCGCAGCTCCCGCTCGGCCCGCCTCTACCCTCCTCCAAACTACGCAATCCCAAACGAGGGTCGATACGCCAGGTCATACAGCTGTCCGCAGTAGGTCACTTGGGTCCAACCGGAGTGACCTGAAAGGCGTACCCAGTCCTCCTCCAAACTACGCAAAGATTGCCAAACGCGGGTCAATATCCGCCGGGTCATTCAGCTGTCCACTAGATCAGCTGGATCCAACCGGAGACGCTCTGGAAGGCCCACCCTCAAGTTGATGTTCAAAGCACTGATCGCTTCAATTTCGGTCTCAGTCAAATCGAACGAGGTGCTGTCCAGATTGGATAGCAGCCTATTCGCTGTGTTTGTCTTGGGAATAACCGCAATGCCCTTCTGCGTCGCCCAGCGCAAAAGAATTTGGGCCGGTTCTGTCCCTGTCTTCAGTTCCTGTCACACGCCGCAGGAGAGGAGTGACACACCCTTTTCATGGGCCTGAGCAGCCTTGGCGACAACATCCTGCTCAAATAGGGGCTTCACGCTACCTTTGAAGCCCAATTCAAGGTAGCTCTGTGGACCAAACGACGAATAGGCGGTTACAGCAATACCAAGCGTTTTGGTGAGCCTCGTCAAAGGTTCTTGGGTCAAATATGGGTGTAATTCAACTTGCAGAACTTGGGGTTCAATGCGGGCATAGCTGAAGATGTCGACGAGTAAATTTCCTGCCACATTGCTTTTGGCGGTCATTCAAACAAATCCTCAAAATATGATCAGATCTGCCAACCTGACGCCGATATTCTTGACAAGTCCGTCATCGACCAATCCTTCCATGACGCCCCATGTCTCCTGGAATGGCGTATTTTCTTGTGGAATGAATAAGCGCAACGATTCAAAAAGGTAAAGAGAGATTGAAGTTTACGAAGGTGAACCTTCCCATCGTCCCCCCACCACTCCGGGGGATATCGATGCTCTGGCTCAACGTATGCCAGAGCGATTGGGAAATGCACCAGGAAGAGATCGAAATAGTCAAGACCCCAAAGACCGAGCTGCATCCTTGCAGCTCCTTTAACCTGACAACAACGCCTTCAGCATCGCAACTATACATCAGACAGGGAACGACTTGCATGATGTTGCGCGTGGAAAGTGTTCCAGAGCTAGGAAGTTGGATCAGGGTTCGGAGACCTTCACCAAAAATAACTTCTTTCTCACCTTGGATGTAATGACTATTGAAATCAGAGAAAGTTTATAGAAAGAGTGTAAATCACACACAGAGTTCTTCACGTTTGACGATCCCCTCGCTCAAAGCGCGCCTAACGCCCTGCCCGGCCTCTTTCTCATTTCCATAATCACCTGCACCGTCAAGTAGGCGATAGCCCGCCCTAATGGCATTGTACACTGTCTGAGACCACATGTCAATGGGATATGCGTCACCAGGTAAGGGGCCTGCATACTTCAGCGCAGTAGGCCTTCGGGATCTGCGAATCACTTGGATAAACTATCCTCGATACCTGGAGATGGAACACGAACTTTCCAGAGACCAAGGCTGTTCGTCATCGAAGCGGATACCAGTGTAAGCCCCGAATCAGCTCATAACAGTCGCATCTAAACCTCACCCTACGAGAGGCATCTACATGCGGAGTGTCAGTGGGCCGATGTAGTGATTAACGAAGACATGACAATGTATATATCCCATACCTTATGGCCAGTCCTTTTCAAAACTATACTCGCCATAACAGTTTCGCTCAGGTATGCTCTCGTTCGACTCGTTGGCAGAAAGGTGGCAGAGATTCAGAGAAAGATCAGTGTGGAGTGATAGTGTCCCGAAATACCTATGCGAGCCGAGATGGGGCCTCAGATAATGGTCGCCTGTATTTTATAGATCACTACATCCGCACTGCGCTCTTCATATCTGATATCGGACGGAACATGTGCTACGCCCAATCGCGATCGAGGTCGGCGGACGCCGCCGAGTGAAAATTAGCACGAAGTGGACCGAGGTAAACTGTCATGGCATATGTGAATGAGAGCTCGATGATAGCCGTCGATGTCTTGAAGCTCATACAGAACGAGAAACGAGAATTTATTGATAAGTTACAACCAGAAGCTTTCCGAGGCCAGGCGAATCATGCAATCTATTCTAATTTGATCCTGGTAACCGCAATATTGCCGGGAGCTACGAATAGACCTTACTGCAAGTTGTACATACGCCACATGCCGGTGATCCGTTGCCAGTGTATGAAGCTGTTTGCGAAATGGGATGCCCGTAGTGTGTACGAGGCATAACTCCAAAACCCGTTGATTGACGCACGGGGAAAAATAGTGTTCCCGTTTGCTCAACAGCAAGGGCTGCTCCGTGTACCGTACTTATGTAGGTGCATGATCACAACGAGAAAATGCTTGCCAGAGCATTGGGACGAGTGCACACCCACTTTGGTCTGTATTTCGGGCTTGCATCTGAGGTCCGAAGCCGTCCTGTCGGGTCGGCTGTTAGGATGGCGCAGCGTGTGGCCGCACAGGCTGAGCGTGTAAAGCCTGAGTGGGCTATAAAGTCCGAGAGACGTACTAACAGACCGGTCTGTCTCTCGTTCCCCATAATCACCTGGGTCACCAACTGAAACAGGCCATCATGGCATCCTGTCAATGGGCTACGCACCACCAGATGAGAGGTCCACATCATGATAGTTCAGCGCAGCAGCAGTCCCTCGGAATCTGTGAATCACCTGGCTTACCGTTGACACCTGGAGATGGAATGCGGACGCTCCAGAGGCCAGGGATATCCGACATTGAAGCCAGTCCCTGGTGGCACGCTATGCGATGTGTTCCACAGAAACCAATATTCACGGGATAGGTTTGGTCGCGATGACTTACTATGCTCGCCATGATAGTTTTGCTCGGGTGTGCCCTCGATGATAGAGAGATTAGTGCAGAGTAGTGAAGTCTCGGGTAGTGTGTTTGGGTAGGTCAATCAGGACAGGCTATGCCATCATGGTGATGGTGACATGGCATCTGTATTGCGTCGTGCTCTTCATGTCTGATATCGGAGGAAAGATGCTGTTTCCGAACGGAATTGACAGGGGACTGTGACGCCGTTGATTGATGGGTTACGGTGGTTTTACAGTACACATGTATGATAGCGCACGTAGTCATGGCGTAGTCGGGAATACACGGGGTACGGCGACAACTTCCGTGTAAGCTCTTACTGTACCGCACTCACAGTGGTTCATCTTGTACCGCTTTGGCGCCAACAATCCGCTGGTCGACTTGGTGAGGCTCAACAGACCTCGACTATTTTGATTTCCCCTTCTCACGAGAACGATGCAGATGCCATCGTGAGCAGCCAATCCAGTGCCCACAGCCACAACTATTCATTTGCACCAGCCAATGCATTTCCATGTCCTCGGTCTAGGTCCGATCGGTACCCTCATCTCTCACCATTTCTGCAAGACCGTCGACGCCACTAAACATGGTGTCGTGCTCATACACAAAAGTACGGGCCAGGTGAAAAAAGCGAAGTTGGCGGGAAACATACTCAAGGTCGAACGAGAGGGCGTGGTGGACTCCTCGACGGCCTTCCGTTCTGAGGCTTTTCAGGCAGCA
>Ga0193693_1000195_pt1 | contig 10532 bp, 7 predicted proteins | sample L3a2metaG_FD_144916 | JGI IMG/M metagenome (GOLD analysis project Ga0193693, IMG submission 144916) | Soil microbial communities from a riparian zone of the East river system, Colorado, United States - L3a2 | ecosystem: Environmental > Terrestrial > Soil > Riparian zone | place: USA: East River...
GCCGCACTGTCTTCGTCTTCCCGAGGCTAAGATACCGTCAACGAGAGGCAAGAGGAGTGGATATTGCGTAGCATACCGAAAAAGTGGCCCCCTTACGCGGATTAGCATGCTTGTGCAGATATCAACTAGAGCCTCAAGTTTGGCTGATGAGGTTCGCGTTGTCATAGGGCAAGCAAACAACGCATCCCACACAGACAAGACGGACGGAAGCGGCAGTGTGTGCGTGAGCAAAGGTGCCAGCCATCGGCTACGTAAGTATGGTCAGCGAATTGTCAGCTGGTCACTGAAAGTCGTACTAAGAGTAGTGAGGAAGTCCTGGATCAAGACCCTTTAAACGCTTTAAAAGAGAACGTTAGTACACCTTTTCCTATCCCAATATGGGACTTACAAGATCTGCAGATAGCTCTGGATCCGCCCACTGAAGTCGATCGCTAAAACGGCGCATCCATTCATTTCCACCGTCCTCATCCTCAAGGTCTGCAAACTCCCCTACCATCGATTCGAAGAGCCAAAATGTGTCTGCTTCAACATGGACCACGTCAGGAAACTCCACCTCTCGATGGAGCACAGAGTATAGAGGAATTAGCAAGGAGGCCATATGTGGAGAATGATTAGCCGGATTCAAGCACGAGTGGATGTACAAGAGGCGTATGAGGGCAGACGCATGCCTAGGATGTGCACTCCCAGTGTTGAAAGGGTGAGAAGGAAAGAGGGTCCGATGAGAGCCCGGAGATATCACAGATATATCAGGGACCACGTCCACATCATTATCCAGATGAATTTCAGGGAGACTTTGGTATTCGTTACCGTCCTGGTTCACTGCCCTGAGACGGTCGTCCAAATTGGCAGAGCAGTGTATTCTTACACTGTCGACGGCTGAGGGATCTAAAGGACAATCATCAAAGCTTTCTGGCTCCTCCTGCAGACCAGAAAAGAGAGTAGCCGGAACGCGAAACAGATCCTTGATGGCACTGGTAAGTGCCACATCAAGAGGAGCTGGAGGCGATGTTGGAGGAGGAAGGTTGGAAAATTGCTCAAGCAATCGGCGCACAAGATCCTATGAGTGGGACCATCACGTAAGGACGACATCGACAAGCAAATGAAACTAGGCATGGCGAACGTAGTAGTTTTCCCTGTGTTTTCGAGCCTCCGTCTCCCACGACGACTTGAGTGTTGGTAGCGTTCCCAATAATAGCCTGACGACGTCTGTTATTGGGAAACAAGCCACCCCCGCGAGTTCTCACCTCCAAATCCGGGGACGCAACCAGGAAGGAGAATCTGGGATTCCTACTGATGGGTGAGTAAAGGAAAAAAAGGGGCTAGAGTCACACTATACCGTAGGCACAAAGCTTGCGTAGCTGAGATAAGTCAACTGTGGGCATGTCATTCGATTTATCGAGGATCTCTGAAAGGGCGCCTAGGCTGACAGAGTATCAGAAAAGCAGCAACATCCGACTGGAGCAACTCACACATCACTCGGCCGATATTCTGGAATCCATTCCACGTTATACGAGCGCGCAATGCCCGCAAGGTAGGTTTGCATGTCCGCGGCTGAGATAGGAGGCGCGGAAAGTGCTCGAACAACCTTCGATGCAAGCTCGCAGTTAGCCAACACGTAGCTCGGAGGTTGTAATTCTTACAGACCTGTGCTGATACATAGTGATCCTTGTTCGTGCCAGCTGTATGAAGGAAATGAGGTCCTAGGCGAACCCCAAGCAACTCGCGGCAAGTCAGCAAGTCTAAAATACTAAATGTCAGATACAGTCTAAGTGGAATATCGCAGAAGCGTCGTGCCTTTGGAATCGACCTGTGGTGCAGCGAAGATGACAGTGGACGCCGCCTCTACGACTGCGGGGCTCAAATTGCCGCTGCAGTACTTTGTTATATAGGACGAAGAACGAAGTGGTGGGATACGTGCCTTTCCAACTCTGAAAAATGCTCGAGAATAACGCCGATTTGTACCTCCAAGCTCTGTAGCAGGTCCCCCATGATTTCATCCTGTATCAGCCTCTGTGCCTTTGCGCGAGCCAACGTTTCGTTTCCCTGCTGGAGGAGGATGGATATGTCTCTGCCGATGACTTGCCCTTGTGCATCTTTGCGATTTCGAAGCTGGCCTAACCGCTGGGCGGTAAGGCGGAGCTGAGCCTGTAAACCGTGTAGTCTCTCCGAGAAGGGTCCCGAGAAGCGTGATTAGTCCCACGTACCTTCGCGTTCACTGGATCCCAGGTTATCATCTCGCAACTGAGTGCTGTGATAACTAGTCTATGCCTGAGGAGCGGAAGAGATTATGTACGGGAGTGAAGGCACATGCAGTGTTACAGGTCAGCGCTCAATAACCACCTGTCACGACGGCGTTATGATTAAGAATTAAAAGTAAAGAATGCCGACCCATTCCCGACTCTGAAGTAGCGCCACCGTGACGCGTCAAGGACACCAAAAAGCCGCTGCCCCTGGTAGCGTAGCACGGGTCCCGGGACTGCGCAAGCGACTGCGTGGCAAAATCACAGCGTGGAGCCATAGCGCCGATATTACTACACTACAGTATAGCGTACAAGTGAGATAATACACAATCAAAGGTCTCCTTCAGAAAAGGCGCTGTTTTTCTAACCGACTCCCTCGCCTAGACTCCCGGCGCGATTCGCGCACGCTGGTGCTAGGGGGCGATGCCATGAGCTCTGATAGATGTCGCATCGAGGAGGAATCCCAACGCTCGGTAACGGGATCACTCAGTAAGCTGGGCTGTACCCCTCCCGCTTCCTCTGAGTCATCTGTCGATGATTGCTTAGGCCTGGTACCGTAGCGCCACGCGTATATCGCAAGACCAATCCCATAAAGAATGACTTGGAGATACAATTTTAGGTGCAATCGAACATTCAAAGAAAATTGAACTCACGCAGTAACGGAGGGACCCAGCTCGCTATTATGATATAGACGTTGAGAAGCTGACAAACATGGTGACTGTCGGGTGCTTGGATATCTGTGAGAAGGAACAGGTCACAGTAGTAGCAGGAGGACTCACTATCATTGGGGCAAGGAATTGTTGGATTCCAGATAACGAATGATGAGGCTATGCCGATGTGACAGACCAGCAAGAGAAGGAGACGCGCAGCATCCAGCCAAATCCTAAATTTCACGAGTAGTCTAGACAAATCTTCATCAGTCGATGGCTAGGAGATACAAAGTGGAAGAGCACAGACAGGATTGGTAACATGATCACGGTAAGGGTATCAACACCCAGAAAAAGAAAGAGGAAGGATCCTATGTTTGTGCGCGTCAGAATTCCTCAGACTATGTCACCACAAACGACTCACTCTCGGACAAGCTAGAGACATCCCATCGAAGGAACAAGATGCAAGACAACAGAATAGCCAAGATAAGACATATGAGAGTCGTCAAGGCTATCAGATAGGCCTAGAAATGAGCACACAGAGCCAAAAATCAATCATCGACGTACAGAAACCGATTAGCCGTAGCTTTAAAAATAACGGCGAGTGTAGCATATTGTGCCGACCAATGCAGCAGGGACGGGGCAGAGCGCACGGCCGAGTTCGAAATATAGTCGGTACAATGCTGGCCAGCCAGCACCAACCGGACGCTACGAATAAGCAGACCTAATAAAGGAGAATTGAGGAGGGTGAGTGCTTGGACCCCACATAAGAACAATAGAGATGTGAATGGCGTGCATGAGTACAAAAGCGTGTTGGACATGAGTGAAGAGAACTTGACGCGACGCGTGACAGACACGTCTTTGTTCCCATGAGTGAGAATTTGATGGCCTTCGCGCAATCTAGACGTGGATAACTCGGGGACACAATACATCTTAATATTATTCGCTACTATGATACATTACTGTAAAAGGCTAGGTATCACATGGAAACGAGACACGGTGGAGGATAGTATGAAGTTGCCTGAAATGTGAAATCAGACTCAGGTGACTTTTACAATCTCGCCCTTCCCATCCTTGAGTATGACCAGTTCACAGTCCAGCTTCTCACCGGTATCGAGGCATACTATGTCCGTGGGATCGATAGAATTTGTCTTAATCTGTCGCTTTTCCATGAAAGAGCGCCCCAAAACCACATCAAAATGCGACTCTTCAGACAGATAGACCGCATGTGTGGTTTGAGTCTTGCCAACGGTGATCGGTAATTTTCCGGTACTTACAATGCGACCAAAAAATCAACGATGAACAGCGTGGACAGAAGAAAGGCCAAAAGGACTCACTTAACTAGGCCACTGTACCCGTAGTGCCCTGGTGCGGCATCCTGGGGGATGAAACCGTGCCTCATGGCGAACTTTCGGGATATATACACATGGCGATATCCAGTCTTGAGCAGCATGCGCACTGGAATCTAAAATCAGGATGACATTCCAGAAGAAATCATTGTCCTCATACCGTTCATTACTGGACCAATACTACCAGTAACGGTGCGGACCCCATTGCTATTGTGGAAGTCCTCAAACTCTTTCTTGTGTTTGGGAACACTGTCATGTGGAGAACTGTGCTTCCTGTTGGGTGCGGAAGGTGAGGCAGATTGAGGCCTGGGTTGGACCGGCACGGTATGGTCTGGGTGGAAGAGATAGAAAGATGGATTTCGATATGATGACTCAGATGGCAGGGGCTTTAAGGGATCCTTCAGGTAGACAATCGGAGGATCCGTGCTTCCGTTTTGTCTCCACTGAAAGATAGCATAATCTCCATCTGCCGAGGGCTCCATGACAGTCACCGAGATGAACAGACACTGAAGCGCACCATCGTCCAAATTCCAAACTGAACCACTCCATTCATATTTCAACCACCCGGGACCCACACGCTTCCCATTGAATTCAGGATTTTTTTTCCTACTGAGCTTGTCGAAGAGTAACGTCAGGGATTCGGTCGTAACTGGCGAAGAATTGAATTTGTCTGCAACACCTGCGAAAGATGAACGATCATACCGGAGTGAACCAGAGCTAGGGAAGAGGAAGGCGTATGGAGATTTATAACGGCAGGAGGGGTCTTGTCTGAAGCCATTCTGAGTGGCCGAGTGAAACACGGAGGGGCGGGAATTGGTCAGCAGTCGCTTCAACACTCGTCTCATCGACCAAGGATCGAACAGGCGTGAGGTCATCACCCCAGAAAACAGTTGTACGAGATGTCTGATCCCACCACCCGAGGAAAAGCATGGCCTCTTGCTGATGCACAGCTGAACAATCAGGTTCATATGTTCTCCAATTGTGAACACAACCATTTCCGACCCGCAATATGTTTAGATTCTCGATCTTGTGCAGCAGGCTTCCACGTACAAGCAGCTCAAGAAAGGTGCGAATGAGGGTACGCTAGGTAACTTCTAATGATAGATCGCTAGTAAAATACTTTCGTTCGCAGCAACGAAAACTCTCAATCGTGGCATTGCCGAGTTTATCCTTTTGACGGCTGATACGGAGCCACTGGAAATTCTTCTCCACCTTCCGCTGCTCTGTGAAGAGAAGGTATGTTCATTCTGCCGCATCGATTGTGCACATCGCCGACGGATGTATTACAGAATGTGCCGTACATATTCATCGAGTCGAAGGCAGCTCTCGGACGTGCATGCGGAGTCACGCGGCCTGTTATCGCTGCCAGTGTAACCACGAATGAGTCGCGGGAGTTACAGAGTCAGATTCAAACGATCAAAAAAGCTATTGACAGGCTCATGGTATAGGACGCATTTCCTTTATACATAGGATAGTGCAATCAAGTGCCTTTTTGATCTCTACCTCCTGTGTTCATGAAAATCTCATTACGATAGGAGATGGTTACAAGGATAGTGTGGACATGAGGAAAATGGTCTAACAGATAGACCGAAATATATAGGTGAGGCTGAGCATGCCGGGCTACTTTGGAACATTCTCACGGGCCTGCTGTCGAATCCTACGCCTGGAATTCATAGTTTCCCGTCAGCACATGGTGTCTTGACTACAGTCAGAGGACATACTCATAAGCTACCTTGTCGTTCCTACCAAGAAAGTTAATGGTCACCAAGCAGCATGGTATAAGCCTCGCTCTGGGCAGGATCATTTACATTTGGATCATTCAGCAGAGCCTGGACACCCAAAACAATCTCGAAAAGAGCATTCGAATATCACCATTAAAATCTCAGTTCTGGACACTCACCTGTTTGATGGTAATAGCAGGCTTCCAAGATTTCTCCTCGTCAAGTATAGATAGACAAACAGTCCCTGAAGGGTATACGTTTGGATGAAACAGTGGCGGCGCGAATTTACCTGTGCAATAATACATAAGTTTGGCTAGAAGTTCTATCCGAACTTCACGCGTACATTTAGGAGGCTTGGATGGATAGTCTGATTGGTAGGTTCAGTGGTATGGTCCGAAGCTCTTTGTCAATCATCCACGTACCTTCAGGGAAGGTCATGGACAATTTGTAGAGCCCACCTTCCCATGGGGTCTAGAATAGGTTAACTCGTATGGGGATCAGCTAGGGCACACCTCAACACGCGCTCACCCCCTCCTTCCCTGGTATTCCGACCTCCCATTCCATCAGATTCATGGACCCATCTGGAGCCTTAGTAGGCTTTGCGTAGAATCCCTGTAAACTGACTGATGAAGGCCCACAAAACGCCTCTGCCGATAGATTTACGCACAAATGGATGATCCTTTCGCCATTGCTTCCTTTCTTCAGCGAGTCGGGGGCGACAGATGCCGGACATGATGAAAGAGGGCGCAGAGTATTCGTAGATTCCGATCAGAGGGTCAGATTGGGCCAAATGTGGCCAAACAAAGACAATGCGCATGGGCTGACGCGGCACTGGCAGCTTGGCTTAATCGTATCAAGCACAGAATGAACGCGCTCGTTAGCAAATTCTCGACAACTGATGCAGACAGCGAGATTAGGACGGCACTGGACATTGCTGAAAACGATGGTCTCACAGATGCCATGTGGGGCTCACAAGCTGGGTTTGGTCAGTTGGCAAGAGGACATACCTTCAATATCCCACCTGTGCCAGATGTACGTTTTAGTGAACACCTTTCCCTGTTGATGGTTATCTCATAACGTATTATACGCCCGATTTTAGCCCACAGCATTCCTGAGGCTCCACACTGATGATCATGCTGACCCCAATTGCAAGATCAAGATTCAACACGGCACTACCACCCTCGCCTTCCGGTTTCAAGGCGGAGTCATCGTAGCTGTCGACTCTCGTGCTACTGCAGGAAGCTACATAGGTAATCTTCTTATTGAGTTGGGTTGATTTCTGCTAATCCTTTATTCAGCGTCTGGCACCGTGAAGAAGGTCATTGAGATCAACCCGTACCTCTTAGGAACTATGGCAGGTGGTGCCGGTGTGTCATTATGCACTCTCCGCGTGGATGTCTTGAGGGTTTATACCCGCGCGTAGCTGATTGTCAATACTGGGAAACGTATCTTGGCATCCAGTGCCGTTTGCACGAGTTGAGGAACCGGGAACGGATATCTGTTGCAGCCGCCTCCAAGTATCTCAGCAACCTCGTCTACAGCTATAAAGGCATGGGTCTCAGCATGGTATAGTTCAGTCCTTTCTTATGGAAGATAGTCGTAATCCATATCTTCCCAGGGTACCATGATATGTGGCTGGGATAAGACCGGTCCCACCATCTTCTACGTTGATTCAGATGGCTCTCGTCTTAAAGGCGATTTGTTTTCTGTGGGCTCGGGTAGCACATTTGCATACGGTGTTCTTGACCAGGGCTACCGGTGGGACTTGACGGATGAGGAAGCTCAGGAGCTTGGACGGAGAAGCATCTATGCTGCAGGCCACCGTGATGCATTCTCAGGTAATACCTGCAACTTGTATCATGTGAAGGAGGACGGCTGGAGGTTCATTGGTATGTCGTCGCTCTATTGTGGCTCCTTGCGTATCCTCACCAGTTCCTAGGCAACTACGATATCACGAAAATGCACTACGATGGACCTGGTGCGGTTCCCGGTTCGCTAGGTAGTGGGTACGGCTATGATGTCCGCACTAATAACCAGCTCGCTGTCCTCTCTAAACCGGTCTCAGCATAGATACAATAAAGTCTTTAGTGCATTTTGTATTTCATCACCCACCTAAGCAATTCCTAATTTGGATGAGGCTGATCACAAACGCCGCTCGCGCCATTGATGGTGTACTAGTAGCCCATGAAGCGCTTTTTCTCCAAGTCGTCAAAAAACCAGCCTTCGACGTCTGCTGTATCGCCGCTCAATGACCTAGTTGTCCATACGCCTGAACTGCCTCCGAAATTTGTTGTACCTCCCATACCACACGACCACATCGCCGTCTTACCTACCCAAGATGGACTCCTTCTGAGACCGCATATAGCTGGTCAAGACGAATCAAATCGCTATGTTCGCATCACTTGGGGTAAAATACCAGAGATTGAGGAACTTCAAGGACGCATGCAGAACGCGAATGTCAACTGGGCCGTAGCCATAATTGTCTACGGCATCGTCGGCATTCTCGAGCTATTTACCGGTAACTTATCATCATTGCATTTCCCTTTGAATTTTTCCTCAACGACGTGACCCTCTGTGCAGAATCATATCTGCTCGTTATTACATCCCGGTTAGAAGTTGGGAATAGTGAGCTCTCCCGTTCTTCTTTCTTGACGCTAAGATAAGTCCGCCTAGTACTTCATGAAAGTCGCAAAGTTTATGCCGTCAAAGACGTCACGGCTATACCCTTGGGCGGGCTTCAACAAGCGGTATTCGTGACCAGCACCATCGCACGTGCCAATGCCGCAAAGGCTCGCTCGTCCCTTCTCGTGTCAGTGAACACGTCTCGGGATCACTGCAGTGGCAACGTTGGGTCTATTGATGACGTGGGAAGCCGGGTCAAGTTTTCAGAAGAATGCGAAGTCAAGGTCATGACCCCCGTGGCCGTCGATGATTTTTCTGGACGGGATACGGAAAGGCCCACGTCTCCTGCTTCGATGGTTTCCGTTGCTTCCTCCGTATCGTCTGAAGTCTCCGCGGCTCCTGTTACAAAAGTGTTGGCGACCCGCTTGTCATTCTGGAACAGGCTTTCCAAGACGAGTGATGCTAAGACTTCGTCTGTCGAGTCTGTTTTTGACGAAGAAGATCGGCCTTTAGACTCTTTGATCCACGAGGATATGTCTGAGCCTCAGGAAGTACTGAGTAGAATTATCGAAACTGCAGCCCCTCCACCCATCACCATCAGGGAAAAGTACACCGAGCTAGAAACAAAGATTCTTCGACAGACTATCAAGGAATTCGCCAAGGGAGAGATGTATTTCGCATACGATTTAGGTAAGGTGATACATAACTACCGCGGTAATTCCGAGTCCGCTAATAAGATTTGGTGTCAGATATAACGCATTCCTTGCAACACAAGCAAGAACAGATCGCCAAGACTCGGAAACAGAATGTTCTGCTTGCCGAGCTCGATGCCCTGGATCCATCGGCTCAGTCTGTAGCCAGTGGCGAAGACGTTGATGTATCGGCAGAGCCTTTACCAACACTTCCACTATGGCGTCGGGTGGATCGGCAATTTTGGTGGAATGAGCACCTGTCGAAGCCGTTCATTGATGCTGGAGTATCCGCCGTTTTCCCCTGGGGTGCGACCATGACTCACTGCTATTTCTTTAGCTACATCCGTACATACTGCCACTCGTGCAAGGGTACTTCCAGGTTGCCTCTTTTTCAATTCCGCAGAATTCTGGGCCCACAGAGCCCGAAGATACCACTCACGTAGACTATATCATAATGTCTCGGCGTTCTCGAGAACGTGCTGGCCTTCGGTATCAGCGTCGAGGTATAGACGATGTTGCTCACGTCGCCAATTTCGTTGAAACGGAAACTATCACCCGAGTGGACGTATGTACAGCCACCACTTTCATCAACTTACTAAACTCAGCTTACCGATTTTAGCGAGAAAACGTCACCAATGTTTTCAGTTACATTCAGATTAGGGGGTCTAGTAAGGTCAATGTCGCTTCCGTTTTCCCAGTACATTCATCGTCCATAGTACCATTATTTTGGATGCAGTCGGCTGCTGGTCTGAGGCCCCCACCGCAGTTATCACCCGAAGCAACGCACGAACAAAACTCGAGGGCACTTATCCGTCACTTCAAACGGACATTGCCAACTTATGGTCCCCATGTAGGTATTTCAATAGCGGATAGCATTTCTAAGAATCACCGGAGGATTGTAGACCATCGTGAACCTAGCAGAACAACATGGAAGGGAAGGCTTACTCACTAATGCGTATCGTGAATACGTCGAAGAAGCGAAGCTGTCAGATGTCAAGTTCGTATCACGCGAACTGTAGCCCCGAGCGTGCTGACGACAAGGAAGATACTGCCAATATGATTTCCATGCGGAAACCAAGGGTATGAAGTAGGTCATATACATTATATTGTTCGACTAAGGAGTCTTACAACAGACAGATACGAGAACATCTCGAAGCTTGTCGCTCAGCTCGAGCGATCATTCGAGTCTCAAGGGTGAGCAATGAGCAGAATGCGTACTCTCGATCACAATGGAACCCCTCATTTTGCTAGGTTCTTATGG
>Ga0193693_1000196_pt1 | contig 10505 bp, 10 predicted proteins | sample L3a2metaG_FD_144916 | JGI IMG/M metagenome (GOLD analysis project Ga0193693, IMG submission 144916) | Soil microbial communities from a riparian zone of the East river system, Colorado, United States - L3a2 | ecosystem: Environmental > Terrestrial > Soil > Riparian zone | place: USA: East River...
GGAGCAGAGTACGAACTGTAAAAAAAGCCAACATTTATCGATGCGTCGCGTATCTGAACTGCGATGTCTCTCATAACAGCCGGGTCATCGGAATTCGCACCCCGTAGGTCGCTATATATGGTGTCTTGGTGAGTGAATGCCGTGTATATTAATGAACGAAATATCTTACATCACTGGAATCTCATCAAAGGTACCCTCTGTCTCTTTATCTCCTAAGAGTAGAGGCCTCCCACTCCCGAGTCTGTTTGGAACGTCTCCACCACCTGACATGACTGTGACTGAAGCGGGATCACGGCCCGGGTGCGATATTGTTCCGTAATTGAAAATATAAAAACCATCGTGTACTGGTCGTGTACAGCGGTGACATTTCAGTTCACGTCTTTTGCCCGTTCTTGTTCCTTACGATTGCCGCAGAGTCTCCGCGATCAGTCGCCATAGGCTTTATTATCGTCACGATGGAGACAATGACTGGTTTTTTCGCATTCTTCAAGTGCCGCCACAGTACAAAAGCAAGTCCCCTAGTGGCGATTTGTGTCTCCCTTGTCCCCTCTTTCGACGACATCTTACCGACTGGGTCGGGTATTCCTGTCTTTTCATTTCATTCTATCCTTTGCGCTGAGCGTTTCAATATTCCACGTACCCTGCTCTGATTCTACTTATCATTCCTTTCGCTCTATCGTACTATCTGCAAGACTCACAAAATGAAGTTCCTGTCTGACCGTGTCCCTCTTTGGATTCTCGCTGCTGCGACCGCCACGGTGTCATCCTTTCCCATCACTCGGAGGGAAGTAAACGATGCCCTCATTCCCCAATTCGGCTTCTCATCTGGTGTCAATCCAACTGGCGCGTCCTTGCCTTTCTTCGAATCATTCTCAGTGGACTGATGCGCCTCTACACAGGCACCGGTGATTGTGATGGCGCCGTAAAGGGAGCCAATGGTCAACCCATCAAAGTTCCCTGCGGCTGCCCTCCGGATCGTGCAACGTTCATCAAGGTAATGACAAACACAAATACTCTTCGCATCTTTCACGTCTCTCTCGCACACCTGCTCACCCTAACTTCAGGATCTGAATGCAAATGTCGCGGCAGGTCACGTTCTCAATAACCCGGTCGTGCCCATCTCCTTCCCCGAAGATAACTCCACGGCGTCCCAACTCGCCCGCCTCAACGCGGCGAGCGTGACGCTGCAGAATCTTAATGGGCCGGGAAAGGGTTGCCCAATCGCGTCTACGACGTTCCAGGCGCAGGCGGCCGCGATCAACAATGCTGGTATTCAGCCTGCCCCATCTACGAGCCCATCGCCGCCGCTATCGTCACAGACACCCACGAGCAATGGCGCTGGCACCCCGACTGCCCTGTCTGCAAGCTCGACGCCGTCAGTGAAACCCGCGATAAACAACGCTGGCTCTCCGATTGTCCCGTCTGCGAGCCCGTCGGCGTCGTCGTCATCAGTGACAGCCGCACAAATTAATGCCCTAGCACCCAAGCTTGGCTTCACCGCAGGCAAGAATCCAACTGGTAAGTTTCAGACTCCCCCTGTACGAGCACTACATTTTTACTCACCCAATAATGGTTTATTTTCAGGCACCGGCAACTGCGATGGCGCAATAAACGGCGGAGACGGCAAGCCTATCCAAGTCCCATGTAGTTGCCCTCCGGACCAAGCGACATTTAACCAGGTAAGCATAGCGCTTCGAGTGATTCCATCAGAAAATGACGCTTTCGAACCTTATACGCGCGTATAGCATCTCCTTGCGGACGTGACTGCAGGCCACGCTGTGAATAATCCGACTGTTAAGGTATCTTTCCCGCTCGACAACTCGGTGGCGTCGCAGCTTGCACGCGTCGACACTGCACTCGTGACGCTGCAGAACCTCAACGGGTCCGGAAAAGGGTGTCCCGCTGTTTCTACAACGCTCACGTCGCAGCAGGCGGCGTTGCTGAAGCAGCTGTGAAGGCGAGCAGGCATTCTCTGTTGTGTTTGTAGGACCCGATTTAGTACCCTGTACCCGAGTAATAAATATTACTTCAAGTGTGCCGCGTTGGCCCCAATCTGCATTCATTTGACCCGATTCGCGCGGTAGCAAGTACGATGAAGACCGAGCGCAGGATGTACGGACACCGAATAGAGATCCCAGTTTACCCATAGAGCGCTAAAATTCTCGTGGCGCCGGCGCTGTTGCCACTGATGCACGCCGTGTCTGGCAACACTGCATCTAACACTGCTGCTGGCTCAGCGTTCTGATATCCCTCCTTACCCCTCTTTCTCCCTTTTTCCTACTTATCTTTCGCCCTTTGTCTGGCCACAAGGGTCGCTCCGCTAGTTCTAATTCTCGCTGCCATCCTTACCTATACCATTGACGCCAGCCCCAACCCGTATAATATCCCTGGACAATGATATCTTCAAGAGTTTTCCTTGCTCTCGTATTGACTCTCCCTACCATCGTCACGGCATTCCAGTACAACCTAGTCAAGGATTATGCCGGGGCGAATTTCTTTAACGATTGGAACTTTTATGGGAATTGTTGAGTGACCACTACTTTTCTACTTGCCTCTCTAAAACGAAAAATGCAGTTGACAACCTCACCAATGGCGATGCGATGTGAGTCGTCTCAGCGTAGGCTCCCCCAGTGCGCGCATAATCTGACTGACCGTCCGTCTCTGTCATTGTCATTGGGGCATGTAAACTCTTATTTAATCCAGCTTTGTAACTGCACCACAGGCAGCGTCCCAACAGCTCGCGTTCGTCAACGCTGCAGGGAACGCAATCATGAAGGTGGACAACAAGACGAACGTGGCGTTCAATCAGAAGCGCAATACGGTACGCATCACCACCAAGGATCGGTTCGCCGTTGGAAGCGTGTGGATTGCGGACATGTTACACGTCCCATTCGGGGTAAGTTTGTCGTCCAGTTTGTCGTGCCACCTGAAGTGGGGGCAGTCGTCTCAACATGCAGCGTCGCGGCCATAATACGGCTCACCGCCGTCGTGTCCCGCCGTCATCTTGACGACACTCCAGCAGGTCATTTCTGTATCGTGTCTATACTGACGCCATCCGCTTCCACTGCATGCTTAGTGCTCCGTCTGGCCTGCCTTCTGGTCTCAAGCCCCAAACTGGCCCACAGGCGGCGAAATCGACACATTTGAAGGCGTCAACAATGTGCACAACTCGCAAACATCGCTGCACACCGACCCCGGCTGCACCGCTGTCAACGCGGTGCAAACGAGTACGCTCGTCAATTCGACCGACTGTTCTTTCAAGGCAAACTCGAACTCGGGTTGCGTCGTGGAGGATCCTGATCCAAACTCGTATGGAGCTGCTTTTGCGGCTGCTGGCGGGGGCATGTTCATTACTGAGTTCGCGGAGTCAGGCATCTCGTACGTCGTCCTCGTTTTCACCTGGGACGAAAATTGCTCATGGGCTGGACCGTCTACTGTTATGTACGATTTCCAGGGTTTGGTTCTTTTCGGTGCGCCCATTCTACAACCCTTGTTCCCCTTTCTGTCTTATGACTTGGACCCTATTTCTGTAGCGAAGCCAAGTACCCAGCTCGTTGCAAGGCAACGCGAGCAGCGTCGATACTTCAACGCTAGGCAAACCCGTTGCGAATTACCCATCCGGTCATTGCAACATTGACAAATTCTTCCGAGCGCAGAACCTTATCTTCGACATCACGTTGTGTGGAGGTGCGTTGTCATCGTTCTCCTTTTCTTTTCCTTTTCAACGGAAGCAACTCAACTGATGGTATCACGTGACAACACTCAACCATTCTCTTTCACTCCCAGACTTTGGTGAGTCGCAACACGTAGCACAGGTCACCAGAACTCCAAACTGATGACTTTGATTGTTGCATAAAACGTAGCTGGCGATCCTAAAGTATTCGCCCAGACGTGCTCGGGTATCTGCTACAACGATTTTGTGATTGGCTCGCCGAGCAACTACGACAATGCCTACTTTGAGGTCCGGTCCGTACGCGTGTTTGGCACGTCGTCCGCCATTGATATTCCTCCGGGTGCAAATGGTGCGAGCCGAGAGAACAGGAACACGAGGGTCGTTGGCCTCGTTGGCGCGGCGCTGGCAACCCTCGTTTTCATCATGGCCCTGTGAATAGCCCCCAGGAACAGGTGCAATCTTCGAAGGGAACTATTTATTGCACACACAGTACGGGTATCATACTTTGCTGTCCGGTCGGTAAAAGGGGACGCATCTGTTGCGATCACGGTCTTGGAGTTATTGTTCCTGGGGGGTGTAGTAATATAGGGACGCGATATTGGTAATTTGTCAATTGCCAGATTTTGCCCATGAAACGAGGGGTTTATTCCACATGGCACGGCGTGCTTGTTGTTCCGAATGATCGTTCAAAAGCTCACAGAGTTCCCAACACCACCTACATACGGGTGAAGCTGACGGCGCCTGTCGGGCAGAAGAAGAAGCTTATGTGAAGCCCGTCTTTGAACAGAGTTGTTCCACGTATCAGATTAAAACTGACCACTCGATAGGTACCGTCACTGCGCTTTTTGCACACAACCATGCCCCTTTCCTTTGCAACACAATATCATATTGCCGTCGACCCTAGTGCATGCCTGCACGATAAGCGACGGGCGATGTTAATTAGGGGTAGGGAGTCGAGTTCATATGGGCCACATGCATAAGCTATGCACCGCCCTCATGCAAGTGGATCCCAGTTCACAACACGAGATTGTAATCAATACAGCAACGGAACAAGCGTCCCAATAGGTCAATCAAAAACAAAATGCGCTGGTTGCACACACCCTACACAGGCTATTTTTTGGCGGTCCCAACTTTCACCAGAGGGGGAAAACCTTTGACAACGACCGCCCGTTCCTTCCGTCCCCACTGCCTAATTACCGATCACCGATCACCATCGCCATCGCTGCAAGCCCACCCATTGACAATCGAAAGCCCGAGCCCGAATTCCGCATCAGGTGGCCGTGAAAAAATAAACTCCAGGACGCGAGATCACAAAGTACAGTACAGTATATTAAATTCAAGATATATCATGATACTTCAGGCCTCATCTTCTACTGTTACAGTACAGTTTTTGTACTGTACAGTGCGGAAGAGGCATGTCCGAATCACACGGCCCCGAGGAGACCCGAGCAGCGTAGTAGATGAAGATGCAGTAGTTACGCGACATCCATCAAAGGAAGAAGAACGGCGGGCGATTCCCTGAGGAACGTAGGGAGGGATATCCGATTTGGAAGAAGTAAGTAAGTGTTTCTAGGCGAAATGTAAAGCAGCAACTTCCCCTATTTCGACTCACACGCGGGCTCAGTTAGGAGCAGACGGGGCCCGGTCATTGTTCGGACTCGGGTCTCATGGTACGCCAAATCACCTCGAAGGCACGAAGAACAAACGTGGTCTGTCCTGACAATATGGGCGGGTGGACTGCCAGTAATGACAAGTGAGTTGAAGTGAACGTTAGTAGCGTTGTCCCTAATCCACTACATGAGGACAATGAGGGCTTGTGCCTGGGAACTATCATAACGGTCACTAATTGAACCAGAGAGCGGCTCGCTGTTACTCACTCGTAACTCAGGCTGCTGCATGATCCGACTTTCGGACAGTCGCCTCCTCTGATCAACCTCACCAGGCCATTGACCGCGCTATAATCATCATCATCATGATCTCTCGATCTCCGTTCTCGGGTTCGGTGACCGACTTTGGAGAAGCTTCGTCCGAGCCGGGCTCCTCAAAGGTTCAGTAAATCTACTACTACTACACCCAATCGGCCAATGACTCGGGGGAAAACAATTGCTCTGATCGCACACGATGTCAGTGATGCCAGAATGGAGAGCGTTCCACTGCAAGGTTTCCAGTTGAATGAGGTGGTGCATGATGATGAACAATCACTAGCATTCACTGGCACACATCAGTCCAACATTGAGACCACCGCCTCGTCACACCACACTACCGCGCACAGCCGCCGCACCATCATGAATCATGGTGATCTTGAGTTCCGTTCTCATTCTCCCATGTCCGAGCCCAAGCTCCTCCGAATCTACGTAGTCTCTCGCAAACTTTCTATGCCTCGCAGCACATACAACGCTACGTACCAGCACCTTCCCTCAGATTGCTTACTCTGTCTCTGCAGTAAGCAATGGCGTCCTTCTCAGACTATTCGCATCTTCCCGTCTAAAGCACATTCATTCCCAGACCACGTGTCTTCCTCGAAATACTCCGCTTTCCTTATCCCTTGATTATAATTGCAACCTGAAGTTACACGCCGCTATGCGAAGAGAAGTGGTTCCATATACAATATATATATAAGTGTGTACGTATGTATAATGTATGTATTTGCACCCATGATGCGCGTATATACACCTTGGAGCAGAGAAGGAACGTACGGCACGACAGTTCTGATCAGTTTGTAATCAAATACTTGTCGACCAGACAGTGGGTGTCAACGTGTTGGCCCTTCTCTCCCCTCATCATCCTTGCTTCGAGCGCAAGGCCATCAACGAATTCGAATCGGCATAAGAAAATCGAGAAAAAAAGTTTTCATGAGAGTACGAAACGTAGAAAAAAATAGATAGGATGGATTTTGAGTGGCAGTTCTTTTCTCAATACTCTTTTCAAAATCTGGGAAAACGTGAAAATTGTTCTAAGCGGCAAGTGACCCTATACCTCCACCAGTGGCACCGCCCGGACCCCGCAGCGGGTGGAGCAGGGGCAGGAGTGCCAGGAGGCGGAGGGGCAGTAGGGTCATCAATGCCCATCTTCTTGCGTACTATCTCGAACGTCTTGAGCATCTTCCTGCGCGCCCCAAGTGCGGCGACACCCTGCGCCTCGAGTGCAGCTTCATCCATGACAACCATGTCCTTCCACGTCATACGCTCAAAGTTGGGCGTGTATTTGTGCAGGCGCAGCGTGCGCAACCACCCCGCGACGTCATTCAACACCGCCGGATCAAAGTCGTCCTCCTCCTTCTTCGTTCCACTTCCCGACGAACCTTTGTTACTCCCAGCACCAGGAGAGCGTCCGCCAGAGCGCCCTGGACCGCTACGTGGCCCCGAGCCACCAATACCGCCCTGCAGACCGCCAAAGTTCCCCAAGCCGGTGCCGAGACCTGGCTGTCCAAAGCCACCTCCAGCAGCTGCAATCTGCGCCGCGAGAAGTTGTGCCTCCGCTGTGAGACCCATCGCATTGAGGTTGGCCATGCCTAGCATATTCATGTTGACACCGAACGGGTTTATGCCGTTCATGCCATTCAGTTGCGCAAGCTGCGCCATGCTAAGCCCATTTTGCATACCCGCGAGGGCCGGAGAACCCAGCCCAATGTTAAATCCTCCAACGCCCATGCCAAGGCCAGCGAGTGCGGCCTGCTGTTGGGCGGCCGCAGCTATCGCGGAACTTCCATCGTCGCTCCCACCGAAGCGACCCGAGTTATTGGAGAGTGCGGGGCTGTGCGAACCAGACCAGGCACTACCATTGCCATTGCGCAGGTTTCTCGCAGAGCCACCTTGGACGCGGCCACCAGCTTGCTGACCCTGGCTCTGTATGAGGTCGCCGTCATCCCCATAAATACCATTATTGGGGTTACCACTGGCGACAGCAGTAGTGGTGTTGCCGCTGCTGCCAACATCGGGCACATGGCCCTTGGATGCGCGACGAAATTTCTCAGGCCCATCGAGGCGCGGGACACTACCACCATAGAGGTCATTCAACTTGGCTGCGGCGATGTCAACAGTCTGGGTGGGACCAGCTCCATTGTTGTTAGCCGTCGAAGTCTTTTGGAACATGGGCAAGAGTGGGGTGTTGACCATGCTTGCCCAGCTGTCCCCCATAGCCGGTGATAGGGTATCAAGAGTATTCCCGCTGCCGGCGCCTTCAGGACGGGGAGAGCGGAAGGGAGCGCTCGCGGCAATACCGGAAAAGTCGGTACTTTGGGGGCGAGACGACTTAGGCTCAACAGTGATCTCCTGTGTGGGTGAACCATCGCGCTCAGCGACCTGGCCAAGTGGGCTGGCGCCTGCCCAGGGGCCGCGCTCCCCGGTGCTCGAGGGGAATGCTGGGGCAGAGATACGGTGCGCGGCATTACTAGCTTTTAGCTTGGCGCGCTGCTGAGCGAGTGTAGCGGCGGCATCGCTCGGGTTGCCGAGACCATTAGAGGTATCCGGAGAAAGGAAGGAGGAAGTATTTGAGTCGAAGGCGAGGGATTGGCGGTTCGAGTTGGCGGTGTTGCTGAAATTGCGAGCCGAAGGGGAGCTGGGCATATTGGACTTGAGTCCCGGAGACTTTAGATTCATACTAGCTAGCTTGGCCTCCATCTGGCTCTGCATGGAACCCCCGACGGCCGGGCTCAGAAGAGCAGTCATGGGGTCCGCCCTGGCCATCTGTTGGAGGACGGTAATAAAAAAGCGGATCTGAACTTGAGTAGAATTTTGCAAAAGGCTGTAGAGAGCGGCTGTGCGCTCAGCTTCCGAGAGAACTTTAAACCCTGGAGAAATCGAAGAGAAATTAACGGTGAATGAAGGGAAATGAAAAGGAGATGTTAGATTACATTGCTCGATGGCACTTAGTTCTTCCTTGAAATTGACGTCGAGAGAGGCAAGTGCCATCTCTTCCTATAACAATGGGTAATTGGAAATCCAAAGACGATAGTGAGATGAATGATCATGGATTTGGTACATGAGAGCTGACCAGCGTGACTTCGTAATGATGAAAATTCTCAAACCATTGGTCGATGGCATCCGCTGTGAAAAGATCAGACCAGTGTCCAAATATAGACATCAAATGATGATGAGTGATACGGGAAAATCCACACCTCATCACGCGATGAGGCGGGCAAGGGGTAGGGGTGGGGGCAGCACCTAGAGCAAAAATAGACACAAAGTAGCAATAATGGTGACCAGCCGCTTAGCGCAGGTGCCGTGAGAACGTAACAATAATAATGGCACATCCATGTCAAGGCCAGGAGACGGTATATTGGTTTGTACAGAAACGCTCCGAAACGACCCGAGAAACAAAGAAACAAAAAAGGATAATCGATTAAGAAGGGCTCTCACCTTCTGGGGTTTGAAAAGTGGCACTGCCTAGGAGTTCGCTCGTCGGGCGCCCACTAGGGGGGCCGCCGCCTGGACGAGGAGAAGCGAGGTTGAATCCTTGTCCACCAGCAGAGGGGCGAGCGGCGGGGCCCATCGAGGCGCGCGCACTCGCATTTTTGCCGTTAGCGCCTTGAACAGGGGAAGGGCTTGGACTTGGGCTTGAAGGTGGCCTTAGTGAGGTCATCTTTGGAGTGTACGGATTACGACTAATACTCTATATGTGAGGAAGGCGCCGCAAGAAGTGGGGGTTTTGTAAGTAGAAAGCACCCCAGGGTGGATGTTCCCGGAAAGGGGGAAAGGGGTCGCTGAGTGGGCCGACGTCGAGTCGGTTAGATGAGGAAGTGGGTAGAATGGGGGGGTAGGGGAGGGAGTTGCAACAGCAACGAGAGAAGGACCAGCGGAGCCTGCCGGTAGAGAGGAGAGAGGAGAAGAGGGAGGGGAGGGAGGAGGGGAAGATGAAGAGATGATGTGGTGAGGATAAAGAGAGGCAATGCGAGGTGCGAACGTGAGAAAACAAAAAGAAATGTCTAATTATGGAAACACCCCAAATTAATTAACTACATTAATTCGTGATAAGTCCATCCCTCACATATTCCTCAAATACAGACTTGTACGCCTGATGCCATCGACTCAGCGCTGGCCGTCCTTCGACTACATCTCCCACACCCCACAGAATCCTCAGCTGATCTACCTCCTTCCGCGTCTCGTTATCCGGCACCAGTATGTAAAAGTCTCCAGTGCGCACGCGTTCAAGCATAAACTGCACCGTCTCCAGTGCAGTCCATGCACGAGCCGGCTTTTCTTCCAAACTGTCTTGGTCGCCTTCTCCGGCGGTCATACCCGTCCACGTCAATCCAGGGCTAATTCAAGTTCAACATCTCATACAAATGTTTCACCACGGCCAGCACAAGGAGAACGCACATAAACAGATGAGCCGTCACGTTGGCCGCCTGAGGGCGCGAGCGAAGCTCATGAGACAAACTCTCTGTGAAGCTCTTTACGGCTGCCTTGGAGGCATTGTACGCAGCGTTACCCCTGTAAATCGCCGATTAGTGCAAGGGCTGCCGACCGAGTTTCCATTCGATGCTTACGGAGGATTCGTGATGCCCTGCTTGGATCCCGTGTTGATGATCACTGACTGGTTCTCTTGATGGATCATCAGCTAGCATAGACCATTTCAATCAACTCAGCACGACCCGCGACATTCGATAGGGCATGATAACCATACCGGGACGAAAGTATGCTGCACATTCAACATGCTGAAGTGATGGACCATCAGCAACACAGCTCCCACGCAGAACACTGACGCACCCGAACAAATTGACATCCATCACGGCCTTCCAGGCATCCAGGCCCTCAAACGAGTCGCCCTTATTCACAACCGCAGCATTATTGAGCAGTACGGCAACCTAAAAATCAGATTAAGGGGGGTGGGC
>Ga0193693_1000197_pt1 | contig 10493 bp, 10 predicted proteins | sample L3a2metaG_FD_144916 | JGI IMG/M metagenome (GOLD analysis project Ga0193693, IMG submission 144916) | Soil microbial communities from a riparian zone of the East river system, Colorado, United States - L3a2 | ecosystem: Environmental > Terrestrial > Soil > Riparian zone | place: USA: East River...
TCTTCATCCAGAGAATCAATTCGGCCGATTTTCTCAGCATCCCAGACAATGGTACGTTCTTGAGCATCTTGCTTCTGCGCTTCAATCTGGACCTGTTTCCAAGTAAGAAGGGGTGCGCTATCAGTCTCACAATAATTACCGGCGGAGAAACACAGTTGGCTTCTGCACAAGGAAGGTAGGCCGAGACGGAGGCAACGTGAACATTCACACTTGGAGAAGGGGTCACCTTCTGCTCCGTAGAAAACTGAAAACTCACCCATGCCAGCCCGTTTCTAACTTGCCAATGCTCCATCGCTCGGGGACCTCGTCCTGTCCGTGCGTAGAGAAAAAATACCGATCGGTCTCGGAGTCCCCCGAACGGAAGTGCGGAGGTTCGTAAGACGCTGGCGTCTGTGGGTAATAGAATGCTTTAAAAGTAGCATATCGGCGTTCTTATGGGAAATGATGTCAGATGCTTGCGGCAGCGGAGTAAACAGATGGTACTCGGAAGTGCATCCATCTGAGATATTGCTTGAATTAGGGTTTTGATTAATGTCTGAGAGAAGGGTGAGTCGCGAGCTCATGGAGACGGCTGCTTCATACCTTCAAGCTCTTTTTCACGTCTTTGAAATTCGGGATGCGACCCTCAGCACTGGCCAACAGGATCGAATCCTTAGAATGGCCTCCGTCCCCGAGAGAGAGCTTCTCCAAGTCCTCTCCCAGTGACATAATCGGAACAACGACATCAGTTCCTGCAATACGGCGATACTGAGACGAGGTAGTCAGGGAAAGGCTCAGGAAAATGACAGAAAAAAAAGTGTACTTCAAAGTTGAACGTATATGCCTCGATGATGCTGAAGTTTCGTAAGCCCAGGCATGAGAAGAAAGGGTACAAGATATGCGCGTTACTTGTTCGGATCTTCTGGGTCCTTGAAAACGCTGTGTTGAATCATTCGTTGGAGCATGAAGGTTTCCTTATACACACAAGATAAATTGCAAAAATGAAACTTCGAAGGTATTGCTTCTCGATAGCATCAAAGATTCCGTTTTCCTATGGGGGTCAAACACGTAAGATTATGTATGACCACCGGGTTACTAAACGAGCGGACAATATAATCCAGTAGCTTGTCGGCCTCTGCAGACCAACCGCGAGTGATGGTCGTAACGGCAAAGCCATTTGAACGGGATGAGGAGCCAATCTTATTGGAGACAAGCATTCCAGAGCTGGAGACTTCAGAAGACATTGATCCATCGCTTGAGGTGGTGAGCAGACCTCGCACAGGAGACGAGGCTCAGCAGAGATGCATGTTGTCGGGAGGCCCCACTCACTGGACTCAAAATTTTCTTCTGGCAACAGGTCTCTAAAGGCACAATGTTTAGCTTGCAAGTCCTCTTGCCTAGTAGACTTATGCATACCTAAGATATGTGATGCATCCCATTCCTGCCCTAAGCAGGGTTTGAACCGTTTGAAGACTCTGGATGGCTGTTATGGCGAGCTAAGAGGCTCATGAGATTATTTTTTCTCCTAATAAAATTTGCGGACCTCCTGAGGTTTAGCAACTTGAGCCTGCATGATGAAAAAAATGATGGTGATGGGACGACGACAAAATGGGCATCGCGACTACACTGCTCACTTTCTTGACTGTATGCGCGTCGCGCGACATGATCACATGATCACAGCCACACGTGGTCTCCAATCAGATGTACTTGGGCGCGGGGTTCTGCGCTGGTTTGCCGCCCTCTACTGTGCTACTGCGCTATTGAAGCGAGGTCTATTACCGCGGGCATCTAGTGTGGCATTGGTATGGATAAATGTCAGGGTATCTCAAAGATTTCTCCCCAATCTCTTAATATGTCCTGCTCGGTGTTAGATTCTAGCAGTTCTCACAGAATGCCTCATGGGGTGGATACCTATTTCCTCATGTCTGGGCTTCCTAGCACGATGTGAGATGATGTATTTGTCCACTGCCGTAGACAAAGAAAATATGGCCGAACAATGTACAACGTCGTGCGAACTGACACGAGGATGAGTTTGTAAAGACGGCGAGCTTACTGCTTGAAAAGCTATCTTGTCCAGAGCCGCATCGTACACCCAGCTTTCAGGCTCTTGCTATTACGCAGATCATCTACCTTCCACACACGTCGTGTATGCCTTTTTTTAGCTTGAAGGGAACTGCACGCCGTCACAATTGATCCCCTACCTCCATCGACACCCCCTGCTCGGGACGCAGTCCCCAATCACCCTCGTACCTCCCTCTCTTCAACTCACTTCGAGAGTGCAGTAAGCTCTGTATCGACGAACGTTTCCCCTTCTGCAAGATCCCACACAACAATCATCAGCCCTCTTGTCCCAGCGACTCGCCTGAGGTCCGAGCTTGAAGGAGAGAACAGGACCGACGCACTTCCACATCTACCAGAAATAAAGTCTCGTGCGCCTTTTTATTTTCGTTGTTTTCAATTATCCCATCAGCATTCACCGGTCTCTTTATTAGACACAGCGAGTGAACGAGCGCGCAAGAGACAAAGACTGGAGATTATCAACCCAAGTTCGCAAGTCGCCTCGTCTAGTCGGTTGGGGTCTTCCACTGCTGAGTACGATCACTTTCCAAAAGACACTCTTTCGATGCGCCCCCCGGAACGTGAATATGAATCCAACCCTACATCGCCTCACATTCGTCCTCAAACAAGGTCTCCGTCATTATCACCGTCACCGAAGGCCAATGGACACGTCGCGAATGGCCATGGAAGTCCTATGAATGGATCTACTAAACGTTCAAGGAGTCCCGTTACGAGGGTAGAGTTTCCTGGCGCAACAATATACGATGACTCTTACATCGACAGGGAGGAGTATATTCGACTTGTGATACAAAGCCTAAGGGACATTGGTTACATGTGCGTACTTGCCGTTCTGTTCTAAACCCAGTCTCGATTATCCTTGTATCTCGCCAGCGAATCTGCAGCCACATTGGAGGCAGAGTCAGGTTATGTCATGGAGACGTCTCGCGTCGCAGAGTTCCGTCGATGTATTCTGGAAGGTACCTGGAGTGAAGCTGAGAGTGCCTTAGAACATCTGTGTGTCGCTGAGAACGATGGACTTTGGGTATGATCTATCACGCACAAATGTTGCCCCATGCTCATTCGCCTGGCTTCAGGAGGCGAAGTTTCTTATCAGCCAACAGAAATATCTTGAATACCTTGAAAGTGGAAAGACGGCGCTGGCCTTACACGTCTTGCGAAACGAACTTGCTCCCCTTCACACAGACCCGGATTTGTTACACCCACTTTCAAGGTTTGTCATATATTCTTTTTAATACTTACCAAACTCTGATCGTTCGTGATGACTAGTTTGGTCATGTGTACAGATGCAGCTGATCTCAGACAGAAAGCAGGTTGGGATGGTGCCAATGGCTCGTCAAGGCGGAGGTTATTAGTCAACGTTCAAAGTGAGTCGTACTCTTCACACTAGTATTTGCAGAAAACATGTCATCTTTCAAATTTAGATTACATTCCCTCTTCCCTGATGATCCCTCCAAGACGCTTTGTCACGCTGCTAGACCAAGCGCGGTTGCACCAGATTTCTCAATGCATATATCATAATGCTCCCGTAACACCACAGCATTTCTCCTTATATGCAGACCACACATGCGATACAGACCTCTTTCCGCGCATTACTACGACCATACTACAGGTTCACACCGATGAGGTGTGGAGTCTAGAATGGAGCCATAGTGGAAATTTCCTGGCCAGCGCAAGCAAAGATAAGAGCGTCATTGTTTGGTCTGTTGGGGTAAGCATCTTTTCGACACCTGAATGTGTTTCCAGCTCCTTTTAATACGGCCCTCCACATACCACAGCCTAATTCAAATCCTGACATATCCCTGCACTTGCACCTACAAGACCACCAATTTCCCGTTGGATGTCTCGCGTGGTCACTCGATGATACCATACTGCTGTCGTCTTGCGAGCAACTCATTAAGATGTGGAACACAGAGGTTCGCCGAGTCCCATGCTCCCAGCACTCTTGACCTTATACCTCATCCCTAGTCCGGTGCACTCATCCGAACGATCGAGGCTCATACGGAGCCAGTCTCAGCACTGGCTTGGGTTCCCGATGGGTCGGGGTTCATTTCGGCTTCCCAAGACCGAAAGATCAATTTATGGGTAGGGTATTTTTTTCTCGCTGTTGATTAACTTATAAACTATTGCCTTGGCACGGCTCTTCAGGGTTCCGACGGAAAACAGCGTGATTCCTGGGGAATCACTGCCACCCGGATAATAGATCTTGCTGTTACCCCCGACTTCACCCGTTTAGTTGCTATCGGCGAGTCTGCAAGGGACCCTATATTACCAACCCCAAGAAGTGACGCAACCGCATCATCTACTACAAACAGGACCGGCAATAATAACGCAGCTCATAATGGCCCTCGGACACTGGAGTATTTGATGATTGTTTACGATTTAACTACGAAGCAGCCTGAGCTGTAGGACTATCTCCTCACTCCTGCTTTCTAAGCCTCTGTGATTCTTGCTGAACATCCTTCCCTAGTTCTGTTTCATTAGGAGGCCAACTCACAAGCGTCAAGATCTCAAGTGATTCTCAATATGCGCTCGTCAACCACGCCCCAGATGTACGTTTCACCCCTGGCCCGGTATTAGTTCTGATCGAAAAGTTGTTCGTGGCATTAGGAGGTCCACCTATGGGACTTATTCACGGGGCGTCTGGCCCGCAAGTATACGGGTCAACGACAGGGGCGGCATATAATTCGAAGCTGTTTCGGAGGCGTGGACGGCAATTTTGTGGTCAGTGGCAGCGAAGGTACTCAATCTTGAACTCTCCTTTCCATATTAGTCCGCTTACGACGCTCACGTGATCTACGCGTCACGAAGACGGCAAGGTGTACGTTTGGCACAGAGACCGCGGCATACTTCTCGACGTTCTAGCCGGCCACGGGAGTGGAAGCGTGAACTCCGTTGCATGGAACCCCAGGAACACGCAGATGTTCGCATCCTGTTCAGATGACTGCACCATACGCCTGTGGGAGCCTTCGGCAGGCGGCACGGACGGCGACTCCTCTTCGCGTCTAGCCCGCCGAGCGGCAGATGATCGAAGTCACGAGAACGAGCTCAATGGGAAAGGCAAGGGAAAAGGCAGAGAATCTTGGGATGAGGATGTTCCTGCGTCGCGAAGCCTGTGAATAAAACGACTAGTCTGGTTCCTTCCCCCCCCCACCTCACCTACCAACCTCAATCCGGATAGCCCCGATCGGCACAATCTGCACTTCATACACATTTATCGTACACCTTCTAGCATTCACCCGTCGCACGTCTACGTTACGTCTTAGCGCCTCCCCTTCTGACCACTCACAACCTGCATGTAGACTGTCTGTCATTATAGCAATTTTAGCAAGGGCATATATTTTCAGCTGCATCCGCTCTTCCCTTCGCGAAATCGGTGATGCATCGCTCGCTCTAAGCGCGAACGTCCATCACGGTCGCACTTTTCGAACAGGAGTTGGTTTCAACGTCCTTCCTCCGAGGCCATTCGCAGACTCGATGAAACGATAAATATGTAGGGATGAATTGTTTCAGTGCGGATGTAAGGGGAGAGGATGAAAAACATTGTATCAAATCACACAATCACAATAAGGTGATATGACTTCCTTAATGCACATTCCCACCGAAGACACGAGTAACGAAAATACGACTGGTTGCTCTATGCTGAGGAAGACAGATGCCATGAATGACAGCGGACTAGTGGATGTATGAGAACAGGACTATCGAGATATACTGCTACAGTGTGCCAAAATGGTAACTTCTCCAAGTCTATAGAACAAGCTCACGAGAAGCACGGGTGAGAGAGTGAAAGGGCACAGAAGTAGAAGCTTAGCATCAAGTGAGCGCCGTGCGAGACGTACGAGATTGTCCCTTGGAGTCTCATTTTGTTGGGAAAGCACGGGAAGGAACCAAGCGACTGGATAGTTGAGAATGAGCGCGGTGCTTGGGCATAAAAAGCGAACACGTTGGTTCTTTCTTAGCGCTGAGAGAAGACTGCTTCTGTCGAGGAACTGGTTCCAAGGGGTGAGAACGTTGCTGTCCGGTATTCTGATCAAGAGTGGACGGCTTCTTTGCAGGGGCAGTGGATGCAGGCAGCGCCATCGGGGGTGGACGATAGATCACAGGTCTTACAACCACTCGAGTACCTGACCCCGGTTTGGACGGAGAAGGCGACTCTGAAACGTCCCAGATGCGTTGACGATTGACCTGAACCGTCGGCATTGGGTGCCGCATGCGTGGCTCGAACATGGTCCTCTGTATCTTCGAGGCTTCACTGCGTGTCTTCTGAAACAGAGTCTTCTGTTGAGGAGCAGAAGACCCTGGTGCACGGATATATAACTCTCCACTGCCATTCAAAGTTCACGACAGGACTCACAGCCTCGTGCTCGTTTCATCGGTGGGAGCTGATCTGTGATCTTAATTTCCTTCTGCCTTTTGCGTTCCTCTTCCTCAAGTTTCTGGGTCTTCATTCGGGCGCTCAACTCTTCGAACCGTTTTTCTTTCCTTGCTCGGAGATCCTGTCGACATGTGAGATAGAGTATTATGCGTTGCAAAGGTCTCGTACGAAGAGGAGAACTCTCCATGGCTTCGGAGGGGCCAAGAACCCAGAAGAGTACTCCTCAGTCTCCACTGGGTGTTCCCGGATACAATGAACCCGCCAGAGGTCTAACAATGTTTCAGTCAGTGCCACAATTCCCTTCACATGAGGAATGGACTGTACCATTTGTATGAGCCCGCAAATGCTGGGTGACGATGTCAACAACAAAGAACAGAGATAACGGCTGGATATGAAGGGCTGACTGGAGAAGCATCTTCAAGCCGCCGCAGGTTATCGGCATGGCATGACTCGAGAATAGGCCGGACTAGGTCGAATGAGACAGAATCCCCAAGGCTAACAATCCCTACAACAGGAGAAAGTATTTTGGCCCATGTGATTCCCCCGTTAGCCAATGCTCACCATCGACATGGACAGCCGCGACTGAGCGGACAGGGATTAACAAAGGCAAGGGAGCCGAGATGCAAGCAGAAAGGCTGACCTCGACGGCAATAGTGCACAAGAGATGGTATACGTCTACATGGTGTTTCAATCTCCGAGGACATTTGGATGGAAATACACGGGAATGAGAGAGAGAGGAAGTCGTGACAGTCGTCGATAATGAAAGATGTGATGGTGGGTGGGTCGCCATTGTCGGAGGCATCCACAGCAATTGTCCTCGATATAGTACCACTTTCTCACGGCTATACTTCCTTTCTTGTTACAACTCACGCTTAAGTCCACTCTTTCCCCGAGTGACGCCTCCCGCTTTCGATTCACCACGGCTAAGTCACTTGTGGAACAGGATTTCGAGAAGTCGTCTGACGCTCGAACACGAGGAGGACCTTTTCCACGCCCTTGCTTCAACAGAGCGGGAATCCTCGGGTCACTCGCCACACTAATCACGGCACTGCGCAGAGACAACTGGCTAAATCGCAACCCCTGAGGCCCGAATTGGGAGAGCTCTGGGGCCATTGTTCTTGTGTGACGTATAGAACATCGGCTTTCAGACGCGCGTGTATCACCTTGCACGAAACACTTGGCAGGAGAAGAGCGACGGCGTCTCGGAATACTGCTCACGAGGCAATGAATACCTTAAACGCTGATCTGCTCGCGTCAGCTGTAATGAACGGAAAACATTCACCCTCTCAGAGCAAGATCCAGCTTGAATGAAAGAGAGAGCGGCGCGCACAGATATGACGGCTTCGCTCCAGAGGAGAAAGATCCCGCTTCTGCGACCGAGGCTACCGAGCGAAGAGTTGAAGGTAGTCGCCTGTTTAGGATAGCATGATGCCGGAATTGAAGAGGCGACATGAACCTGAGGGGGCTTCGGAGACCGCCCCGGATGCAGGAAACACGTCGGGTTAGTGAGGACCGAATGAACGGAGATCAATAATCCAACACATGGCCGAGTTTCTGCGCCGTTCCCGGCGACTCTCTGGAAAGGCGTAGTGGAAAACGCCTCCTTATCACTCCCAAGCCCGCATCGTTCGCTGAGCAATTAGTGGTTCATCTCACGAAGTACGATTTTCCCAAGCCATGGAGGTGCTATTCCCCGCCGTTTATAAGGTCCATACCATCAGGCTGAGCGTTTCCTACATCCTCCCTCTCCAGCTCGTTTCATGCAACGACCAACGCACACCCGGCTGCACGTCCGTGATGCCCGTGACGCACACACCGTTTTTGAGGCCGTACGAATAGGCTTCCTCCGACCCGTTACTCGCCGTCTCAACGAGGTTGAGAGGTCGATGTACATCACCTCAGGAGCCATTTTCGTCTGGGAAGAGAGCGACGATGACTTGGGGCTGAAGAGGTGGACGGATGGACGCGTATGGAGTCAATCCCGCATGCGCGAGGTTGGTCGGAATTTTTGGGTCATTTCTCAGTCGCACTGATCAGTTGCTAGCCGTATCTATTCTATGACGAGAGATTACCGTCAGATGAGGCGCGTACAACCGACCATCCTACACGGTCAGCGCTAGCTTTACTGGTCAGTTGCCTGCAGCCTTACCCTGCACAGGTCATCAGGAAATTTTCGATTTGTTGACGGCATAGCGAGAAGCGGACCTATCTCACCAGCGCTTTCGCATTACGATAGAAGCGAGCATCATCCACTGGGTCTTGTAAAGCAAGCATATTCGGCTTGGGTTCTCGAAAATCAGGAAGTAAAGCCCCGAAAATGGCATCTGACGGCATATTTCACGTACGCGGATCTGCCCCAAATTCCAACCATAGACCAAGAACCCATGCTCCGCAGTGTGGTAGTGCCAGTTGGTGTATACCGGAGCGGAAAAGCAAGGTCGAGGAACTCGGACGCAGGCATAGGAACATCCCCACCTTCGTCGCCATCACTTTACGCACCAGGTCCAGCAGGTCCCAGCGTTTCAACCCACACTCCGGCTTCGGTCACTGCAGAGTCTTCGACCGCGTTGCCTTCCTTGCAGATGGCAGTGACACCACAGCCATTCGATCCGCGTATGTCAAGGAGAGGGCACGACTCCAGACATGCGGAGGATCAACGAATTATTCAGATGTTAAATTCGCGCCACGTTATATAGGCCGGGGTAGAAACGAACTACCAAGGGTGTGCGCTTTGGGTAGTACACAAGATGGACTAGAATTCTTGCAATGAATAGTATAAAATGATGCAATGTACCTCACAACCTAATTGATGTTTTCATCAGCATATCGTTGAAGAGTGAACGCTAGGAGTACAAGAGCATGGAGCGTACACAACGTAATAGACATCAATCCTCCTCCTCGTCAGAAGGCGGGTCATCGTCAGCGTTTGCCGCAGCCTGCATGGCACCTACGATGTCTTCTACCTGACCCTTTTGTGCGGCAAGTCGTTGCCCTAGCAGGTATGTCAATAGGCGCAGAAGGTAGCAGACAGGCGTCGTACGTACGAATCAGAGTATGGATGGCTTGCTGAGTCTGCCTCTCTAATCTCGCCACCTTCTTCTCCATTTCTCGTTTTAGGTCCCAATTTGGCCGTTTTGGCGCAATGTTCAGCAGATCCTGCACGTGTAAGTTGAATGGAGTAGGAACTTTCAATGGAAAATGAACGTTACCAAATCTTGGGCCCTTTTTGCCTCGTCTTCGGCAATAATTCGTTCCGCCAACCCCTTGACGTTATGCTCAAGAGTGTCCTCTATCTCCACGTTGGCTTGATGCTTGCGCAACGTGCGAGTTTCGGGGTCAAAATTCCGGTTAGCCAATACAGGCTCTTCGGTAACACCACTTGGGGCACGACATAGACACGAGTTTCGTTTGAAAACCTGGGGTAACGTACCTGATGACTTCGGCATCCTCGCCGGCTCTCTTTTTGCGTAATGCAACCAAACGAGCCTTTCGCGCCTCTGAGGCTGCAGCAAGAGACATGACAACGTTTGAAGTCGAAAACTTTTTGAGATAGATAGCCAAGTTGAGAGAGTGCGTCTCGAGAGACGCGTCAGTCGCATGACGATTTGTCAGACGCGCTTTCACTGAACATCGAACATCTTGAACAAGACAAGCCAGCACTCGGCACGTAGGAACACAGGAATGCTTCTGAGATGGCTGGCGACGTCTTATAGAGAAATATTGAAAAAACGGAGTCGTCATCCACCTCTCAGACAGACCTTTGCTGCATTCTGTACCTCCGCTGTCCTTCGTTTCGCAGCTGCCCCATCGACGTCGGTGGAATTAGCCGACATCCCTTGTGATAACATTCGGTATGCTTCTAGAGGCATTTACATTGGTTGCTAATGTCGCTTCTCTAGCAACTTTTCAATCATCGCGCATATAGGTAGATAACTTCACAATGAGGTGCACTCGCTACTCTAAATGGCCGTTTATAGACCATGGGAAATCGACTCTCGCAGACCGTCTTCTGGAGGTTGGTTTTCTCTGCGGACTTTCTTTCGTCTGTCTGACGTAGCGGGAA
>Ga0193693_1000198_pt1 | contig 10454 bp, 8 predicted proteins | sample L3a2metaG_FD_144916 | JGI IMG/M metagenome (GOLD analysis project Ga0193693, IMG submission 144916) | Soil microbial communities from a riparian zone of the East river system, Colorado, United States - L3a2 | ecosystem: Environmental > Terrestrial > Soil > Riparian zone | place: USA: East River...
AAAATGGGGTTTTGCCCCCACCCCTCGACAGGTATTCGCCCACTTAAAGATCCTCCCCGGTCTTACTAATCTGGCCACGCACAGACGCGCTATTTTGACGCATGAATCCGGCTCCGAACAATACCGTTTCGATGGCGATTTTCGCCTGGAACGAGGAAAGCAGCATCCAGCCGATGCTGGAGTCTCTTTTCGCCCAAACACTCTTTTCCGAGTTTCGGCGACGCGAATTGCATTGCGAGGTGGTCTGCGTCGTCAACGGTTGCACTGACCGTACTCCGGAGGTGGTCGCGGAGTTTTTTGCAAAACAGGAACGTGAGCATCCCGACCGGGAAAGCTTGTCCTGCCGAGTGGCGAACCTGCCGGAACGCGGCAAGCTCAATGCCTGGAATCGCTACGTTCATGACCTCTCAGCCAGGGAATCCGGCGTCCTGTTCATGATGGATGCCGACATCATCATTCACCGTAACGAAACGCTCTGGAACATGTTCCAAACGCTTCAGACGGTCGCTGAGGCGAGCGTGGCGGTGGACCGGCCCTGCAAGGACGTCACATTCAAAGCGCAACCGTCACTCAGCGAACGGGTCTCTCTTGCCATGTCGCATTTGACCGGATCGGCCGGCGGCCAATTATGCGGCCAGCTTTACGCCATCCGGGCCGCAGTCGCGCGGAACATCTATCTGCCGCTGGATCTCATGGCGTGCGAAGATGGATTCATCAAGGCGATGGCCTGCACGGATTCCATGACCCGCCCGATTTGGAGTGAGCGGATTCGGCTGGCCGAAGGCGCGGAGCACACCTTCGAAGCCTACATTTCTCCCGCCGACATCCTCAGGAACCAGAAGCGGCAAATGATCGGCCAGACCATTGTTCACGTGCTGGTGGACAAATATCTGGCGACTCTGCCGCTCAATAAGCGCAAGCGGCTGGCCGAAACCTTGAAACAAAAAGAAGCCACGGACCCACCGTGGTTGAAACGCCTGATCGGCGAGCATCTGCGTCAAACACCCTGGTCCTGGAACCTGTATCCCGGCTTGTTAGGGCAGCGCGTCCGGCACTGGTCGCGGCTGAAGGGATGGAAGCGTTGGTCCTGCGCCCCGGCGGTTGCCGCGAGTGTTGTTGTTTCGTTGGTCGCATCCTTCCTTGCCTGGCGCGCCCTGAAAGCCGGCGCTACGAACTATTGGCCCAAAGCGCCCCGCAAGCTCTCCGGCACTCCGCTTCCGCGCCAGAACGAGCCGCACCCCTCGCCACAGGTTGAAGCCCTGGGCGTTTCTCCCTGTCTTCCCCGCACCTGAACTGTTTAAACACAAAGATTACCTATGCATGGAACTGTCGCACAAAAGCTCGGCCGCGTAATTACCAACCTGATCACGCACCCGCAGTACATACCGCGTTGCCTGACCCATAATGTCATCAACGGCAAAACCCCTCTTGATTTGGAGATCCCATGGTTTTCCTACTCGGCCATAGATTTTCTCAAGGGCTATTTAGACAAAGACATGACCGTTTGTGAATACGGCTCCGGCGGCTCCACTCTGTTTTTTTCGCGCAGGGTGAACTCCGTCGTCTCCATCGAAGATAACCCGCGGTGGTATGACCTGGTCTCACGACGACTCGAGGAAAAATCTGTCCGGAATGTGCGGCTCCGGCTCTATCCCTTTGATTTCAAAAACCCGGCCGGCTTCGAAAACTCGGCCTATCTGCATGCCCTGGATGAAAAGTTCGATGTCATCGTCGTGGATGGCAGCGAGGAATGGCACCAGGTCCGGCCTGTCTGCTTCGAGCGAGCCGAAGCGCGCGTGAAACCGGGCGGCATAATCATCGTGGATGATTCATGGCGTTATCCCGCTATCCGCGAGCATAACCACGCCAAGAGTTGGAGGATCTTCCAAAGCGTAGGCCCCTGCCGTCCCGGCGTTACCAGCACGGACATTGGCTTCTATTGATGCAGCAGAAAGATTACATCGGCATCTTCCTGGCCATCCTCGGCATCGGCGCGGGCGTGATGGTCACGACCGTTTGGAAAAGGTCCCGCGATTTCTTTTTCGTCGCCATGCTCCTGCTGGCGCCGATGACCGAGGACTACGATGTCAACTTCGTCAGCCGCGACTTTTATCGCGGAACAACGCGGGGCTTCGAGTTTTCGCTGGTGGATATCCTTTCCATCAGCCTGTTGGTGAGCGCTATGCTGATACCCCGGCGCGAGGGCCAGAGCCGGTTTTTCTGGCCGGCGAGTTTCGGATTCATGCTGCTCTTCTTCGCCTACTGCTGCTTCAACGTAGGGATGGCCGACCCGAGGCTGTTCGGCTATTTCGAACTATCAAAAATGGTCCGTGGCATCACCATCTTTCTGGCTGTGGCATTTTTTCTTCGAACCGAGCGAGAACTGCGGCTCTTCCTATTCGCAATGGCCCTCATCGTCTGCTACGAAGGCCTGCTCAGCCTTAAACAACGGTATTTGACCGGCCTGAATCGCGTGCCTGGAACCTTGGACGATTCTAACAGCCTCTCGGCCTTTTTCTGCGCGACCACGCCCATCTTTGTCGCGGTCATCAATTCCCGGGGCCCGAAATGGCTAAAGGCGCTGGCCACCGTAGCCATCATGCTGGCCTGCGTCGGGGTGGTCCTGACTATCTCAAGGGCTGGCGTCGTGATCATCAGTCTGGTTTTGCTGGCGACCACGCTCGCAACGATCTCTTACCGAGTGACATTTCAAAAACTCGCGATCGGTCTGTGCGTGCTCATTGGAGCAAGCGGCATCGCCATAAAGTCGTGGAACACCTTGAAAGCTCGCTTTGCCACATCGAACCTCAAACAGGAATACGGCAACAACCGCAACATGGGCCGGGGCTATTATATCCGCGTGGCCAACGCGATCATGGAAGATCGGTTCTTCGGGGTAGGGCTAAACAATTGGTCCTATTGGGTGAGCGAGAAATACGGGCCTGCGCTGGGGTATCGGTTCGTGCATTACAAGGGCACCGATCATGAGCCAAGTCATTTAATCGTCGCCGGCAGCAATGTAGACGACGCCCAGGCAGCGCCTGCCCACAGCCTCGGCGCGTTAACGGCGGGCGAGTTGGGCTGGCCCGGCTTATTTCTCTTTGCACTGCTCTGGCTCCGCTGGTTCCTGATGGGCGTAAGTTTTCTTTCGCCACGTGCGCCCGACCCGATGCGGCGCATCGGCGTTGGAATCCTGTTCTGTCTCTGCGGCATTTTCCTGCAGAGTTTGACCGAATGGGTCTTCCGGCATTCGCCGATCTATTACACCGTGAATATCCAACTCGGCGCACTGGCGGCACTTTGCTACGCGAGATCGCGGGCGAAGCGAGAAAAGCCGGACGGGAAGGGAGCGCGCCCGTCCTCGGACGCAGCAACGGACGAAATTCCAGCGCGTCCGATCTATGTCGAGGCGGCCTTCAGGCGAGTTGCCGGGTGGGCGAATCGTGCCAGAGGGTCAGGTTATTGGCCATCTCTTCCTTTCGTTGGGAACAACTGGTTACCGAACATTGCTGCGCCCGGGACAGGCGCGCTCCGTTAGTTATGCGCGCCGTTCACGTTCTCCGAAAGCTGGATCCTACCGAGTGGGGCGGAACCGAAACCGCGCTACACAGGCTGTTCGATGGGTTGCGTGACCAGGGCGTCACACCGGTCGTCTATTGCCCGGAATTGGAGCACGAAGCCGAAAGCGATCCGCTGGTCGAGTCCGGTTACGAGGTCCAGCGCTTCAAAGCTTTCGTGCCGGTCTGGGGCATTTCGGAAGAACGCCGGCGTCAGATGATCGCCGTGGGCGGGAATCTGATGTCCTTCGATTTGGTGGCAGAGCTGCTTTTCGAACAGAACTGCTCGGTGATCCATTCGCACGCGCTTGGCCGGCTCGGCGCGATCGCCCGCGCTTTCGCCAGCCAGCGCAAAGTGCCGTTCCTTCTCACTATCCATGGTGGCGTGCTCGATCTGCCTGAAAAGGTGAAACAAAGTTTCAATGCTCCGCTCACGCACGGCGTTGAATGGGGAAAGCTGTTTGGCTTTTTATTGCAATCACACCGGCTGTTTCGCGACGCGGATGCGATCCTGACATGCAATCCGCGTGAGGCCGCCCTCTTACAGGAAAAACTGCCCGGCAAGCGAATCATCGTCCAACCGCATGGGGTGGACATGGCCCTCTATTCGCGCGATTGCCGGGCTGAAGCATTGAACTCCTTCCCGCAAATTCGAAATCGCAAGGTTGTGCTTAGTCTGGGAAGGATCGACCCGATCAAAAATCAATCGTGGTTATTGGAACAAGCTCCGGAGCTATTCAGGAACCATCCTGACACTATTCTGGTTCTGGCCGGCCCTTGCACAGACGAGCCATACGGCCAGTCCATCGAGCGGCAGAAACAGCAGTTGGGATTAAGCGGTCGTCTCTTAATGACTGGCGGCTTGGCTGCGCAGGACCCGAGACTTATCGGCTTGCTGCAATTGGCGGACGTCCTGGTCCTGCCCTCACTCTCGGAAACGTTCGGACTCGTGCTGCTCGAAGCCTGGGCGGCCGGCACAGTCGTATTGGCAAGCCGCACCTCAGGAGCCTCAGCCCTGGTCGAGGATGGTAAAAACGGATGGCTGTTCGATTTGGAGCAGCCGGCGACGTTTCATCAGGCGTTGGCTCGCCTTCTCAGCGAGCCCCGTCGCTCGGAGGAAATGGCCGGCTGCGGGGCGAAAAAGGTCCGCGAAGAGTACAGCGTAAGCTCGCTGGCAGGCCGGATGAAATCGCTGTACGACGAACTCATTGAGGAAAAGGCGAAGGCATGCGTTACGTAATCCTGCGCGACGACGATACCAATGCGCTGACGCCTGTGGAGTGCCTTGAGCGGTTGTATCGGCCGTTTTTGGACCGCGGCTTGCCGGTGAACCTTGCAACCATTCCCGACGTTGACCTCAACGCCCGCAAGTCTGATGGCAGTCCTGAAGGTTTTCTGCCGCACCCCCAATCCGCGCCAACCGGTTCCCGAAACACGGTTCAGATTCGGGAGAACAAAAAGCTGGTCAAATACCTATTGGGAAATCAAGGGTTCCACATCATTCAGCACGGCCTCCACCACGAATATCTGGAGTTCGACCGGCTCGCTGCGGACGAGGTGAGCGCCCGGCTGGACGAGGGAACTCGCCTCTTAATGGAAGCCGGCTTTCCCCGCCCGCAAACGTTCGTTGCGCCGTATGATCGGCTTTCGCGCGACAGCCTGACCGAAGTGGCAAAGCGATTCCAGATCATTTCCACCGGATGGTACGAGCTAGGTCGCGTTCCGCTCGAATGGTGGCCGAATTATTTTTGGAAGAAGCTGCGCCGCGCGCCCCATTGGCGTGTCGAGAAAACGCTGCTCCTGTCGCACCCGGGTTGCCTTCTGTCCTGTTTCCGCGATTACGACACGAGCCTCAGGAAAATCCTTGAACAAATCCAACGGCAACAGGTGACCGTTCTGGTAACGCACTGGTGGGAATATTTCCGAAACGGCGTGCCGGATGAATCCTTCATCCGTTTCCTGCATGAAACCGCCCATTACCTCGCCAACCATCCGGACCTCAAAGTCATCTCCTTCTCCGAGCTGGTCAGCGGCAGGATCCGCCTGAACTAGTGGGTCTACTTCAGCCGGCGGCGTTCCGCCAGAAACAGCGCCAGGGCATGCCATGGATTCTGGTCGGTGCGCACGACACAATGCGCCATCTCAAGCGATTGAAAAAGGTCGCGGTACTCTTCCATAAACTTATTGAATCGTTGCAGATATTTCTCCCGAACTGCCGCCGGCGCCACGACCCTTCTCGCGCCGGTCTCCAGATCTTCGAACACTTTTGGGTCCTGAAATGGAAACTCGATCTCATCCGCGTCGAGTGTTTGAAAAATAATCACTTCATGCCCGTGAAAGCGCAGTTGCTTGAAGCCCAACGACACCTCTTCCGAGGGTTCGAGCAGATCCGAGAAAAAGAGGATGACGCTGCGGCGGTGGACGAGTCGAATGGTGTGCTCCAGCAAACTGGATAAGCAAGCGCCACCGGTTGCCTGAAGGTTTTCCAATTGCCGCAGAATGAGGCCAAACTGATTCGGCCGCTGCGAGGGTCTAATGAACTCAGGAACAAGCGACTCTCCTGCCTTCCCGACTGCCTCGCTGGCCGGCGATTCTCCGTTGTAACGTTTTGGCTGCCCCAAACTCACCATGCCCGCTGCGTCATTCTGATGCAGTAAAAACCAGGTCAGGGCTGCGGAGATTACCTTGGCGCATTCAAGTTTGGAGCCCCAGGCAGCCGCTCCACGGTATTTCATCGAGGCGCTGGTGTCGCATACCACGTAAAACCGCACATTGGTTTCCTGCATGTAGCGCTTGATGCAGAGCCGATCACTGCGCGCGAAAAGCCGCCAGTCCAGGTGGCGAAGGTCGTCGCCAGGCTGATAATTACGGTAATCGCTGAACTCAACGCTGAATCCATGAAAAGGGCTGTCGTGTAATCCGCTGAGAAAACCTTCCATGACGTAGCGGGCTTTAAAGTCCAGGCCCTCCAGCGCCGCCAACAGCTTTGGGTCGAAGCTTTGCGAGAGAGATTGCGCGGCGGGCATACTTTAAGAGAATCTCGTTAGCGCGTCACATCCTGCAGAAGCTTCACAATAATATCGTCGGTGGTTTTTCCTTCCGCATCCGCCTGGAAAGTTCGGATCAGCCGATGCCTCAACACCAGCGGCGCGAGCGCCGCTACGTCATCGCACGCGACATTGAACCGGCCCTGGCAAGCGGCTCGCGCGCGGGAGGCGAGGATCAAATTCTGGCTGGCGCGCGGCGACGCGCCCCATCGAATCCAACGTTTAACGTAATCGAAGGATTTCCCGTCCCCATTATCAAGGTTAGGCCGGGTGGAACGAACCAACCGCACTGCGTAATCAATTACGTTTGGCGCGGCAGGGATCTGGGCAATCGCGTTCCGATAACTGAGGACTTCCTGCCGAGTGAGAATCGGCTGCAACCGCTCCAGCGGCGTAAATGAATGTTGCTCGACGACCCTCTTTTCCTGTTCGAGAGTCGGGTAATCCACCATCAACTCAAAAAGAAACCGGTCCAGTTGCGCTTCCGGCAGCGGATACGTTCCCTCCTGCTCGATGGGATTCTGGGTGGCCAAGACCATAAATGGTTCTTCCAACCGATACATTTTGCCGGCGACGGTCACGGTTTTTTCCTGCATCGCCTCAAGGAGCGCCGCCTGCGTCTTGGGCGGCGTACGGTTGATTTCGTCTGCCAGCAGAACCTGCGTGAAACACGGTCCGCGCGCAAACACGAACCTACGGTGCCCAGTCGCCGTATCTTCTTCGAGAATCTCCGTGCCGGTGATGTCCGACGGCATCAGGTCGGGCGTAAACTGGATTCGTGAAAACGTCAATTCCAACGTCCGCGCCAGCGCATGCACCAACAGCGTCTTAGCCAGTCCCGGAACTCCGACGAGTAAACAGTGCCCTCGGCAAAACAGCGCATAAAGCGCTGCCTGAATGATTTCTTCCTGGCCAACGATCACTTTGGCGATTTCGTCCTGGAGCATTCGTACTCGTGGAGCGAGTTGATCGAGCACCGCGGTCGGTTCCGGCTCGAGCACCGGCGGAAGTGAAATTATCGGTTCAGACAGAATCGGCGGCGCTACTGGGTCAGACATAGTGTTAATCCAATGTTTGTCGTCACACTCTTCACCGGCGAAGCTGGTTAATCAAGCCCCGGATAGAGCCTGGATAGCTAAGGCTGCGTCAAACGTGTTTTCAAGGCTCCCAGCCGTTCCAAATTCCGCTTGGCAACTTCGTTTGTGGGATTCAGCCGCAACGCAGCCTGAAATTCGACCATCGCTTCGTCCACCTTCCCACGTTTGGCGAGCGCGACACCTAAATTACTGCGGCCCTTTGCGAAATCGGGCCGGAGCCGCGCGACTTCGGCGAATTGCTTTTCCGCTTCTGCTGCCTGGTCCGCGCCCGCCAATTCGACGCCCAATAAATAGCGGGCTTGCCAAAAGTTAGGATTCATCCAGACCGCAGCTTGAAACAATTTGATCGCGTCGGCGCGCCTGCGCTCCGTGGCGAGCGTGACCGCCTGACTGAAATGAGCCGAGGGGCCGTTAGGCTGCAAGGCGGCAGCCTCTCGATAATGAGCCATGGCATCGGTCAATTTGCCCGTCTCCTGCTCGGTAAATCCCAGGTTCACGTAAGTTTCCGCGTAACCGGGCTTGAGGCGGATTGCCTTCTGGAAGAGCTCCTCTGCTTCCGCCATTTTTTGTTTCTGGGCCAGAATCAAACCCAACTCATTCAATGCCGGCGCGTAATCAGCGCGCCGCGCCAGGCATCGGGAAAACTCTTTGGCGGCGGCGTCCATTTGGTTTTGTCGCACCAGAAGCAACCCGCATTTGTGAAAAACAGGCGCGGAGTCCGGAAACGTTTCGCAGACTCGTCGTTGCTGCTTCACCGCTTCGGCGAAGTCACCTGTCTCCCCCAGAAACTGGGCATAATTTCCCAGCAGTGAAAGATCCCGCGGCGCGATGGCAATGGCTTCCTCGTACATCTTCTTTGCCTGCGCCTGAGCTTCGGGAGTCATGGTGGCCTGGAGCACGGCGAGTTTGGCCATGTACATTTTCGCGCGCGGCACATCGTTGAGCTGCTCGGTGAACGGCGGCTCCGACACGCGGCTGTAGTTCGCCTGCCATACCCGGAAACGATCCCAGGTCGATACTGCCAGCCGCCGGTCGCATTCCTCTGCCGACGCCCATTCCGGTTTGCCGCGGCCCGAAATCGCCGCCGGCAGCAATGTCGCCACTTGCTCGGCGAACATTCGCCCGAGCCGGTAATTGCCATCGAAATTCAAATGCACATGTTCGTAGAATAGTTCCTCCCCGGTAATTCCAAACGGAGAAACGGCCGCCACGCCCGCGGCCGCATCCACCAGCGAAACGCCTTTCTCCCGCTGGCGCTCCGCTGCTTTTTTGACTTCGAAATCGCGTTTCGCCTCCACGATATTGCTCACTGCCAGTTCACACATTCCGCGCCGGAACTGCAGTTCGGCGTAATCAGAATCCAAACCGGCGGCGCTGGAAAAGGCTCTCAAGGCCGCCGGAAAATCGCCTGCTGCCTGTGCCGCGATGCCGCCGTTGTAGTCATGGTCCCAAGCGGTTTGTTCATCGGCAGTCAACGTCGCTTTGTGCATCGAGGCGAACGGAGCGCAATCCTTCAAGTTGCTTCCCACGGTACTTAGAATGACGGGCACGCCCGCGCTACGTCCAGCATCCAAAATCGCTTCGAGTTCTCCCGCAAAGTTTTTATAGGCACGCTGCCGGGCAGGAGCGTCGAGTCGGACCTGATGCTCTTTGAACATGCTAAGCCCAGCCCACGATTTCCTCTCCTCGCCTTTGGCTCCGAGCATCCCTGGTAGCCGCTCGAGGAGTTGACCAATTTTCGTGGCCCTGGCTGCCAAACTCGCTCGGATGATCCATAGCCTTGGAGCCTGTGGGCCAAAGACGGTTCCGGCCCCGAATGGCCCCACAATTTCGTTGTTCCCCATATAGACGATCCAGGCGTCCCCATCCAGCTTCGCGCACTCGCGGGCAATCGGCAGAATTGCATGAGAGTTAATCGCCGTCATCGCTGTGCAAACGACTTCGAAGTCTGTTCCCGGATAACGCGCGCGCAAAAGCGTTTCCAAGTACCGGCCCGCTCCGAACGTCGGATCGGGATCACCCTGCGCGGCAGATTCGCCGAACAGGAAAATTCGGTAGGTTCCGGGCGGCTTTTTCGCCGCCATCCGCAGCGCAAAAGGCGTCCGCGCTATCGCCGGGGGGAAGAAACGAAAACCGAAGCGATCGTTGGTCACATAGAAATCCTCGCCATTGATCTTCGTCTTTAGAAAAAAGCTGGTGGGATAGCCGAAATCAGCGATGCGCAAGGCGACCTCCAGCACGCCCAGGAACAGCACTGGAATCAGAGTCATGGCGGTAAGCCGCAACAGCCAAAGTCTGTGCTTGGATATCGCGGCTGGAGCCGGCTCTTTGGCAGGCGGGGATTTCGAAGCCGGTTTCACTGCCTGTTACTAACCATAGTCTCAACGCAGAGTCAATCCGAGGCCAATGCAGATCTCCCGATTTGTGAGTTGCATCATGGCTGAGCAGAATTCACCCTGCACCTCGTGAACAAGCTGGTTGGTTTGTTGTTCGTGCTTGCCGGACTGGTCCTAGAGTACCGCGCCCATGCAGTGACCAATGCCGCTCCCCGGTTTAAAGTCCTCGCCCTTGCCGAATCCGGTGGACATCACATCGCGTTCACCAAAGCCGCCAGACCGTGGCTGAAACAATGTGGGGACGAAAACGGGTTCGTGGTGGATTACCTCGAGAATACGGACCCGATAAACGAGGCGTTCCTCACTAATTACAAGCTGGTGCTCCAACTTGATTATGTCCCCTATGGTTGGAAACCC
>Ga0193693_1000199_pt1 | contig 10451 bp, 16 predicted proteins | sample L3a2metaG_FD_144916 | JGI IMG/M metagenome (GOLD analysis project Ga0193693, IMG submission 144916) | Soil microbial communities from a riparian zone of the East river system, Colorado, United States - L3a2 | ecosystem: Environmental > Terrestrial > Soil > Riparian zone | place: USA: East River...
ACTCCTGGCCCTGGCTCCGTCATCTCACCTCCGAGGCCATTTTGGGCCAAAATAGATTCACAGGCAGGGAACATCTCGTCCTCTGTACACATGATGGTTTCTAGCCGACTGTCCCCACACCCCTGGTCTGGAGACTCGGATCCTTCCGCGGACACATGATCGCGTTAAAAATACAGTATCCAATGCTCATGTGTTCATTCTCGTCCACGGGGCCCAGTGGTTTTAGCCTTCAGTCGATCGCCATTAGGCTCATTCCCTTTTCATCTGTTTTTTCTCCCCACCTTCTCGTCCCGGCTTTCTCTGTCTCCCCCGACGCTCCTTTCACTCCCCTCTCGTTCTCACAAGTCGTTCGCTGAAATCATGTTTCTTCACATTCTTTTGATATCCATAACATTCATTGGCTCTACACTTGCCGCCACGGCCGACCAATGGAGGGGACGCTCGATCTACCAGTACCGCCAATGTTCTATGCTGACTATGTCTCCGTCTCGCTGAACTCAGTGCCCAGGGTCATTACCGATCGCTACGCGCTTCCAGAGGGTGCAGATGTGAACGCCTGCAACGTCACTGCACAGACCTGGTGCGGTGGCACCTGGCGTACCATCCAGGACAATCTAGATTATATCCAAGGTGCTGGTTTCACTGCCAGTGAGTTCATCCGTCTTTGAAGCTTTGAAGGCTCGAATATCCCCCTTCTATCCGTCCTCTAGTCTGGATCAGTCCCGTCTCTCAGAATTATGAGGGTCCCCGAACTTCGTACGGTGACCCATACCATGGGTATTGGATTGGGGATGCGTCTCAACTGAATTCGCGGTTTGGTACTGCCGATGACCTCAAGGCGCTTTCAGGCGAGCTACATCGTCGTGGCATGTTCGTAGCTGATGTCCATAATTCGTACTTTTTTTCACCTTCTTACCCAGGTATTTGATGGTTGATATTGTCGCAAATAATGTGATGGCAACGTCAATCAACACCAGTTTTTCGTCATATATGTTTAAGGAACCGGTAACTTTAATCGCTTTTTCAACCTAGACGTCTGATGACATAGTCTTTCAAGACCCAGTATCATCCTTACTGTCCCGTAGACTGGAATAACCTGACCAGCGTTCAGAATTGTTGGCTCGGCGACACTGCTGTTCCTCTCCCAGATATCAACACTCAAGATCCAACCGTTGCCTCGACTTACGGTTCATGGATCAGTAACCTCGTCCAAGAGTATGGTATTGATGGCCTGCGTATAGACGGTGCGTATATTTATTCTGTGTCGTTACTTCATCTAATGAAAAGGGCTTCCTCAGCTGCAAAGTGAGTTTGGCACCGCTTTAACTCTTCTATACACACCCCTGATCACCTGAGTCACAGGCACGTGCAGGCGTCCTTCTGGACTTCATTCTGCGAGAGCGCAGGTGTGTTCTGCATGGGAGAAGTATTCGGTAGTGATATCAGGTTCGTACAGTGCCACATACATCAAAGGAACGACCAAAGGGGACTGTTTCTCTAGCTTAGCCTCGTCTTACCAGCAAGCTATGGGCTCTGTTCTCAATTACCCTCTTTATGACGCCATCGTACAAGGCTTCACCATCCCAGGTCCCGGAAATTTGTCCAATGTGTCTGCCGTCATGGGTCAGATTCAAAGTAGTTTTAAGGTCGCCTAATTCATTTGACAATGTCTATGACTGACTCGTCGCGGTAGGATCCTACTGTTCTCGGTAACTTTTTGGAAAACCACGATCTCCCCAGATGGCATAGCCTATCCGTGGACCCCGAAAGCCTCATGTGCGTCCCCTTGCTCTACTTTTTTTTTTTTTTCGATTTCTGACGTGACCCAGGAATGCCATGGTCTTGACATTCATGTCTGATGGGTAACCAACATTATAAGTCTTTGTTAGTCGGCGTACTAATGGTGAACAGTATCCCAATTCTTTACTATGGTCAGGAGCAAGGCGTAGATGGCAGTGCGGATCCCGTACGTCCGTGATTCGATCGTCGAATGAAATTTATTCAACAACGTTCAGTTTAACCGTGGTCCCCTCTGGACAACTGGATATCAGCGGACTGCCGCATACAATCTGACCGCAACGTTGAACAAGGTTTGTAGACGAGCCTTTAAGCATTCTGGAAAATGTTCTTATTGCATGGTGTTCAGCTACGAAATTACCTCGTAGGCAACACAAATTGGGCACAGTCTCGTACTCAGGTCCTACACGTAACCTCACAAGGCATCGCCATCATGAAAGGGAGCGTAGTTACGATTTTGACAAATATTGGCTCACCAGTAAGATTTGAGTCAAAAGAGTGGATTTGCTCAAGCCTCACAGTATATGATTCGCAGCCGCAAAACACGAGCATGTTTGCATATACCCCTTGGCCTAACAGTTTCTCGAGTAACGAGTGAGTCAGGACTTTACGTCGATGTAGTTATGGGAGTAGTTCTGACGCGATCTCCAGTATTTTATCCTGCAAACAATGGGCTGTAGGAAGTAATGGATCCGTGGACGTTCAATACACGAAGGGCGGTTCACCAGTAATTCTTGTCCCAGATGATATTTTGCACGGTTCTGGGCTTTGTCGTGCTGCAGGGGAAGTCACGACTTCACACGTATCCCATGGGTGTAGGCGGCGGGTAAATGTACCACTGGTCTTAGGGATATTATTGTTGCCATTCATTTTATTATGTTGTTAGTACTAGTAGTAGTCGAATTGTAACTGTTGTTACAGCAATTAAGGCGGAGATGAACATATTTCTCACGATGGTTAGGCGCGTTCGTCAGGGACACACTAACGTTTCCCCAACTCAAGCTCACCGTCCCAGACGGCGTGCAACACGCGCTTTCTTGTGCTCCCCAAAGTATTCTCTCACACAAAACGGCTCCAGGCGGCGGAAGTGGCGGTAGAAGGACGGAGCCCTCCTCAGCTCGGTCTCCTGCCATGGACAACCCACCCAACAATAACATACACACTATCGTCAGGGCTCAAATAGTTTTCTTATTATCAACGCTCACGGAAGATAACTTTGACCGAAACCAAGCTGAGATCCGTTCGGTGTGTTTTTCAACCTCTCGGGTTCACAAATTTACTCATTTTGTGTTATGTATCCGTAGTTATCTGAGCAACATGGACAAGAAACATACCTACATTTCATTCGGCGTCTGATCGTTCATTCCCAAGCCCGATTGCAGTCCACAGCTGCACCGTCAGCGTTTGACACTTCCACGTCGCTGACTTTCCGGCTCTTAGTTCAAGAGACTCAACGACTCGCCCGGGACCCTTTTTTGGCCGACCGGTTTCGTGATGGACTAGATCGTGGGGAGGGCGACATTTTCAGGCACTTTGATCTGGCAAGATTCGCGGATCGAGTTGGACTCCGTCCTCTCGAGCGTCTTGTGCTGGCATCCTCGATTGTAACGGCCCCAACCCGCAAGGAGCTTTCTTTGCAAGCCACGTCCGTGATACGTGTCGAGTTCGAGAATGCAGTTTTAGCCCTATGCCAACATCCCTCTTTCGATCATGCGGATCTTTCCCCTGCGCAGGTGGCCCAGCTACTTTCCAATCTGCTGGAGTTATCAACCCATGACACGCCAATTCTGGATGGCTCTCAGCGTCAGGCTCTGATTGCTGCGGCCCAAGCAAAGTATGGTACAGAAGTTGTTGCCCCGATCTTGCAACAGATCATCCCTCGTCTAAGGTTGAGAAGCTTTGCCCTCACATGTGATGTCCTAACTGACTGTCACATGTAACCAGTCTGCCACCGGGAACGACCCTCGTTCAAGCTTTCAATCAACTAGGGCCCGAAATCACAAGTGACTTCGACACTGTCCGGGTGCTAATGCATCGCTTCGGCATTTCAGAAACGAATCCCCTGAAAGATGCCACCGTAATTGAGTACATGGTCGTCTTGGCGCGCCTTGCAGCGGACGGTTCTGTCCTGGGTGATGTAGGTTCATTCGTTCGGGCAATAGGTAGTTATGTGAGTGTTTTGTTTCAAAATGCTATCAGTCCCACTTAAATGCACGTAGTCGACTTCCATCAATTGGGCTGAAGTTATCAAAGCCTTCGACATCCTCGATCGTTCCGGAGTGGATACAGCAACTCTGAAGCTTCTCATCGCGATACTGCTCAATGCTCCTCGTGACGCGGATGTCCACGCTGTGGCCGGCTTCTGGTCCACGTGGCGTAACTCGTTATATCAGTTGCGGCTGTTGGATGCCCTTCTTTCGCTCCCGGCCGATACGTTTAACTTTGTCACACTTCCTGGTCACCGAATCGTGACGATGGACGATGTAGCCAGCGCAAGCCCCACCATCAAGGCGTTGGCCGCCAATGTCCAGGGTTCGACTTGGAACTCCTTAGACCTTTTCGAAGTTTTGGTGCACCTGGCGGATTCTGAGCACTCTGAGGTCAGAGGTTTCGTCCGGGAAATGTTAGACAAAGCTGTTCGCATCAGCGCTGAGCTAGTCCATATGGGTTTACTTGAGGCGCCGGTCAGTTTCGTTTTCCTCGTGATATCATCTTTCTAATACATCGGCACCGGCAGCAAATAGAATGGAATGAGATCCGTTCAGAGTACTCTCAGAAATTACTCGCCATGTTTTTAGCTGGACACCCGAATCACCAATTGGTCTTTATGAGGATTTGGCAGATACGCCCGGCTTACTTGACGAATGCGTTCGCTACTTTTTACAAGGAGAGCCCCCTGAATATCACCAGGATCCTTGATGTTGCTCAAGATCTGAAGGCGAGTGCTCAATGATGTTTCTATAAGTTGTGTAGCTGACGGGCTTTCAGATCCTAGATGCGCTTCTTGATGTCAAGCCGTTCGACTTTGCACTCGATGTCGCCGCTTTGGCATCGCGGCGAGAGTATCTCAACCTCGACAAGTGGCTCGCTGACAATGTCGCAACTCATGGTGCCGAATTTCTGCACGCAGTGATCGAGTTTTTGGACGCAAAAATGGAAAGTGAAAAAACAACTCGTACATCAGACCCTGCTATAGAGAGCCGCACCATGACTTTGAATCCGCTCACAATCACGATTTTCCTTCGTGTTTTGCGGAACAAGTATGTGTAGACGTTGTTTCGTGATTATTCTTCTGACCTTGCCATCAGCTCAAACATCATGCATCCAAGTGATGTGGACTACTGTCTGGAAGTTCGAAATGCTTGTCTTCAAATTCACCCTCGTCTCATGAACTTAACGCCGGGACTGGATTCCGAACCAGGATTCTCGGTCGTTAATTATTCGCCAGAAATCGAACTTGAAGTCGATGGCATTTTCAAGCAGATGTATGATGAGCAAATCACGATTGACGATGTCATCGCAATGCTTCAACGTTACAAAATCTCGTCTAATTCTCGAGACCACGAAGTTTTTTCCTGCATGCTCCATTTCCTATTCGACGAATACAAATTCTTCCAGACTTGGTACCCTTCTCGCGAACTAGCGATGACAGGGTATCTGTTTGGATCTATCATTCAACACGAACTGGTGGATTACATCCCACTTGGCATTGCGATACGCTTCGTCATCGATGCTCTCAATTGTCCTCCGGAGACCAACCTGTTCAAATTCGGGCTCCAAGCACTGTCCCGATTTGAGTCGCGGCTCTCTGAGTGGGCCCCCTTGTGTCAGGCCCTTCTGGACATACCTCACTTACTGGAAGCACGCCCTGACCTCGCCTCCCTCCTCCGGCGTGCACTGACAAATGGTGGGGACAATATTGGCGATGTCCGTATTGCCCCGGTTTCACGTACAGAGGCCTCACTCGTCTTCACCGCTATTAAACCTGATCGCAGTGACGATGACTTCGTTTCCCCGCCGGAGGAAATTTCGGATAAAATCCTGTTCATCATCAACAACCTTGCCCCTGTAAACGTCAACTCGAAATTGGACGATATGAAGGCCCACTTCAAGGAGGAACATGCACGGTGGTTTGCCAACTATCTGGTTAGTCAACGCGTCAGCACGGAACCGAACAACCACCAACTGTATCTTCAATTCCTCGACGGTTTGGGTCGACCTTCACTCTTCGGCTTCATCCTAGAGGAAACAGTCATCAAGTCGGCATTACTGTTGAATGCTGAGAAGACGATGCATTCGAGCTCGGAGCGGTCTATTCTCAAAAGTCTTGGGTCCTGGTTGGGGTCGATTACACTCGCTCGAGATCGCCCTATAAAATTCAAGAATATCTCCTTCAAGGATCTTCTTGTTGAGGGGTACGATGGCGGTCGACTCATTGTTGCCATCCCTTTCGTCTGCAAAACTCTGGAGCCCGCCGCCAGATCCACGGTGTTCAAGCCCCCTAACCCATGGTTAATGGCCGTGATTAGTCTGCTCGTCGAGCTGTATCACTTCGCAGAGCTCAAACTGAATCTGAAGTTTGAGATAGAAGTCTTATGCAAAAGCTTAGGTATTGAGCTTGACACCATCGAGGCTACGTCCATCCTACGCAACAGGCCTGTCGCCGACTCACTCACTGGGCCTTCGCTACCCGATTATGTTGGAGACATCGATATTCTACCGATGGGCGGGTATGATCCGAATACACAACTCAACGCAAATTCCCAAGTATTATCCCTCAGCGGCTCAGGTCCTATTGAATCCCATCGGACCGTTGGGCCTCAATTAGAACAGATTTTGTCTGAACTAGTGCACCATGTTTCAATCAGTCCGCACCTCGGCCCTCTGGTGTCCAACGTATCGTTCAAGCGCGCTGTCCAATTGGCTGTAGACCGCTCTGTTCGTGAGGTAAGTGTGTAAGGCTATACTCATTGATTTGCCTTTTAACATTACGTAGATCATTCTACCGGTGGTTGAACGTTCTGTCACCATTGCTGGGATATCAACCAAAGAGCTGGTGACCAAGGACTTTGCTACAGAACCCAATGAGGAAACACTGCGTCAAGCAGCACATCGTATGGCCCAAAAACTGGCGGGAAGCCTTGCCTTGGTGACCTGCAAGGAACCTTTAAGGAGCAATCTATCGAGCCATGTGCGGCAGTTCTTGAATGAGCAGGGATTTACAGAGGTATCTTCTTTGATATCACCACCCCGCCCGATACGATACTCATGCATTTTTGCAGCAAATGGCACCAGACCAAGTCGTGCTGCTACTTGTCCAGGATAACATTGAGCTCGCTTGCCGCGCCATCGAGAAAGCGGCAATGGATCGTGCCGTTGCTGATGTCGACGAGAACTTTGCGGCATCGTACGAGCTCCGCAGGCGCCATCGCCAGGTATTGGCTATGTCCAGTTTTTCGTTCAGACAATCAAACTAATGCTTGCCGCTGTAGACAAATCGCGGTCAGCCTTTCTGGGATGTGTCTGCCATGAATACCAACTTCTCTGGGAACCTGCCGGATCCCTTGCGAATCAAACCCACCGGAGTGCAAGCTAACCAAATCAGTGTCTACGAAGACTTCGGTCTGTCTTTATTCTTGATCATCTACTCTATGAAGTGTTTTAATTTATAACGCATTCAGGGGTGGATGCGAAGCGGCACTGGTCGAGTAGACCCTCATCGACTGTGTCCTATTCCCGCAACGATGCCCCCGCCTATCCACCGTCCCCTGCTGTTGAGCAAAGTGTTGCCGTGCCTGTTGCTCTGACCCATTCAGAAGCAATGGAACGATTCAATGTGAGCGGTCTACTGACGTTTGGTGCTACTTCTAATAAAGCTGTCTCAGAATCTGGGGAAGGATTTAGAGGCGGTGCTAATCCAATTGCCCATGCAATCCTTAGCCGCGCTCCCTCCGAATCATGACGTTCGGCATATCGTCAGGCAGATCCTTTATCTTGCTGCTGAATCGTCGGACCGCCACCGTACTCCACTACTGATGTCTCAAAAGATTGTTCAATTTTTGTACAAGACTTCGCAACAATTGACCCGCGAGGTTTACGTAGTTCTTCTGGATCAGCTATGCCGTACATTCGAAGATGTTGCAAAGGAGGCTATAACATGGCTTATCTATGCTGATGACGAGGTTTGTTTTGTTCATGGCTTCGTCCCTTTCTGTCTCGAATGATGACCTTGGGCAGCGAAAACTGAATGTACCGGTGACGGCCACACTCCTCCGCAGGGGTCTGATCAGCATTACTCAGCAAGATCAGCAATTAGCGAAATTTTTGTTTGCTGACCCTAAACCCACCCTACAAAATTTCGCCACGGGACTCATTAGGGAATGTTTAACATGTGACCCTCCGCTGGCCTCACAGAGTCAGTTTAGCTTCACGATTGAGGTGTTGAGCCAAATCATGCAGTCTGGAAAGGCAAATGATGAGTGAGTTTGGATATTTCTTGCCCGCAAGACCGTGCGCTGACTTTGGCTTAGGACTCAGAGATTGCTGGACGATCTCCGGGGAGTAGGACGTGGCCCAGGCGGCGACTATATGCCCCGGCCGGTGAACGGCAAGACAGATGCTGGGCAACTGCGAGAAAAGCTTTTCATCTGGTTCCAGCAATGGGTGAGCATCTTCCAACGCTCCCCTTCACCAGAGAAGGCCTTCGTCCCCTTCATTACGCAATTGACGAAGCAAGGCATACTCAAAATGGATGATGTATCGTCGTTCTTCTTCCGGGTCTGCGCAGAATCGAGCGTGAACAGTTACATCAAGAGTGTCACATCCGGTGACTTTTCATCTTCTTACGCTTATCACGCCCTCGACGCCATGTCTCGGCTTATTGTATATATCATCAAGTATCATGGTGACGCATCCGGAGTCAACAACGATCAGGCGAAGGTACACTACTTGACGAAGATCTTATCCATCTTTGTCCTGGTACTTGCCAATATGCATGAGGAGCAGGGCCAGGCATTCCAACAGAAACCCTTCCTTCGGTTTTTCTCCAGCCTTATTAATGATTTACACACTATCGAGGCGAGCCTCGGATCCGCATACTTCCAGTTGCTCTTGGCGATTAGGTATTGTTTCATAAAATCCTTCTTTGGATAATCTCTGAAACTTTCATAAACCAGTGATACATTCAGCTCATTGCAACCCACATATTTCCCTGGGTTCGCGTTCTCCTGGATGAGCCTGGTTTCACACCGTCTGTTCATGCCAAAACTTCTCATGTCCGAAAATCGCGAGGTGAGAGTGACTCCACTTTTCCACAACCTTGACTTATTTATTTCGCAGGGCTGGGCTGCTTTCTACAAATTATTATTGTCGCTTTTCAAATTCCTCTCCCCCTTCCTCAAATCGACCCGGCTTCGAGGTTCATCCAGAGACCTTTATCGTGGCTGTCTCCGACTTCTCCTCGTCCTCCTCCATGACTTCCCAGAATTCTTGAGTGAATACTATTTCACTTTATGCGACGCCGTACCCTCCGGTTGTATCCAACTGCGCAATGTCATCCTAAGTGCCTTCCCTTCAACCATCGTTCTTCCAGACCCGTACCTCGTGGATGGGGGTCCCGATTCTGTCCCAGAAATGGGGCCAATACCGCCAATTCTGTCCGACTTCACTGCCGGGCTCAATAGTGGAGATCTGCGCGTTTACCTTGACCAGTTTCTCCTGGGTCGCGCTTCGTCCACATATTTGCCTTCCTTAATGGATCGTCTTCAGGCGCCGACATCTGATGACGTCTCGGAAACGTATGATGTACCGTTCCTCAATGCCTTGGTGATGTATGTCGGTGTCTCGTCAGTTGCTCAAGCCAAAGCAAAGAGCGGTTCTTCCCTTTTCAACGCCTCTGATCCTGGTGTGGTGGCTCTGCGATATCTGGCAACGAACTTGGACACTGAAGGTGCGCCGAGTTTCAGGGCATTAAGTTCTCACTGACAATCTGTTAGGCCAGTATCTATTGTTAAATTCGATGGTGTTGCATCTCCGATACCCCAACGCGCACACCCATTGGTTTAGCTCCCTCTTTCTCCATTTGTACCTTGACGGCGGCGACGATTCTTTACGCGAAATCATCACGAGAGTCCTTATGGAACGCTTCGTCGTCCATCGCCCCCATCCATGGGGCGCTCTGGTCACATTTATCGAGCTCCTTCGAAATCCCAATTACGATTTTTGGAGTAAAGGCTTCGTCAGGGCTGCACCTGAAGTCACGCTACTACTCGATGGTGTAAGTCTTTCTTTTCGTCGACGCCGAACTCTAATTTACATCTTGATATCAGGTCGCTAGAGCCATCTTTGTATCTTAAAAGGACGACGGTGCTTGAGTGTCCACCATCTGTCCCATCTACACGTTTTCTTCATTTCCGGGTTGTTTATCACGCACTGTATTGTACTCGCACGCTGTCACCCTGCTTTCTACGATATGGACACTGTTCCGTATAACGATCAACATTTACGACTATATATGCGCTATGGTCCCTCCATTAATGCTGCCATGACATCCCACTGTGGTACTCCCAAGAACGTCCCCAAAGTCTGTACATTGTGAAGCGTTAGGTGTTGATCAGGCAGCGAATTAGAAAGAATAATCCACATACCCCGCTTTT
>Ga0193693_1000200_pt1 | contig 10448 bp, 10 predicted proteins | sample L3a2metaG_FD_144916 | JGI IMG/M metagenome (GOLD analysis project Ga0193693, IMG submission 144916) | Soil microbial communities from a riparian zone of the East river system, Colorado, United States - L3a2 | ecosystem: Environmental > Terrestrial > Soil > Riparian zone | place: USA: East River...
TCGGCTTGAGGAAGCGTAGTCTGGTGGCATCAGGTAGTTTGAGATGGTCAGTGGTCCCAAATTGAGGGTATTGCAGGGGCAGAGTTGAGACAGTTGACGGGGAGTAGGATGAAATGGACATGTTGGAAGTGGTAGAGGCAGCATCGTCGCTGCTTGCATAGTCTTCAGTGATAGATTGTATAGTAGGTTGGGGAGTGGTAGACAGAGAATAATGAGAAGAATTGTAGAAAGGCAGGTGGTATCCAGAGATGAGAACTTGAACATAGGAGACATGGTCTTTTATATCCAAAAGACTAGACCTTTATGCACAGGTATTCTGCTAGAAGTTCAGGGGAATATAGGTCTAATTTGTTGACCCAATTGTTCTCAGATACTGGATATCCTTTTCACTTGATCAGGTATTGCCTTTTGCATTAGCAGTGATTATACCTATTATCAATAATCTCTTCTACTTCATATTCCTCTTCTCCATCAACTATAGTAGCTGGTGGTTGAGGTGGTGGCAGTCCATATGCATCAGTTTCATGATATGGGGTCAAAAGATCAACATAAAGCACACTGTTGATCTTTATTGCTTCTAGGAGTTGGAGTCAGTATGTGACAGGAGATAGCTGTTTCTGGACTATATAGGGTCCTATTCTTCAGTTGCTAAGCTTCCTGGAAGGTGGTCTGATATGAAGATTGCATGCATCTAACCATACTTTGTCTTCTGAGACAAAGGAACATGAAGGGTTTACTGGTTTTATTTGTTTCTATAGCACATTCTGTGTTTCTGATCTTGACTTTGCTAGTTCCTGAAGGTGTTCCTGCATGGTGGGTATGGAGTCTTTAAGGATTTGGAATGATGCCATAGGGTTGAATCCATGAATGAGCTTGTGGGGCATGTGCCTGGTATATTCATAAGGCCAAGAGTTATGAGCAAATTCTGCTATAGGCAGGAGGTCACTCCAATTGTTCTGGTGTGCATTTGTGAACTGGCATAGATACTGTAGGTTTCTGCCCACTGATTCATTCATTCTGATTGTTTATCAGTACAAGATGGAATGTGGTACTGAGGTTCTGCTGTATTCCTGTGGCTTTACATACTGCTTTCACAAAAAGTGATGTAAATCGGGGATTGTGATCTGATATAACCCATTTGGATATACTGAATAGGGGGAAGATGTGCTGGAAATAAAGCTTGGCTATGCCCTGACCATCTAAGGATTTCCTATATGGTAGGAACTTTGTAGCCTTGGAACATCCTTGATCTACAATTGTAAGTATTGCATCTAATTTGTTTGATGTTGGTAGATCAGTGATGAGATCCATGGAAATGTATTGGAAGGGGCCTTCTTCCACATAGGTGTCAAAGCAGTATAATAGGGCATGTTTTGGATATGTGATGATCTTTGATCCTTGACATGTAGCACAACCTTTGACATAGCTTTCAACAAATTGGCATAGTCCTAGTCCTGTGTATTTGCATTTGATCAGGTTCTGAGTGTTTTTGATTCTGGGGTGACCTCCAATAGGCATATCATGTATTTGATAGAGGACTTGTCTTTGCATTTCAGGGTCATTCTTGAGGTAAATGACATATGCAAATAGGGTTTCTGGAAAAATGGTGATGTTTTCATAGGGATTTACTCCCCCTTCAAAGTCCTTTCTTCAACTAAGAAGGTCAGCAATAGTATTACATTTGCCAGGGAAATGTTCCAATTCAAAGTTACAATCCCTCAGGAATTCATGCTATTATGCTTGGTGCAGGGTGATCTTCTATGGGGATTTGAAGTATTTTAGGTTCTGGTGATTGGTTTGAATTAGGAATTGGTAGTGTTCTCCTAATAGGAGATAATGGAATTGTTTAAGCATATAGATAATCACCAACAATTCTCAATCATAGATGTTGTAATTGTATTTGGCTAGGTTGAGCACCTCAGAAGAGAATCCAACTGGGTGCCTTCTATTGGAGTGATCTTGATTTAAGGTGGCACCAACTGCAAATTTAGATATGTCAGTGTCTAAAATATAGTGCTTGTTGGGGTCTGGGTTCTGTAGGACTGGGTAGGAGGTGAATAATTGCTTGAGAAGTGAAACAGACTGCTGTAGTAAGTACTGGGGTTGTTAGTTCTTTTGACAGGGAATTGGCCCATGATGAAGGGCCTTGCGATTGTCTTCTGGAATGTTCAGTTCAGTTCTGATGGACTGGTCTTATGATATTCCAAGTTGTTCCATGGCATTCCATAATGTTCCATGTCATTCTACTGTATTCCAGCTTGTTCTATATGACTTGTTTGTGACATCATGGCTATGTCATTACCAGTAGTTTGTAGCCTGGTCTAGCCCCACCTGTAGTAGTATAAAAGGAGTGCCAACTGCACCCAATAGCGGCAAGTTGAGTCTCCTGTCTCAATTCATACACTTGCCTTCTCTTCTATTCAAAGCAAGGTCTCCCTAATGTACTTGGAAGGTGTGCAACTTGCTACTCAAAAGCATTCTAAGGTGCATAGGCCTTAGCTCTACTCTACATGACTTAGCAGTCTTTGTTGCCTCCAGATGTGGCAGTAACATTAGACTCAACTTGTTCTAAAGCCAAGATGGCTAGCAGCAGTAATAACAGTGTCTTACCACAAGACAAAGAAAAGGGTTGGACCCTATCAAGCAGAGAACTATTGGAAACCTGACAAAACTCAAGTGTAACAAGGGTCAAAGAAGATCACCCTTTTAATAGAACAGGAATACCCTTTCAAGCATTCTATCCAACTAGCAAACTTGACTGCAACCCAAAGAGAGGAGCAATTGCAGTCACCCTATATAACGGAATCTGGCACCAAGTAAGGATAGCCAAAACAGGACCAGTTCTAGGAGAACCAAGACCAAGCATCCACATCTACAACAAGGAGGAAGAACCACTATAGGCAGCCTTACAAGAAGTCAACCTTGACAAGACACTTACAGTTAGAGAAGACAAACCAGAAACCCTAGTGCAAATCAGAACACAAAACTTATCTGATAACAAAAGAGAAGACCCAGTTGACTAACAAATCAGAAACAGCCCCATACAACCATTCATACCACTACAACAAGTACTTGCCAATATAGCAATGGCCACTACCACAACCACCCATACAACCACCATTCCCAAGGCAGCCTCAAAGGGTACAACAGTCTTATCATTCACTGACATCACTACAAAATTCCAAAAAGGAATGAAGCAAACAGAACCACTAGAAGGAGGCCTACCAGGAGGAGGCCCACTAGGAGAAGGCTTACTAGGAGGCCTTGGAGGTCCAGGAGAAGGCCCACCAGGAGGAGGACTACCTGGAGAAGGCATATCAGGGGGAATACCAGCAGCACCCCTTGCCCAACAACCTATAGCTCTGGCACAGGGAGTTAAAGCAATAGGAGCACTCCCACAAACATTTGAGAAAGACCAAACCAAAGCCAAAGACTTCATTGAAAAAGTTAAAAGCTACTTTCATGTCAACTATAATATAGCAGGATTCAATTCACCAATGAAGCAAATGGCCTTCACTCTTACCCTAATAAAAGGACCAGAAGTAGCAGGATGGGCTAGAATTATGGGAGAAGTCCTCAATGCCCTTGACCCACCTGTTGATAACATCCCAGCAGTAAAGGACCAGTTCCTTGATGAATTTTCTGCCCAATTCCAAGATTCCCAGAAAGAAGGAAGGGCCTAGCAAAAACTCAAAAACCTACGGATAAGGTTCCCAGACATTGATGGGTATATCTCACAGTTTGAAAAACTAACTCATCAAGCCAACTACACTTAAGGGAACAATAAAACCATTCAATTCTTCATTAGAGGACTCAGCAGATTGATCCTCAAAGATGTAATAAAAGCACCATTCCCACACACCTACCAGGAATACAAGCAAAGAGCAGTTGACAGCACAAAGTCAAGGCAAATCATAGAGGCCCTAACTGGAGGATGAACTGGGCCACCACAGAGGACACACCCACTTAACAATTTCCACTTTCAGCAAAACACAGGCCCACGACAAGGCTTCTTTTTACAAGGCCCACAAAGCAATGGACAATGGAGGACTCCCCAATTTACACCTTGGTCCCAATTCAATTCATCAAATGCCCCCATAATATGGAATAATCAGCCAGTCCCAATAGACCTGAGCAGGACCCAAAACCCCAAATAATTATAGGGGACAGGGTCATGAAAGATGAACTTCCCAAGCGCAACCATCCCAAACTAGTCAACTCCAACCAGTCCAGACTAGTCAACCAAGAACCACCAATAGTGGGAATACCAATAACACCTGCTTCCATTGCAGACAAGTGGGACACTTTGCCCAAAGCTGTCCTAACAGGCAGAGAACCAATGCCAACCTTATCGACCTTGATGTTGAAGAGGGCAATAAAGAGCAGTATGCTCAGGAATACCCACAGGACCATATTGCACAAATGAAAGTGGTACTGGCCCAAATGTCCACCAGCGAGAAAGCTGAAATGGCATAACAAATGGGAGCAGCTGAGGATTTTCCCACTGCCTGATCAGGTTGGCACTGATTAGGCAAAGTAGTGACAAAGATGGATATGTATACATATCAGCTAGGAGATCTATGACAATACAATTCTATATCCACTCTATCACAAAAAGAGCCAAAGGAACTGCCCTCATTGATTCAGGGGCAACCAAAAACTTCATAAACCTTATATACATCAAATGACTGTGACTTCCAATCAAACGACTAGCTGAACTACAGAAGCTGTTCAATGTAGATGGAACAGAGAACAAGAGTGGCAAACTACTATTCTATACTGACCTTCAAGTACAAACAGGAACAACCTCAGTCACCCAAAGGTTCTTTTTATCTGACCTGAGGGAATACAAGGTGATACTAGGATACCCATAGTTTGCAGCCACTCAACCAAAGATCAATTGGAAAAGAGGATGGATTGACCATACTCAACTCCCCATTATCCTCCAAGCCCAAAATGCAAAAAGGGCTACATTTGTCCCAAGGACCTGCAAAATACCACAAAGACCTATAACTAACAAAATATATGTTAGAAGAGTCACCTTCACCCCACCAGAAGCAAACACCACCCCAATAACAGGAATCCCACCTGAGTACAACAGACACAAGAAAGTATTTGACAAAGAGAAGTCCCAATGACTCTCTCACCATACAATATGGGACCATGCAATAGAACTAAACCCCAAAGCACCAAGAACACTCCCTGGAAGACTACTCCCCCTCACCCAGAAAGAAATTGCTGAAGTACACAAATTTGTAGCAGAGCACCTCAAGAGGGGGACAATACAGGAATCATGGAGCCCATATGCAGCAAACTTTTTTTTTGTCAAAAAGAAAGATGGAAAACTGTGACCAGTTCAAGACTACTGCCCCCTCAACAAATGGACTGTTAAAAACCAAAATGTCTTGCCTCTCATCCCACAAACTATCGACCAACTTAGCAGGTACACCCTCTTTACATAATTTGATGTTCGATAGGGCTACAACAATATCTATGTCAAAGAAGGTGACAAATAGAAGGCAGCATTCCTCACTCCTGAAGGACTATTTGAACCAACCATAATGTTCTTTGGTCTAACAAACTCTCCAGCAACCTTCCAAATGATGATGAACACTACAGTATATTCCACAAAGAAGTAGCTTAAGGATGGCTTTTGGTATACATGGACAATATTGCAATTCACACAAAATGGGGCCCAGATGAAACTGAACAACAACACTAGGCCAGACACTGCCAATACACCTACCATGTTCTTAACAAACTTGAAGAGAATGACCTATATCTCAAACCGGAAAAATGTGCCTTTGAACAAGAAGAAATTGATTATGTGAGAGTAATTGTTGGATGCAACACAATCAAGATGGACCCAAGCAAAATCAAAGGAGTAGCAGACTGGCCTGTCCCAAGAAATCCCACAAAAATACACCAATTCCTAGGATTTAGAGGCTACTATTGGTATTTCATACCAAACTACTCAAAAATCACATGACCACTCCTTGATCTTACAAGGAAATCCATAAATTGGGAATGGAACGAGCCACAAAGGTGAGCTTTTGAAGAACTCAAAACTTGCATGTACACTCGCCCAGTCTTGGCCCAACCAGACTTTAACAAACAATTCTACTTGCAAATGGACACTTCAGCTTATGGTGTGGACGCCATACTCTTGCAGAAGGGAGAAGCTACAACCTCCCAAACTACCAAAAACCCAAACTTCATCCAATTACATACTACTCAGCCACATTTCTCCCAGCTGAAAGGAACTATGATATCTATGAAAGAGAACTGCTAGCTGTGATAACAAAGAACCTCAACTACCAAACAGCAAGATGGCATGCAGACCTTCAGGAATATGACTATGAAATCCAACACGTCCCTGGAAGAATCAACATACCCACAGACACCCTATCACAACCATCTGGAGCAGACCAGGGTAAAGACAACAACCAGAACATCACAGTTATTCCACTAGAAAAGTTCACAAGTATAGCAGCAACAGTGACTCCAGAGATCGCTGAGGAAACCAACCGCTCACTAATGACCTTAACTCATGACCACCACACTGCGGGACACCCAGGAAGGGACAAGACTATTCACAAAACAAAGCAGCATGCCTCATGGGAAGGAATGAATAACTGGATTGCAAACTATGTTTAGGGATGTGCTATCTGCCAACAAAATAAAATCCTTACCCATGAGAGGAAAACTCCCCTATACAGGATCACTACAAGAGAGCACACTCTCCCATTCCAACAAATTGCAATAGATCTGATCACAGGTCTCCCACCATGCAAAGGAAAAGACACTATACTCACTATTGTCAACCATGGATGCTCAAGGGCAGCAATATTCCTCCATTGCACAACCACAACAACTGGGCCAGGAATAGTGGAGCTGTACATGAACAATGTCTACTGCTGGTTTGGGCTTCTAACAAAGGTAATCAGTGACAGAGACCCTTGGTTCACATCTCACTTTGGCAAAGCACTCTGCCAGAAACTGGAAATATAACAAAACCTGACCTCTACATTCCACCCTCAAACTGATAGAATATCAGAACAGAAAAACCAATGGGTCGAACAATACCTTCAATTAGTCATATTAGTGGCTTCTGAGGACTGGATACAATGGCTAACAATAGCCTCCACAGTACACAATAACTGGGAAAATGCAACAATCAAACTAGCCCCAAATCAAATCCTCCTAGGATATGAAACTACCCTCATTCCATCAGAAACACCACAATTAAACAATGAGGCAGCCCAGGGACAATCAGAACTCCTGATAAGAAAATGGGAACAAGCCATCGATACAATAAACAAAACAGCAAGAGCACACAAGGTGATACCACCCTAATTCCACCTAGGGGATCTGGTATGGCTCAAGGCAACCCACCTCAAACTCCACCATTAGAAAGTGAAACTTATACCAAAGTGGTATGGCCCCTTCCCAATCATAAAAGAAATTTCCCCTGTGGCATATTAGCTGAGACTCCCTGCCTTATAGGAGATCCACAATGTGTTCCATTTTTATTTATTTTAAATCTTCTTCTATTCCATGGTGCAACAATGAGGTGCAGAGCGGTCATATGCTATCGAACTACTACAGCAGCCAAGAACTCGTACATGCTACCGGCCAGACCACCTATCCAAGCACCAGCCATACATGCTTGTTATGTATTACAACCTGCAAGGGGAAGACCAGTGCATAAGTAGCACTGGGTGTTCAAGACATGGGGATGGGGTCAGGGGGAAAGCAGTGTGGAAGGGGTCGGTGGCATGGGAAAGGGCAGTTTTGTGGGGGCAGAGTGGCAAGGTAGATGTATTGATGGTTGGGAGTTTGTGGTGTGGTTGGTGGGCAGGGATCAGTGGAAAAAAGGGGAAATCATGTCAGAGTATGTTGAAGGTTGTTAAAAGGGCTTTCGCCACTCTTGTGGGTGCTGGGCACCTGGTTTGAATTGTACCATGAGGCCTGCTGTTATGCTGGCCAGATGAGGAGTGGTTGTGGTGGGTGTTTAGCCCAGTTGGTATTGGACCCCCAAAGGCCTTCTGGTATGTTGGCCAGTAGGAGAGGGTGGTTGTTGACAAAATTTGGGGCGGTTGGTTAACCAACAACGCCTGGGGTGACGACAACATGGGGTGGGTGGTGGGCAGATGCCCTGGGTGCGTCCCCACAGTCCTGAGAGGACTGGAACCTGTAAGGGGAGTGCTCTTGGCCAGAGTACTGAAACCCTGAAAATAAGGGATGGTGGTGGTACGAGGTCAAGGAGGGATGACAATGTGTTCCATGCATCCCTCTTATTATCCTATCATGAAATGACAGCACATGGCCCAAACTTTTCCTGGCCACCACCTGACCTTATCAATGGAGAAGAAGAATATAAAGTGGAGTGCATTATCAACCACCAATGTCATGGGAGGACCAGAGCACTCTAATACTTTATCAAATGGAAAGGGTACCCCAAAAGTGACAACACCTGGGAGCCAGCTGACCAGATTCATGCCCCAGAACTTCTTAAAGCCTATCACCAACAGAATTCTCTAAACAACATAAAAGCAAGGGGAATCTCTGTGGAAGAAGTATGCCCAGCACCCTGCTTTGCATTCACTCTTTCAACTTCAAACCTGGAGAACCCTTCAGAAACTTCTTCTTCCACTTTCAAAACAAGGTCCCCAACTCCCATAGCAATCAATATTCTTGTTTCTGCTGCTACCACTACTGCCCCTTCCACAACTAAGGCCCCATGTCTGACTACTCCATCAATGTCTCCAATGAATTTCCAGCAACCCAACCCTCTTCATCTGCAAATCATCTCCTATGCCTATAGTTGTCCCTCTGTCCCCCAATACCGTTACCTCCACCCTTGCAGCAAACCCCAACCTTGATGCCACTATGCTTTGAGGAATTGCCAGGAGCCTTGTTGAAACCTCCTGCACCCACAAGATCACCCACAGAATCCAGGTACAGCACCTCAAACAGCAAATTGCTGACCTACGAAGGGAGGACAACAACTCCACTACTGCCAGCTACTCTAAAGCACTGGAGGGATATAAGGAAAATACCGGACAAGTACCAAACTTCACCATCCCTATCAGAAATGGCCTCTTTTGGCCTGCCAAATACTGTACATTAAACAACTGGATGATGGAAGGGTGGCAGAATTTACTGAGGGCAGTGGCATAGGTGACCTCTCCTGGATCGCCCACATCTATGCCCAGCTGGACTATGGTCCAGCAAACCTGCTGCCCCTCTCCCCCCATGGCTCTTTAATGTTCTCATTGGGCCATTGGCAACCTACCATATGTTTCGCAAAGCAGTCTCTGACCTTGACAACTGGGGGTTGCTTGCTGTTCTCGACCAATACCATAAAGCTGATAACCACATCATGTCTATCCAAGCCAAAGTTGACATGCTTGAACACGATCTCAAAGGGTTCATGTAATACCATGACCTTTGTGAAGGAAGGCTTGAAGGGGCCTACACAGTGATAACCCAATCCTCTGGTGTACACACAACGGAGCAGCAGAGCAGAGCAGACAGGCAAGAGAGTTTGGGAGGTCAGGGTACCAATCAGGCTCACTGGGCGGCATGTGTACTGAACACTACCAACTATGGGCACGTGTTGGGCCATAAACCTATCTAGAGAACTGTGTGTCAGTTCTGTGGTCTATCAAAGTGCCTTGTGTCAGCACTGTAGTATGCTGCACTGAAAGAGAAGAGAATGGAAGAGAACAAGGGGGAATCACTGCCGGATTGATTGCTTTTTGACTACCTATGCTACACACTCTTTATACTGCGTGCAGAGGCTGCACTGACCTCCTACTTTTCCTCCAAGTTGCACCGCCTTTTGATGCTCTCTAAGTTCATCGCTCCCAGCATTGCTATGCTGAGTGCACGCCCCTCTCTCTGCTTACACATGTATCCCCTTGGGATGTCGGCTAGGCATGTATTGATGTTGGCTGATTGCTTACTGTTCCTTGGCCAACCACTTACTGGTCCTCAGCTGACTGCTTACTGGTCCTTGGCCAAGCGGATAGTTATGTTGTCATGGTACTATGTCTATAATTGGGTGTTAGTTTGTCTCCTTTCAGGAGCCCAAGCTGCCTGGGTGTCTTCCACTTTTGGGTTAGAGGGTCTGGCGCTTCTGCATTGTGGTGATTGGCCATGCCTTTCGCCTAATGGACTGACAATCTTCAGAATTTTTGCCTGACACTCTTGGTTGCTGACTTCATCTCTTTGCATTATCACTTAGTCCGCCCAGTTCATTGGCCATGTGGCCCGCTATCCCACATGCTGCTGCACTCCACACACATCATCTCCTCCCTACTGAGCTTCTGACTGTCCCAGTCAGCTAGGTCTATCGCCATCTGCAAGCTTCACTAACACCCCTCAACATCAACTTGTCTGCTGGTATCTGCGCCTCTGCTCTTACTGCCATCTTCTTGTTT
>Ga0193693_1000202_pt1 | contig 10409 bp, 15 predicted proteins | sample L3a2metaG_FD_144916 | JGI IMG/M metagenome (GOLD analysis project Ga0193693, IMG submission 144916) | Soil microbial communities from a riparian zone of the East river system, Colorado, United States - L3a2 | ecosystem: Environmental > Terrestrial > Soil > Riparian zone | place: USA: East River...
AAAAAATATGGGGTGTTTGGGAGGGGGCGGCGGACGGTGCTATTCACGCCGTCGATCGGAGAGGATACCGATGGTGATGCACTGACGGCGTGGGGGTTGTAGTGATAGCCAGATAGGCAAGTCAACACCGAATGGACGGATACAGTACAGTGAGGAGGAAGCAACAAGAAGTGGTTCACTCGTGGTGGTATGTATGTAAAGGGTACTGTATAGTACGTATGGTTCACTGGCAATGCATACCCGATGTTTCAGGTTGTTGCGTGAGCCACACCATCTGGTAGAACCAGAGCCGTAAAACTGTTCAAAGATGATGGTAGAGGTTCCGGGTACGTGATGCACACAATCCGATCAGCGCACCACCAACGCCCCCCACCAATCGCGCATATATTCGCTAGTTACCCCCGAATAAAATGATCTAGTTCGTGCTCCTCGGAAGCGTAGAAAATGATGAAATAAGGGCTTCGGGATGTGGGCGTCAGAATGGCCGAAAATATCTTAATATTGATTAAATTCAATATATTCAGTGCTTGAGCTTGAGCCTGCATACAGCATTCAGCTCGAGCCTCGGTGCTCGACTGGCCATCAACCTGTGCAGTGAAATTCTTTATTATACGTTTTACCGCGGGAAAGGTAGGATGTATGAGGGATAGCCATCATCCGACTAAGTACTAAGCGACTGAAGAGGCACACGGGTTTGTGCTTCCCTCTAAACCTGTGTCAGGTAAAGTATTGCCTTTCCGCCGTTGGTTCGGACCCTCACACTCCCTCAGCTATCATCCGCTCCGGCTGCTCGACGTACCCGCGCCAGGTCTCCACGAACGCAGCAAGCTCCGCCCCCTCGACGACGCGATGATCCGCCGACCAGCTAACGCCCATCTTAAGCCTCCGCTCACCTTTCCCGTCGCCCCGCTCGACGTCCCATTCCCACCTTGCACGGCCCAGAGCGACAATCGTCACACCGCCACCTGGAACGAGTAGAGGCATCGCGCTCTCACCGGCGCCGATGGCGCCGATGTTACTCACAGTGAGGGTCCCGCCGCGCCGTGGGAGCTCGGCTGGTGTGAGCCCGCAAGGAACTTTTCGCCCGAGATATGCGAGGTGCTTGAGTGTTGCGGCGAGGCTGTATACTGAGTGTGTGTCCACTGCACAAACGGTCGGGGTGTACAGTCCCGTTGGCGTCGAGAGCGCTATGCATATATCCGAGTGCGGGCGCAGGGTCATTGTCGGCTTGCTACCGTTGTTCGAGACACCCCCGGGTGTGATTGAGGAGCGGAAGAGCGGCCAGGAATGCATCGCCTTTGAGAGGGTCTTGAGGAGAATGGGGAGATAGGTTAATTTGTCGTATGTGCCCGTAACTGGTGGGGCAGGGACCGTAGGTGCAGCGAAGAACGATGAGGGGGTGATTGGTTGGGGAGCCGTTGGTTGTCGTGAAGGTGGGAGGTAGTGCTGGGGTATATTCGTGTTGAGAATAGGGAGTAGGTTGTGCAACGCGGTCAGATCGAGAGAGGTCGAATAACTGAATAAATGCACGTTAGCAGCACAAACAGCCCAGGGACGGTTCGCTCACCCAAAGTGAGGTATCTCCAGGCTCTGTAAAAAGCGAGTTGATGAGCCATTGCAAGACCAGATACAATTCGTATACGTGCCTTCTCCATCGCTTTCCACATCCCATACCGTGTCCGGCCCAGTTCAACGACAATATCGTCTTCCACCAAAGGAGAGTGTGAGACTGCCGTCGGCTGCTCGCCCACAGATCCAAATTTCCCGCCCGCAAGATACCGTTCCACATCCACGCGCTCGACGCGTCCGTTCTTCCCGCTTCCTGAGGCAAGCAGCGCGATATCCACCCCGCTCTCCCGCGCAAAGTGGCGAACTGCCGGCAGTGCAAGCACGTCAACCGCCACTACTCTCTTAGCGGCTGTGACAGAATCGGACGAGGCTCCAGGCTGCCACGTTGATGCCCTACTTGATTCCGATGCAGGCCGGGGTGGGGCGTTCGGGTCAAGGGGATGCAGACGACGAGCTACAGGGTGCTTGTCCGATGGTGGCTGCGGCCTAGATTCGTGTGCGTCAGGGGTGTCGCCCTTCTGTTCCTGGGGCGGTGGTGGGCTATTGATGTTGTTTGTATCGCGGTGCTCCGATGTGAGTACATCAGACGAATCTAATGCCTCTTGATCAACCTCAATGAGGCACAAATCTTCGCCTACTTTGGCAACCTGCCCTTCTTGAACGAGGATCTCCGCGACGATGCCGTCGTATGGACTGGTGATCTCGACGCTGGCTTTGTCGCTCTGTACCTCACAGAGTGGCTCGAAGGTGCTAACAGAAGACCGAGGGGATACACTCCTATAGACAAAGAGGGTGTGGGTTAGATGATGAAGTGAGGAGGTGGTGTGGTTTCAGTGGAACACGGTCAGAAACACGCTTGTCCATCCTTCGCGTTTCTCCTGGCACGGAGACATAACACCCCATAAACAACATAACTTTAAGGATATTTTTTTCGATAAAAATATTGATCGGGACCATGAAACATACCACTTAATCACCTCGCACTCAGTGATACCCTCACCAATATCCGCAAGTTTGAATCGTTGAAGAACCTTGCGGGCCGCCCACCACGCTGGCGAGACATGAAAGTGTGCAATATGTCTCCGTCTGCCTAGCGGGCATCGCGTTTGGCGCAGAAGAATCATAGCAGAGTGTTGCAGAGCACAGAACAAACGGAATTTCGATGGGATGACTGTGACTGAACCGGCCCGGCTAACGTAGCCAAGTGCGCTCCAAGATCCGGAAACTTTCCACGGCTCGGATCAGCAAGTGTCGCTTTCAGGATCTCTTCGCTGCTCAAGTGGCTGCGCGTAGCACCATGAAAATCAATGGCATATATACAGTACTCTCAGAGTAAAGCAGACGCTAACGGTCAACGTGTTCGGAGCCCACAATCACGTGTAACTCACGCTTGTCTTCGCGACACGTGATCTAATTTAAATTCGGCAGTTCCAAACTCCCAAGCGACGCTATTCCGGACAAACAATCCAACTCTTTGAGTTCTCCAGGACCGCTGCTGCATACGCGGTGTTCCTTTCTTGCGCGATCATCCTCAAGTCTCGGGGCCCGCGGCAGCAGAATATCCTGGTGGTGATAGAATATCCAATTGTAATACGTGCCTGCCGCTGTCCCGGTGTCGGTCCTCTGCGTTTTATGACATCGGTAGTGCATGGTGAAGGACCACGGTGGAGGGGGTTTGGGCGCCATCATCTCACTTGGTCAATATTGCTACTGTACGTGAACATCTCTTCTCTGCAAGTTTGCCCCCCTTGGCCCTCGTCTCCTTTTTGTTTCAATTTCGCTCCGCCCTGATCCGTCACACTCCGCGACGCCACTGATCCCGTTCCGACCTCTCCTAAAATCCTTGACTTTGTCATTTTCCCTTTTTCTTCTGTCCGGCATTTGTCTCTCCCTTTCTCCATTTAACCCTTATGGACCCAGCACTCGTCGTCCAATTCATCCAGTTTTTCGCCAATGATCGGTGCATGTCGGATCTCTCCCTGTTTCAAGCACTCCGAGACAAGGTGCAACAAGGCTGGCAGTAGGTTCCTCCTCGTCTGCGTTTGCTTTGCGCACGGATATAGAGCCAATAAATTGTCTCCGGCAGGGAAAAGGGGTTAACAGCGCAGTATTGGGGACCGTCAGTGAAAAAAGTGAACGAGTTCTACTGGCTTCTATGTAAGTACTCATATAAGTATATGCGCGCTACACGACGATATAACCAACTCGACCGGCCCCTCGCGCGCGCGCGCGCACCGCCACCCACCCCTTACAGTGTGGCAATCATATGAGCACGCCACCGCCATCAAGGCCGACTCAGCCTACCCCACCATTGTCCAAGAACGCGACGCGCTAGCGACCGCGCCCATATACGAAGTCCACATACGCTTCTCGGGGAATCCGCTACGCGGGATTCAGGCTCCCGTGACCGAAGTCGACTTCTACAAGACGACAGACGAGAGAATGGATCCCGGAGCGACGCCGGCGGCGGAGACTCAGGAGATGATACGGCACCTAACGTACCGCATAGAATCCCTCCAGTCGCCGGGCTTCATCGCGATTAGCTGGGGCACTGCCCTCGAGGACGGGACGAGGGGCGCTAACTTGACCGGGTGGAGATCCGTAGAGGTTCGTCCGTTTTTTGTTTCAGCTCCCTTTCGTTCCAACTCGTGCAAAAAGATTGAGGTTTTTTTTTTCCTTTCCCTCCTCTCGGCTTCTCTCTCTTCTGACAGGACCACATGCGTTTGGGTACATTGGACGGACACAAGATATTCGTCGAAGAGACCGAAAATATTTTCAAAAATTTCACCGAGCTCAGCGTGACGCACGTACATTTCAAATCGCATAACGCCGTGTCCTCCGCGTGAGAACGCGCTTGCTCACTGGTTGGATGTCCTTCTTTCCTTGGTTATTACTTCTCAATGGGATTAGTTGTTCCTTCTTCAATAAAATACAGTACATCGCCTGTTCGTTTGTTTATCACGTATTCGTAATTTTGATTATCCCTATAGGAACGTATTTGAGGGAGTGTGGAGGAGGCATCATGTCATTAAAGGAGATCTGGGCAAGTACATGGATAACGGATGATAGGTACTGTAAGAGAAAAAAATGAAACGAGTGGAAAAGAGTGTGGAACCAATGGATAAGGTAATGGAGGAAAAAATGCATGCATAACCACCACCCCTCAGAACCGCCTGGAGCCGCCCACAAGGCCCTCTATCGACTGGTGCTCGAGGTCGTTGCGCGCCTTGAGAATCGATGCATGCATTTGCTTCATCGCATTTCCAAGCTTGACGCCGAACCGGGACAAAATATCGCGCTGCCACGCGTCATACTTGGCGTTCACGCGCGCCTGCACCTGTTCATAATCCACGACGCACACGCCAAATTCCTTCTGCGTCTCCGTCGTGTCGAACGTCGCCCGTGTACGCTTGATCTCCGTCAGAAGCTGTTGCCAATGCGCGAGCGAATCCCCGAGTCGGTTGAACACGTATTCCGCCTCTAGATCCCACAGGGATTGGAATTGCAGCCACTTGGCGACGTAATCCTTAAGCTGTTGCACTTTGCTCTCTATAAGCGCGAAGGGGCGTTGTAGCGTGTCATCCGTGAAGCGGGTGAGCTAGAGTATTTCGGTGTTTGTCGGGACTACAGCTCGAATCAAGTTACTGTATGTTACTTACCAACGAGGTGTACAAAACTTCTGATGCCGTGTTGCCTTGCATTTGGAGCCCAATTTCATATCTTGAACTTTGAATTCGTCGTAATCTGCAAACCACACCTAGAAGAAAACATCCCATGAGAAACTAAATAAACCGTCGGTGTTCTCGGGGCGGCATTTACCGAGCCAGTCGTGTAGCTGCTGCAACCATATTTGACGCGCGCTTTCTGTTGGTGGGTCAAGGAAGATGACTTGGTTTTGTATCCGAATTTCATGTACAATCGGCTTCAGCGCCATGCTCCCTTCCAGGAACTAGGAACAGAAGAACTTAAGCGCCACATCCCCGATAGTCAATAATGGTAAAAGGCGCTTACCTTCTCACCGCGCTGCTTGTCTCCACGGCGCTTGCTTATAACAAGATCCCGTCGCAGTTCACCGTCGTCCCCAGAGCGGTCAAACTCGGCGCACCAAACCTGAGCGACGTGTTTCAGCCGTTGAAGAAGGATCCCCTCGATCTTCTTGTCTAGCTCTGCAACCCAATGATCGAGATTTGCGTAACCTTCGAGGTTGAATCGATCAATCTAGGGGCGATGTTTTAGCGTAAGCTGGAAATCCTTTATGATCCGGACACACTGCTGATTGGATGCGACTTAGTAGCTCTGTGAACGCATCCTCCGTATACGAACAGGTTGCTAGGTCTTCCACCGCGCGCAAGATGTCTTTATATAGGTCTATGACATTGTTTGTCTTATCCTGCTGGGCTGTCAGCGACATCCTTGAGCCCAAAGCACCATGATAAGTCACGAACCTGTAACACGGACACTACACTAGCAAACTCCCGGACAAACTGGATGTGTCGCGTATCCCGCCCATCTGACGAGACAAAACGCGCAGCATCATATTGGCTCACGAAATGTTCCCAGCCAATGTTCATGCCTTTGTCGCGAAACTCAACAAGCGCCAGCATTGTGCTTAGATGCAGACCCACTAACCTTTCATTACCATCCGTTGGGCCTCGTTCCGATATTCTGCGACAAGCCATTCGATGCCCTTGTTATGCTCAACAAGGTCGAGTGTCTGCCCATACGTCCGCACGGTTTCCATCAGACTGACTGCGTGGGGATACACTCGCTTTGCATCCTTGGCCATATTTGTGATAGCATGCGGCACTTGGAAACCAAGCCAGAGCAGATTGCGAACGTCCTTGAACAGCGTAATTATTTGTGGATCGAAGTTGACCGCGAGCTGGTAGCCACCCCCGCGTAAGCGAACAATCTCGAAAAGTCGCCCAGTGACACCCATGTCGCGGCGATTGATGTCGTGAAGCCATGCTTCGAACACCGTTCTTGTATCGAGCTTGCGGCGGAACGCGGCTGATTCTGATTGGAGCTTTTGGCCTTCAGCATATAACTCCCAGCCTTTGCCGAGAACATCTTCGACGCGCTTCATGTATGTGAGCAGCTGCCGCTCAATCTGCCGCGCCCAGATGATGGCGCCTGCGATGGGTGGGAGGTCACGCATTTGAGACATATGATATGCTTCGGAGTATCGATATTGCGTTTTGAACTGGGTAGAAAACGTATAAATCAGACAGATAAAATTATGGTAATTTGCATACTTTGTCATGCAATCGCTTAATATCCTCCTTAACTGAATCAATGAGTTGGGTCTGGTACTCTTGGATGGCGCCCCTGATCTAATGTATGGGTATTGTAAGAATTCCAATAGCATTTATAGAGGAAGATGTCGAGTGCGAACCTTTGGTCTCACGAACAACGCGTTGAATTTTGAGAATACACGGAACATCTCATTAGCGTTACGCGCTGTTCCAAGGCGGTCACGGAGCCGCGAAATGATCTGGTTCTCCACGCGCGACACGCGCTCGTTGTACGCGTTTTCCGCGGCCACCCAGATCTCCGTACCCTCTATTCATTGCCATGAGTTACATATCACATGGTGACGGAGTAACTGGACTCACCAGTGGAGACATCCAAGACATCAATCCGCTTCATTACCTCATACGCATCCTTTACCTCCTCTTCCATGTCCATCCCTCCAACCTCTACTCCAACGCCGCCTAATCCCTTCGTGGGGCCGGTCATAACAGCCAGTTGTTCATGCTGTTTCCTCCATTCCCTCAAATATCGCGTTCGTTCTTGCAACTTCGCGTGTGCGGGTTGGACCTTGATCGGAATAAACCTTTCTAACCGCTTTCGCGTGACTTCACGCGCAACGTCCGTGAAGCCCTTAATGAGGTCATCCCACGTGCGAAATATTGCTGTGGTCTGGGCGAGCAGGCGCTCGAAGGTCTCGTATGGGGTGTAAAGCAGTCGATGGGAGGTAAGGATGCGGAGTAGTTGGTCATTGAAGTCGCGCGAGATTGCTTCTACAAGCGGTAGCGCACGGCGAATCGGATAGGGTGAGAGACGCAGTTTGCGATTGATGTGGAGGAAGATAAGCACGAGTGACTCTTGAACTTTGTCGACATCCGGTGCGGAGAGTAGCTCGTTCAGTGGGAAGTCCTTCATCAGTTGGTTATATTTGTGCACTATGCGCATTCCAATCAGGCCTCGCTCATGAGGATGTCCGAGTACGTACCGTTATCCGTGGCGTCCTTGAGACCAGTGTCGGCAATGAAAGAGACAGTGGCATGGAAACGCTTTGCGTTTCGTAGGCATTCCATGACCATGTTCACTTCCTCGCTCCTTAGTTGGTTCTCGATACCTTCGAGTGCTCTTTCGAGAGAGAGCCAGAAATTGATCTCTTGGGATGCTGTGCCCGATGCGACATCGCGATTAAGCTTTGTCACTGCTTGGATGGACTTTATCCATGCATTAACGTGTGCGTGGAGGGTATTGAGGAAAGTACTGTCATTCAAAAGCTTGGAGGGTATATGGGAAATGTTGGACCGGGCGCCAGCAGTGCGTGCCTGCAGGATCATTTGTGAAGCGGGATATCATAAGCTTTAGCCCCAACCCGAATTACGCACCTGTTCAACTGCTTTTTGAATGATAGGGTGAATGACGAGATGTGTTTCAGGTATTTCAACGTTTTGTTGTAGGTGTAACAAGGAAAGCTCGAGCTCAGCAAACTTCTTCTTCGTCATCGGGATTCCTACAATCCCATGTATGAGCGAAAGCTGCAACGTAGCGTTCGATTAAAAGCATAGAAAGTGCTGGGACCGAACAGGTTCAGTCATCCCTTGGACTCCCAGACCTGTAAGGCATATTGCGCTGTGCGTGCATATCGTGGCTCATCCTCGAAAAAGGAACTCACCCATCTTGTTGTCTCCGTCTTTGCCTTGCCCTCGCGCGCCAACGAACGCGTCAAACCATGGCTTGACACCATTGCTGACGACAGCATGCAGACTTTCATATGGCGTCTCGTCGCTGCCGAAGAGATTTAGCAGATGGAGCTGAGTTGCGAGTGGTGTTATGGGGTCAAGCGTTGGTCCCCGCTTTATCAGCGCGAGCGTCGTACTATTCGATGGTGAGTAGGCGAGATGGGCCGTAAGAACATATGAAAAAGTGGGGGGCATGTCATCTGTAGAAATTGGCAAGTTCCGATGGTGCAGACATGAGGAATGACTTGCCTTCGACCTCGTCCTTTCTCTTTACGATGTAGATGACGCCTGTACCCTCGCTCGCAAATCGCGTGACACGTTCATCGAATTCGCTGTCAAATATAGATTCTATCTCTTCTGGGGTTGCTCCAAGTACAGGTGGAAGGAGAGATAGAAGGTAGGTGTGAAAAATGGCGGGATCAAAGGAGGACGACGGCGCAGCCTCGTCGTGCGGTATAGAACTATTTCCGTTGATTCCATTAGCTCCATTTACAGGTGCTGGAGTCGTAGGGGTATATGGGCTTTCCATCTCTCCAGTTCGATAGCGCGGGAGATGGCCACTGATCTGTCGGACAGGAAAGAAACTGAGATGCAAGTCCCATGAAATGGTTTGAGATATTTACCACGAGGCACGAAACAATAAAGTAAAAAGGTTAGCACTAATCCTGCCGGGGTAGACGCGTCAAGAAGACGATGGACGTGACTGGCGTCGTCGTCGCGAACAGTGAACGATGGACGGCGACCAAATCTGCCGTGACCGGTACAAACCTCGCAAGCGTGGGGATGTCTTACGTACCCCCGCCCCATTCCCTCTCTCTGCCACTCGGTCCTTCCTCCTCAAAAGCTTTACAGTACTGAAAGTAACCCTTCAGTCGAGCCCATATCTGCACGCTTCGGAACACAACACCCCTGAACCTACTCGAGCAGGTCGCCGACTACCGGTGTTCTTTGTACAGTCCAAGGTCCTCCTTGGTATCGTCGTACACTGGCATCGCGCACATACAGATTGCGTTGGCAGTAAGCCACTCCCCTGGCTTAGCGGTGCTTTCATTTGCGGTTTGAAAGATATCTGACCCGAATCTGTGTTGAACAGGAGGAGCTCTTAGAACACTGGTTCCAGGCCAAGCGGCGTGTGGATGTGTCCCAAACACATCTATACACTGAGGGTCCCCAGGCCTAGTTATCTTACACCTGTGAACGACAGTTATGAGAGTCGGTATGCTCTCAATGGCAGTAATGACCAATTGGGAACCCAAAAGTCTAGACATTCTTCATGTTGATCTCAGGTTCTTGCTGTCTCACTTCAAGAGTCTGGGAGAGTATCGTTGTAGCAGCCGGAGCCACATGTTTCTCATTTTCACATCGAAAAGTCTGGACTAGGGCGATCACGCTAGGTTATTTGAGTTGATCCTTTCTACTGGGTAGCGTAGTAGTGGTTTTCGCGGTTTTTTTTATGGACGCAGATAGTGTTGCGTGTTCGGCACAATGGAATATCGAGTATTTTTGGTTACAAACTCTTTTGTCCTCTGAAAAGTGTCCCACGACAGAGAATTCCCTCCCCATTCTCCAGCCAGTAAGTCAGATGGAACAGCGCGCGGGTCATCCGGGCGCAGGTCGACTGGAGGGACTACCTCTATGTCACCTACTCACCACAGTAGACACGCACGGAGGTGCCGAGAACCCTGAGGTCTCAAAGACGGGGTATCAAGCAATCGTGAAGCATCGAATTGTAGCAATCGCGCATCTGATTGTCCGCACGACAACGAGAATCAGGCCTCTGAGCCCAGCTGTCATCCTTGACGTCAACGATGAATACCGGTTTGTTATTGCGGACGAATACGACAAGGAAGAAGATAGATT
>Ga0193693_1000203_pt1 | contig 10408 bp, 7 predicted proteins | sample L3a2metaG_FD_144916 | JGI IMG/M metagenome (GOLD analysis project Ga0193693, IMG submission 144916) | Soil microbial communities from a riparian zone of the East river system, Colorado, United States - L3a2 | ecosystem: Environmental > Terrestrial > Soil > Riparian zone | place: USA: East River...
GGGCGCACAGGGATCCTTCTTCGGCCTCTTTGGCGCGTCTACGGGAAAATCACTCTTCGAAAAGAACTTCCCACTCTTCCAGGTACGTGCTCACAGGCCGCCGTATACATTTTGTTCTCGAATATTCATCATTTCGTTCTTCACTCCGACAGCAATGCTTCGGCGGGAGCGCGAATTCGACGAATTCGACGACTCAGGCTAGCGCCACTGCGACAGATTCGGCTTCTCAGACCAGCGCGACAGATGCCACTACGACGGATTCAGCTTCGCAGACTAGCGGGGCGAATGCCACTGCGACCGATTCGGCTTCTCAGGCCAGCGCGACCGATACCACTACGACCGATTCGGCTTCGCAGACTAGCGCGACCGATGCCACCGTGACCGATTCCGTTTCTCAGTCTAGCGGGGCGGATGCCACTGCGACCGATTCTGCTTCCCAGACTAGTGGGACGGATGCCACTGCGACGCCTGGTTCAAGGCGTCACTACGATGTCCCCCGAGCAGTACGACACAGCGCACGATTTAAACGATCTCTTTCTCTTTCTGCTGAGCGCGACTTGAGCCGTCTTTAATTTAATACCCAATCTCGAGATAGGCAAAGCAGATATTTATTTATAGATTAATAACAGATTAGATGATCAATGTGATACCGCCGCCAGCCATAATACAATGGTTAGTTATACACGCATGTAGGCACATGAGAGTTACTACGAAACTTTCAGAGTATATTGGACCATAGGTGCGCATGGCCCGTCACGGGTGAGCTCGATCCCACTACAACCAGAGTACGTGGAACTGAAAGGGCAGGTACGCTACAAATGACGTACCAAAAACCAGTCGAATTTCCACGAGATAATCTTCTATGGTGGCGTTGTCTGGATCTGGATTGTGGGCGATTCAATGTACCGATCTAAACTCGGATGGGGAACGCCGTCGCAACTTATTTGCGAGGGAAACGGAACAAACGGACAGGTCATACAGTACTTGAGCATAATATGATAGAATTCCATCGTGGTAGATTATCGGAGGATGGTACTGTGATACCTGAAGAAAACTCGGCACGAGGTAAGTTACTGTGACGGTGTCCAAAGAAAACAAACAAACTAAGTAGGTGCTTGTACATGGCAGTGCACGTGACAATATGGCGCATCGGAATGCATCTTATGCGTCGTTCACAGTCGGCCAGGGACGCCCACTGTCATCCTACCAATTAATTGGCTGGAAAACGGACGGACTTTCCTACCCCTCGCCTTTGATACACAGAATATGTCTAGTAATATAAGATCATAATAACATGACGGAGAAACCATAAGGCAGATCAGATCTCTACTCACTGGCAGCCGAGCAACCGAGCAAGTATATACGACGACCAGAAAGTTGTCGCTGAGTGACAAATCGTTCAGTGACTCCCTGCATGAACTCAAGTCGCGAATACCCTCAGGAGTAAGTGTGATCGGCACAGGTAACATTTGGGTCGCGTCGTCCGAGAGCCTGAGCCTTTCCAGCGCTACTAGTAGAGCCTGAGCAACATCCGGCAAGATTTCTCGGGAATGCATACGTGCCACGCGCCGCTGAATGGCGAAAAAGTTCCAGCCATTGTGTGGTGTCCACTGCCTCTTTCCAAACATACGCCGAAGGTATTGCCAGATACGAGTATTTTCACATTGTAGGGGCGGAAAAACTGCGGGAAATTTGCGCCGTTTAGGACAGCTGCCAATGGAGTGGCCCGCCGAATATAAGCTAGAAAAGCTCCCCGAGGTTCCAACGGCGCTCTCCTCGCTGCGCGAACATAATGCTCGCATTGTCCTGAGTAGGCTTCGCCATCGTCTGATTCGTCTGATCAGACAGCTTTATGGCAGCTACATACCGATGAGCTGGCAGAGCCGCGAAATTTGAAAATTGAACTAGTCGAGGAGCACTATATTGATGAAGGTGAGAAAGTCAATTCAGGCAACAATGTCCGACAGGGCTGATCCCGTGAGAGGCGAGAGATGAGAGACGAGAGCAAAGAGTAGCAAAAGGTGGTGGAAGCGTGTCGCTTCGAGCGGGAAGAGAAGCGGAACCGGTTGGAAGTGGTCTCCAAGTCTTCAGGTCGCGACAGGGCGGATAAGCCTGTAACGAGAGTTTCTTGTGAAAAGTAATCAGCACCCAAAATGTCGCAAAATTGAAGGTCGACGAGGTGATTGGTCGACAGACATAGCCGTCCCAATCCTAGGGAGGGAAAAACAACCCTCTCCAAAGTGGACGTTCCGCAAATGTGGGGCGGACCCGCCCATGAAATTCCCCGGACTCAGAGGCATAGACCGTTTCGTCAGATCGTTGGGAATTATCAGAATGCGTTCCAATGTCGGAAACTGTCTTGAACCACCGACACGAGCATTGAACTCGTCACACCAGTGTCGATATTGCATACAGCCCGGGCGGGGCAGTGGAGCGACGATATTACCGGGCAAGGCTCGGGCTTCCGACTCCCCTCGTACCGCATGACCATGGGCAACGCTGGTCAGGAAATCAGGATGGGTTTGATTCGCGCTCCGGATTTGCAGGAAAACTTTCAGTCACAGACGACACATTCCAAAAAGATTCAAGTCTGTGCATACCTTACTACTGTCATTTCTTCCAAAACCTTTTGTCATACTGGTAGTTGTTACTCGAAGCAGATAATGGACAGATGACCATAGTGCCGGCTGGAAATGAGAAAGATGATAGACGGAAATATCTAGTGCGTTTACGGGGAGACCAACTAGTGTCTATATATCAGCGACATCCGCAACAGTGGGCTAAGAAAAGAACCCAGCGTTCATGCAACCAAGGTGGGTGCCTATGGCCTATTGACTGTACAGCCGGGAATAGACTACATTCTAAAATAATGTCTCCAAGCACCAATCTAGTAACGAAATTGGCCTTCTCGGCCCTTCTGTGGGATGCAGAGCGGGGGTCCAGTGCGCCCAGACTTCGTGGAGGAGAAATCCCGCATTCGTTTCAATAATTTATGAACCAACACCAGTTACAGCAATAAAGATGTTACTGACCACAGGCCTTGTGATTAAAACTAGTGAGATGAGAGTAGTGGTCAAAGTCAAAACATTCATAGTGAAATGCATCGAAAGGCAAGCGAAGGACTGAGTCCGTCCGAGCACTGGCAAGTGCCAGTTAAATATGGCCTTTTCAAGTTTCTGGCGAAAAAGTCCCATTGACAGAAGAGCAACGCGAAAGACCTAAGATTCTAAAGAGCCGTTACAACAACTTGATGAAGATGCGTACCGCAATTCCCCGGATCTCTCCTCTCATCATCGAGCTCTGCGGCGGGTGTGGATGACGATTGGTTACGGCAGAACTTCAAATTACAATGCCGCGCAGGCGTGTCGGTGGTGATGCAGAGTCGATCCCAACTGTATCAGGCAGGCAATTGCCAGTGCGTGTATAAGTGTTTTTTTTTACCGCTCATCATCACGTGATATTTCCTCGTCATGCTCCGCCCGGGCCGACAACTTTCACGAACAGTACTGCTGCTACTGCAAGTTCCCATGGACAAACTCTCATCAAGAATTTATCAGTACGTGTCTCGTGATTTTCTGACAGTCACACAACTCGAGACGACGTACTCAATACCGTATGGATCCAGTTCTCAGACTGTACCGCTCCGTTGATCGGCTTGGTCTAATAATATGTCGTCATGAGAACGTTCCTGGAGAACGTAACCACCTTTGGCCGACCATATGGTCCCCTCTGCGACCAGTGAACTTCTTTTCCTCTCTAACTACAGACTACGCTTGGCGCTTTCTGGTCTGGGTTAGGTCTTTTGCAACCGCACAGAACGATAGGTATCTCTGCCTGCAAATTTTTTACCATGGTTCTCCTGGCGTTCTCAGGCGTTTTCTACGATTGTTCTTCTTGCCCGGTTCGACGGATTACACTGCTTTCAGAGGCTCGAGCGTTTAAGTGGCCCTCTCTTCTGCGTACAGGAGACGTCTGTACGGCTGTATGGAAACGGTGATCACAGGAACTTGACGCCGGGCAGCAGTATATAGTTTCACTCGTATACGTTTTTCGAAGGGTCCCAAGTAGTTCCCTTAGTCTTCGTTACAACCACCTTCTGAGCAAAGTTTTTGCAAACCTCTGCTTTTTTCACTCCTTTCCCACTTCATCTTCGTTCCTTTATTTTAACACATTCTTTTCAAACGCAAAATGCCCTTCTCTATGAAACCCTCGGCGGCATTCTGCCTCACTCTTGTCCTCGCGGCGGGCCAGCGGGCGCTAGCCGTGAACGATTGGTCCGTTCCGTGCACGCAAGGTAAATGCTCCTGGGACATGCCTGCTGACTCAGGAGCCTCGGGTACGGTGCACATTGTCAGTTTGTGTTTAAGCGCTTTTCCGGACCCTTCGCTGACATGATCTACCTACGCACACGTAGTGGGGTGCTCCCAGTTTGATTTCGGATATCACCACTGCCACTGGGTGGCACATTACCACGAGTTGCGATCCGAGTACCACAGCGCAAGATATTCAGCTCGTGTGCAAGGAAAACAATCCAGACTGCGACCACCTCTTTCAGGGTAACGGCGCAGTGAATACCATTGTCCGTTTGCCGGACAGTGTATGTTTTTTCTTTCAGTCATCGTTGATTGAGATGCCCGCCGACGTTACTATCTGGACTCTCAGTGTGGCCCCATGCCATTTGCGCGCGTGGCTCAGCATCAGATTCATCAGTCCAACTTGTCATCTCGCGCTAATGAGGCCCCCGTCCACCAATTGGCGCTTGACACCAACTTTACAGCCGCTGGCCCATCATCGCAGTGCGCGTTGCCTCCTCACTGGCATCCCAGGTGCGGTTGGGCTCACATAGACCTTTTCTTTTGAAACAGGGGTGGTGATGTCCACTTTTCCGTACTGGGCACGAACGTGAAAGGCATTTCGAACATAGGGACACAGGCTCCGAGTCGGCGCACTCACCGGAGGGTGTGGTCGCTTTCCAGTTCACAAAGTGATATGCACCGGCGCAATTTCATTACAGATGGGCTGAATGGTCCGTGAGGCGCCGTTCTCTGTGCTTCATTGGCACCGGGCAATGTGCTGATACCCATTTCATCTCGTGTTTACTCTACTCTGGCAGCTCTGAAGCATGGCGGCGCATTCAATAAGTCCATTTCGCCGAAACCGACCCCGGTCGACTTTTCAGGTCAAACGAATCTGTTCCGCACGAACATCAAGTGTCCCATAAAAGCCGGAATCCTTATAACTCCGAGCGCTTCCGTCTCCCTCGACGTTGGCGCCAACGTCCACGCGTCCATAGGAATTGGGGCCGTTGCCGCAGGCACAATCATCCCCCCGAAAATCACCGAGTTTGGGCTGGATTTCGGTGCGTTATACTGTGTGCTAGCTCGGCCTTCCCAAGACGAAGATTGACCACGTCGGTGATCTCTGTGTAGTGTTGGACGGCAACGTCAACGCCAAATTTAATGTCCTAGCCAATATCTCTGGGCAGGTAAGCTCCGGTAGCATCACACTCTTCCAAGTCGGTATTCCAGGCCTCTCCTTTCCTGGGTGCGTGGGCGTTTGCCCGAGACTCTATAAATAAGTACTAGCACTCACGACTGACCGTAGCATCCTTGAGCTCGGTCCCGAATTCAAATTATTGAGCCGCATAGACGCAAAGTTCGGACTCAACAACATCAAGGCGGTCGTTGATGTGAATTACGATCTCAGTGGTGCCTCCTTCGTCTTCCCGCCCCAGGAGGGTTCGAAATCAGATGGAATCACACCAAGCGCCAAACGTGAGCCTTGTATCTACCTTGTATTCCTCACCATTGACCATTTCCACACTCCATCCCACTCAATCAACACAACTTGAAAACACAGAGGTGACGATCACCACCAGCCCACTGGCAGACATAGGCTCGACGTTCGAGGCGACAGCCCACCTCATCCCGCAAATTGACGTTGGACTAAACGCGCTTCATGGTATAGCCTCCACGAGCGTGTTCCTGAATCTGGATGCCTCAGCCGACTTCACCGCTTCCACCACCTCCGTCACGAACCCACAGCCATGCGTGACCGCAAGCACAGATATAAACGTCGGCGTGGGCGCAGGGATCCTTCTTCAGCCTCTTTGACAAGTCTGTGGGCAAGTCGCTCTTCGATAAGAGGTTCCCACTCTTCCAGGTGCGTGCTCGGGGCCTACCGGATACGATTTCGTTTTTGTAGAGTATTTCTCAATCCCGCCACGCGGCAGAAATGCTTCAAGGGAGCAAATTCGACTTCCAAGGCGCCTGTGACATTGTCCAATCTGAAGCGTCACCACGATACCCCACAAGTAGCACGACACCGTGCCCTATTCGTACGATCACCCCTTCCTCGCCATGCCAAGCGCCTTGACCTGAGTTGTCCTTGATTTCGAATAAAATAAGTAAATATCTATGTAACAAGTGTTGTTTGTCGATGTGAAACTGCCACCAACAATTACATTATTTAGCAATGAAATTCGCGACATTGCTCCTGCAGAGACAGATAGCCATCCGATATAATAAGTCTCCGTGTCGACTTGAAGACTGGGGTAGATCTGAGAGGAGTGCGCGACCCTTACTGAAGTACTGTAATCACGCTAGCACAGCGCCTGCGAGCAGCGACAAATTACTCAGCTGCATCTACCACAGCTAGGATTTGCGATACCCCTCCAGGGAAAGTTGGGTCAGCTCGGGTAATACTTCTGCTGCCATGTCCTCTGTGACCAGAGCCTGCACGATGCCCAGTACGAATTGCTCGAGAGCGCGCAACTCCCTCACATAAGTGAATGGCTGAAAAAGCTCCAGCCATTGTGTAGAATCCATATCTTCCCCTGCTGGCAATTCATAATTGTTGACGATAAGTGAGCGCACAGCTGAGAAAGGACAGGTAAAAAGCTGGTTGGAGATCTGCATCACAAAGGATAGTTGCCAATCAAGCCGTCTACATAATGTTCCCGAGTAGCATTGCCCATGGGCAGCGTGTTTCCTTTGTTGAGAAAGCGTATGTTGACATCCGTTGCAGACAGTATTACCATCACATCGGTGGGGGAGTTGAGTATGTTCAAGATATAGTCGGAGCGCGAAATTTCAAAAAATACCTGGTTGAAGAGGGTTGGGAGAAAAGCAGGGTAATGTAAGCTGACCCAAAGTCGTCTGAGCTAGGCCGAGGTGAGGGCATCTGCTGAAAAGTAACCGGGTTTTTGCGGGATCCTCAAAAGATGTAGCTCGACGGGGTTGTTGCCACTTGTTGGTAAATAGAATGACTTGCATTATTTTTGGGAAGGAAGAAGTTGATACCGTCTAGTGGGATTTCTCTCAGGCGTGGGGCGGACCCGCCCAAGAATACATTGCGGAATAGTAGTGAGGGCCCCGTAGCATCTTTGATTGTAATTCGAATGCATTTTAATGTCTGAAATGGCTTTTTTGTCGCGCCGATAATCGACGCAACCATTGTGTTCGTCAGGCGGCCGAGATAGATTCCGCGTACGCGATCCGGGTGACATAGTGCAATTGCGATATTTTTGGGGAGTAATTTTGTTTTCGGATGCCCTTTGAACCGTACGATTGCCATTAGAGGTGAGGCTCCCCAGGAAGCCAGAACGTTCAAAAGGTGCCCCAGATTTGCAAAGCTTTTGCAGGTCCAGACGACGAGGCGACATGGATATAACAAGTGGGCGCAATCTTCGACAGACAAGAGCAAGGGAGTGCCACTTTGCAAGGACATAAGTGGGCGCGGGGCTGCTTCATGACGTCCAGTCGATAGAAGACAAATATTTTCCAATAGGGTGTCATCAGGAAGCATTTAGAAAGTTGTAAGCTGCCGGTTCTTGCCTGCACCTTATGGCTCATTAAACGCTAATCTATGAGCATGAAGCGTAAGGGCCACCTTGAACGGAATTTTCAGATGGTTTGCGGGGGAAAAGGAGAAAACGTATATATGCCGCATTAGTGGCCTTTCAGGATTCCCCACTATCGGTGTCATCCAGGTGTTGGAGAACCGACGGCCCACCGACGGGTGGCCACGATATCGATATCGACAGACAAAGGCGGTGGATGATAAGCGGGATAGATGGGATCCTCGATACGCCTACGTAGGGATTGCTATAGAAAATAACATATCTGGACGTACAAGTGGGAACTCATTGGAGAGGTGAGAGGGGACGGGGGGAAAGAAAAAAATCAAGCTGCAGGTTGAATCCGTCAACTGTTTACGTGTACTGAACGCGGAAGCTCGGGCCGGGTAGTACAGGCGTGCAAAACGCGTATACCAATTACGCCACACGTGCTGTACCGATACCATAGCTACTCTGCACAGGAAACGGGCTGTGTTGTCAGGTAATCACTCTTCTAGGAGTATAATTGGCCCTGTTCTCTATGGGAGTAGGATGGAATTTTTCCCTTTTGATGGCGGGGTGGGGAACCCCGCAACCTACATACCTACTATCCTGGAGCTTCAGTAACGCCCGTGTCAGGGCACGTAGGCTACAAATGCCGTACCATGCTGTATACAATATCCAGTCTTCCATGGCAGTACCGTGACTCCAGCGAACAGTCCTGACCCCCTTCTCCCACGTCTCTTTGCCACGTTTGTCGCCTGTGCCCTATATCACGTTCACGATTGTCCTCGAAGAGAGTTTATGTAGAGAAAGAGTGATTGGCCTGGATGGCGGTTAATGTAGTGCGGGGAACCGAACCGCCAGAGACGTATCCCACAGCCTGCGGGGTAGAGGGAGCCCAATAACACTCCAAGAAATTGAGTTCGATTGAGGCCCTATTGCTGTTCTGCAATATATGGGTTCGTCGAGAGTGAGACGTGTGACATGAGAGAAACAGCATCAGTCGCCAGCAAACGAGCAGGAAAAGATGATCACACAAATTGATTATGAAGAACTATGCCTAATACAAGGGCGCAGTCGTAAAACGGGTAATCTCCACTCAACCAAGCAGGTATATGCGACGACCCGAGACCTGTCGCCGAGCTACAAACCGCTGAGCGGCATCCTGCACAAAAGGATAGTCGCGATGTCCCTCCAAAGTAAGCGTGATCAGCGAGGGCAAAACACCCTGCGCCGCGTCCTCGGAAAGCCCTCCGAGCGCCAGCGCAACATCGGGTACGAGTTTTTCGGTAACACGAACGTTCCACACGCCACTGAATGGCCGGAAAAGCTCCAGCCATCGCATAGGGTCCACATCGTCTTCGACTGCGGGCGCTGAAGGATATTTCCCGAACGCGAGTACCTTTACCTTGGAGAGGAGAGGAGACAGTTGCGAGAAGATTTGAGTCGTGGAGGATAACTGCCAGTCGATTGGCCCGCCTGATATAACCAGGAAAAGCTCTCCGAGGTTCCGGCGCCGTTCTCCTCGTTGCGTGAAAGTGATACTCGAGTTGTCCTGAGAGGGCTTCACTATCACCTCATTGGGGGAGTTTAACGCGTCCACGCGACCGATGAATCGACAGAGCTGTGGAATTTCAAAGACGAATTCGTTGAGGAACTTGATAATAACGAAGGTGAGAGAAGGAAAGTCGATTCTGGCCACGACGCCCTCTAAGTACTTGCTGATCCCGTGGAAGGCAAGAAAGGTGAGCGAAGAAAGAGAAGCGCGCTCTAGCGGAGGAGGTGGATCCGTGTCAGGTTGAGCGGGGATAGACGTGGAATGGTGGAAGTGGATTTCGAGTCTTTTCAGTCGTGCCAGGGCGGATAAGCCGCTGACAAGGGCATGGGGCGAAAAGTAACCAGCATCGGTGATGTTGCAAAGCCGAATTTCGACGAGGTGATTGCTCGATAACAGAAGCCGTCGTAACTCTGGAAAGGGAAAGACGATCCCATCCAAGTAGACGTTCTGCAAGCGTGGCGTGGACCCACCCATAAAGTTGCCCGGACTCGGGATCACTGATTTTCCCGTCGAATCGTTGGAAGTGATACGAACGCGTTCCAGTAAAGGGAACGGCCTCTGCGTCGAGTCGACCAACGACTCAAGCACAGAACTCGTAACGCCGATATCGATATCGCATATGCGGTCCGGGTGGCGGAACGCAGCGACTATATTACTAGGCAAGGGTTTGAGTTTCCGACTTCCTTTGTATCGCACGACTATGGGTAACGTTGGCCATGTATCGAGGATGGGTTCGATAAGCGCTCCGGCTTTACAGGGGATTTGCAGTCTTAGACGACGCGGTGAGATGGACACGACGTATCGCCATCTTTGACACACGTGCGCGAGGCGATGCCACTTCCATGGGCGTCCGCCGCGCGAGCGCTCCACTGCTCCCAGTCGATAGAAGTCAAATACTTCTAGGAGGATCTCTTCGGGAAGGTCATCGATCGTTATAGGGCGGTGATTCTTGCCTGTCCCGCACAGGTCAGTGAGAGCTATTCGAAGCGCTAGAGGCAAGGATTACTTCG
>Ga0193693_1000206_pt1 | contig 10391 bp, 12 predicted proteins | sample L3a2metaG_FD_144916 | JGI IMG/M metagenome (GOLD analysis project Ga0193693, IMG submission 144916) | Soil microbial communities from a riparian zone of the East river system, Colorado, United States - L3a2 | ecosystem: Environmental > Terrestrial > Soil > Riparian zone | place: USA: East River...
CAAGAACTTGCGAAAATAGCCGAGAAGCGCCGCGACATTATGAGCCGCCATGCAGAGTGGGAGGAGAAACTGGAAAATGCAATCAAGGAAAAGAAGAAGTCACTGCGTAAGGCTCTTGTCGCCCTGCGCAAAGCTGCAGTCCAGGATCTCAAAACAAACAAGGGTGTGCAGTCGGGTATCGAACAGCTCGTGGAGAACGCGGAAAAGTTCTTGAAAGGCGCGGAGGCATATCTTAACAAATTAAAGACGGAATCACAAACGACGGGCGAGAAGGTTACTTTGTGGACAAAAGTTGTCGCGAAAATCGACACGAAGTTTGTTGAACATCTGCGGCACACCGAAGATGTGGTTAACAGATGGCACACTAAGCACCTGGAGGACGAAATTCAAGAGGTGTGTTTTGGGACAGATTCTTGAACTCACATTATTATGAACTTAATCTCCGGTATTCGACAGGTCAGGCGGGTGGCCGAGCAAGTAAGAGCAGTGGCCGACGAAGCCCAGGCTGACGTAGGATACGACTACATCTGGCTCGCCGACGTGACCTATGATGACTGGCAACGTTATCATGCCCTCATTGGAAGTGAGAGCTTTTGTGTTTTTTTTTCATGCATCTGTGCTACTTACTCAACTGCCACGTCTCGAAAGGGTCAAATAACTTCACAGAGCTAGCGAACTCGATTCAGAATGGCTCTCATCTCTCACCTCCCATTGACCCTATTCCACGTGCTGTGCACGACCTCCAACTCGAACTACAGGACGTGATTGCTGGTTTCGAGACTCGATTCCGCCGCATCAAACGCAATGGCCTTAGAACCTTTGACCTTGTTTCCGGGGACACAATGGACGAAGAGGAAAACGAGCAGGTTTTTGAATCACATCAGCCCCCTGAGGTCTCTATCCTCCCCATTCCCGAAGACGACTCGAACCCTGCTACTCCGATCTCGGGAAGTGAGTTTCCGGTGGTTGGACGGGGAAAGGCAGAAGTGGAGGAGGCATTTGCGCGCGCGGATGCCGTCATGGATGGGGAGCATCCGCAAGACAGTACGGGCGAAGAGACCAAAGGGGTTGGGCCTGATCTGGCCACGCCAACGGCCGTACCTTCCTCCCCAAGTCCATTACACGAAGAGTTATGAAGATGACATGATAGATAAATGACACATTTTATCGGCCCCACCTTTCCCCTGTCTGTGGTTGTTGACTTCGTTCAAATTCGCTACGCATCGGCCGCCTTACTTTGGATAGGCTGCCAACCGTTCAGGAGGCTTACGGTAGTTACCTTGACATTCCATTCGATACTTCTAAAATATGCGGTAATGGATCGTGACTACTGTCGGAGTCCACGACAAAAATGAGCCGATCAAAGCTCCATGCATCCTTGTGGAGGACGGTGGTCGTGCATTGCGGATCACGCCCTACTTGGACGAAGGGAATACGCGTCAGCTAGGGAGAGGAAACCGTATGGAGTGAAATGGCGACGGACTACCGAGTCTTTACAAAGCGGTTGTCCAGTAGTTAAGTTGCCCTCAAGTTCCGTTCCTATTTGGTGTTCAGATTAGGTGTCTGGCAGTCAGATTGCCAGTCATTCTCAATTCTCCCTTAGGCTCCCTTGGGCCGCGCCGCGCATTCTGAAACGACGCTTTGCGTTTCGCTGATTTGCTGATTTACTCCATGGAAGAAGGTTAAACACTTAACCACTGGCAACAGACAAACTAGAGCACTGGAACTCAATTATCCTGAAACACATGTTTAAATAATTTCCTTTCTCATCGTCTACCGTGCTGTTTTTTTAAGGCTGCCCCTACTGTACGGGCAGTGGAGATGAAGCACAGGCACAAACGCGCGCAACGACTCCCGAGTCGGATACTCAACTGGTACTATGATCTTGGTCGTCAGAGCCAAGTGCGTCACGGCCATCTTACCAGGTACAGCCGGATAGCGCTTGGACTGAATACATCATCGAAAGGAGAAATACCCCGAACTGCCCCAACCCGAGATACTGTAGTGACTTGATGAACTGGGTGAGTATCGGATGCTCACCATCACGGTACCGGCCCCCGAGTAACCCGTATAACGTGAAGTCTTTCGTCACCGTCATTGAAATTCGGGACACATTGCATTGTACAGTAGATTGGGTTATTCATACGTAGCATCCGGGTCGACTCGGAGCTGTGTGTTCATTTGACTCAAAAGGGGTGTGCACATCTTAACCGCCAACAGGACACTCGTCGTCAATGCCCAAGGAACCTCAGCCTGTTGCAGCACGGTTGCGAAGGCTGCTCCGTCAATCTGGAGTGGTCTACGGTGGGAAAATTGTTTAATGATAGGTGCAACACTCCATAGGGACGTGAACGGTAAACTGATAACTTTGACGGGCCAATGACAGCAGGGACCAAGAACACATGACAAACAATGAAAACAGGAGGGATGCATTTACATTTGAGGGACGAGAAATTACCATGCCTGGAGGAGAAGGCGGTAATCACGAATTGCCCAAATCCTGACCAAAACGACGTCAGTCCGACTCGTGCATATACCCTTCTTCCCTCCACTTGAGATTAGCCTCGTAAAATTTCAAGAGCTAGAATATGGAACATGTTCAGATCGTGGAAATTGAGTAGTCGTGGAAGAGCGCACTTTTTTCGGGAACTTATCCGAACACACATTCGAATGTTCTTTGCACGCTGTCTTCTCACCCTTCCTACAAAGAGCATTCTCAACCTGTCAGACCACGTATACCACAGAAGACAAAAGACATACAACTTGAAGTAGATGAGCAGGTCATCATCTCCTATCCGCTCGACAGTATCTATCGTCTCTATGTGATCTTCCCAGCTGGGAAGACTTCTCCATTTCTTAATCGTGCTGGGTTCGAGGAGCTCTACAGCTGGACTATCCCTGTCTAAGGACGATGCTGGGGAAGGGGATGCCTTCCGAGTGCTGCCATTGCTCTTCCTTCCTCTTTTCTTTGATCTGGTATCCTCTTCATCGCCTTCATCGCCGACTGGTCTGACCTTTGATGATCGACCGCGCTTTTTTGTCGCCTGAGCAGGTTCAGGTGTGGATTCAACAGAAACAGCTATGGGACGGCGAGTGGCACCCTTTGGTTTAGAATCAGATTTACGTCCTATCTTCTCGCCCTTCTTCTTTCCTTGACGCGACCAGAATTCATCGATAAGTTCCTTTGCACCTCTGAACCAGAGATCAGTGAGGAGACGGGAATTGCAACCCATAAACGTTCACTTACACGGCATCTTGCTCATCAACCCAGCTATTCTCCTCGTCTGAATATCCTTTCCACCTGACGAGGTAGCCGATCCTTGCCTTTGAAGGGAATGATTAGACGCGCATCTTCCAAGGAGTGTTTGAGAGAGCGCACCGAGCCTGTAGCGCCCCTTTTCGCGTCCAGAATCGTCTCAATCTCATAGACCTCACTGTCCTCCTCTTCACTTTCCCCAGGACCAGGCTGGTCACTCTGTCGCTCTGGTGATTCTGCATGGGTTTTTGATTTTCGCGGAGAGAGTCCAGCATTTGAAGCATCAGAGTCGCTATCAAAAGCTGTGGGAGCCATTGAAGTGTTGAGGGATAAAGCACGAATATAGTGGAGCGGACTGTACGACAAAATGGGCCCGCACAGGTCAGACGCACATCATCAACAACACGTATTTAAGACTCCGCAGACAAAGGTAATCACGTGACTGACGCGTACGCAACGCTGACATGCGCTGTCAAGGTTTCGGGGTTCCAGGGGTTTCGAGTCACAAGCAATTTGCAGTGAATGGGGAATACAGACAGTATAGAGCTTGTACAGAGAGGCTCGTCAATCCCTTCGCCGAGGGCTAGCGCTACGACCTCGTCCTTCCCGACCTCTGCCCTTCTTAGGACCTGACGGAGGAGGTCTCACGAAAGCATAGTCACAGGACAATGTCTGCTCCAACAAGGTCGTGCCCGACGCACCATCAATCGCAGCTTGAGCTTCTGCCATGGTTTCGTATTCCACCAAGGCATACCCCTAAAAACAGATGGGGGGTTGGGCACCATTCACCAGGAGCAAATTTGTCTAAAAGCTCACTTTTACATAGCCTGTCCTCCGATCGAGATTGAGATGTAGATTCTTAATCTCCCCATAATCGGCAAACTTTTCGGTAACATCCTCCTCTGTTGACTCCTCGTGGACATTGGTTACGAGAACGATCCATCCTTCTACCGCTGCGTGGAGGACAAGCATCATAACGAGACACGTAACCAACGAAGCACAACAGTACTCACATCGTGCCGCCCGGATATCCGAGTCTCGTACTTGTGTCGATTCGACGCGGTCGTAAGTCTGCTCTGACACAACTCCACCTTCGTTCCCTACGGGGCATATGCCGACATCAGAGTCTAAAGTAAAGCACTGCACAGGGAAGGGGTACAAACCTGCAGAACTTTGGAAACCACGGCCTCTCTTTCGGATAGGACCACCCCCGTTGGCCACTTGGGGGGGAGAATAAGCTCATTATAATGAAGAGAAAGATATCTGCGGACACGTACTCTCATCGATGTTCATTTCATCATCGGACATCGTGCTGTGCCGAGCTTTGGATGATACTCTATAAGTGTGGTTGGCAGTGAGATGAGATGCGGAAAACCTTTGCAACGTATTTCCAACTGTTGTTGGGAGGCGTGGGAACCATTGGCATCCCACTATGGGGTCTGGTCCGACGCCCCGCCCAGGCCCGTTGCGGCCGCTGAGCTTACCGAGTCACTTAAGATTCAGTTGCGCCGACTTCAGTAAACTGTCGTCTGTTGCCTCTATGCATTATCAAAAAGCTCTTGACTTCCCTTCTGCGACCTCCCGGCCTCGGATGTCTCTCTGTTTGGATGGCCCTTCAACGCCATCTCCCCGGCACTGGCAGTCCACGTTCTTTTGTCTCGTGTGCTCCTAGGGTCCTACCGTGCCTAGACATGCATGCATCCTCCTACTCCCGGATGGTGTTTCCCGTAGGATTTCGTTCGATCACGCCGAGTATCCTGGGCATTGATCCCGATCTTTCTTGACTTTGGAAGTCCCCATCAAGATACTGTATCGGAATCCGCAGTACTACGGTCCGCACAGGTTCCACATCACCCACCCCGTACCCAAACCTTTTCGTATCTTTGCCTGTTGCTACAGACAAGAATCCCCTTCCGATACGCGGATGATATCTCCGGCATAAATAGCATCCATTTTTCCGACAAGTATAGCATTATTCGTTCTTTTTTTTTTTTCACATTCTTCCACCAATTCCCCCACTCCACTCAAACGCATCAAACATGAATCCGGCTGTCTCGTTGGTCAACCACCCGTGTATGGTGTGTTTCAAGTCTACATCAATGTGGTGCAGCCGATGCCAGAATGTGTGGTATTGTAGTCCTGAACACCTTCAGAACGTGAGTCAGTAATCCCTCGCGGCCTACTTGGGACTCATTCTGCTACAGGATTGGCCCCGACACCGTATTGAATGCGTCCCTATTGTATCCGCACGCTCCAACGTGCATGTAACTCCCCAGCCTGTTCAACCCCGATTGATTACCACATCTGCAATACTTTTCGCTCCCCAGGAAGGTAAATCTGGTACTTGTTTTTGGTATACAGACGCGCTCTTAGCCTAGAGCTTCTAGATCGACCCCGAGTTATTGCCGTGAACTGCGAGCCTCCAAGCACGCCTGTCCAGGGTACTTGCCCGACTCCTCTCGTCCATGGGTATTTCCCTGGGGGACAGGCCGACAGCGTTGTCTTGACCCAAGGTCTTAATGGGGAACCGTTGCGCTTCCCGTTGCAATTGTGGTATTCTCCTGGCGCTTTGGCCGCGAATGCTCCGATAAATCAGGCAATTGTTCGGATCACCTCGGGTTCTGCTTCTAAACCCTGGTGCGGTCCTGTGATCGTCCTCAAGTACAATGGATCGAGGAGACAGAGCTATTCCGACGCTGGGCCCAATGACTTGCCCGCTCTCTCGGCTTATTTCCTTGCTTATAAGTAAACGTGTAGACAAAAGCGCGCCGTGCTCATGGTATAGAATTCAGTGCGGCCCTCATTTCACTCTATTTCTCAGCTCAATAGACGAACAACTATGAGTCGCTGGCGACACCCCATAGTTTAAATACGGTCCCCATTCTTAGATGTGCTATCTCTACTTTATACTAAACACCTAGTTAGAACTCTATATGAACTGAACTTAATCCTTATGTCGATCATGATCATCCGTGTGATACGGATACCTCGGACATCCATTTTGCATTGCCGGCTGCTAAAATGGTGGAAACGACTATACACTATATTTTTAATTTGATCGAGCAGTGGGAAATACGCAGTCTCAGACCCTTGGGCGTGCCAACGGAGCAATTATGCCGTTGACCGTGAACATGCGAGACTCGGAGTTGACATGACCTTTCATCCCATGCGAGAACGGGGAGAACTACTAGTGACACTGGCATGAAATTTTCCAGGAGCGATGTTCGGCCTGCCACGAGTTGGTTGCTGTTGTCGCTGACATGTCATCATGGCGTGCGTTACAGTAGAATGTCATGGCGGTCTTATTAGCCAAGTAGCTCCGGCGGGCCAGTCCCACGGCGTAACAGTCCATCTGAATAGCAAGCGTCCCTGACTCCACGACAGTTAATGGTCTCACTACCTCGAAACCTGCCGCAAAATTGTTTTACAGTTGGGTTGCGTTACTTGACACTTGGGTGTCGTTGCTGTAATAATTGATTCATGGGGTGCATTTTGAACAGAAGTAGATCCGAAGGCCGATCAAAGTTATTTACTTACCAACAGGCGCATACCCCGCCGGCCTCGACCCCGAAAACCATTTTGGCCAGCCAGCATGATAATATCGTTCACCTCCCCGCCCGCACTTTATTCAGCTAGTCGCTCCCGGGTTAATGTGAACGAAGGTGAAGACCGAAAATGCGACAATAACAACTCCCGGAGAATTCATTACTTCCGCGCGCGCCTTCATGAGGTGAGTTTCTTCCTCGCGGTCCCGTTCTCTCGCATGATAGTTTCCAGGGGACATGGCACTTACGTGGATAACGATGAAGTTGTCGCATCCGTTGCTGGCACCATTGAAAGGGTCAATAAGCTCGTCACGGTACGAGCGCTGCGCACGAGGTACCCCAATTTTAGGTCTTAAATTGATTTACCTGTGTTGAATCACCTTCCACGTAGATACAACCCGGAAGTTGGGGACCTTGTGATTGGACGAATCACTGAGGTGCGTATCTTACTCATGCTCGTGTCTGCGAGACATACGGAAAAGAGAAAGGTACAACCGCGAAGGTGGAAGGTTGATGCCAACGCTCGGCAGGACGCCGTTCTCATGCTTTCGTCGGTTAATCTCCCCGGAGGAGTCCAGGTAGATATATTCAACGATCTAATGTCGTGTTAACGCTGACGGCGGTGGGTCCGTACGCATTTTAGCGTCGGAAGTTGGAGAGCGATGAGCTCCAGATGCGGAGTTTTTTCGAAGAGGGCGACTTGCTTGTAGCAGAAGTCCAAGCATTCTTCGCTGACGGTGCCATGTCTCTCCATACGCGGTCACTCAAGTATGGCAAGGTGCGTCCCAAGCGTGAAACGCGATACATGTATGAAAGTGCCACCTGTCCCACCCTCAGCTCAGAAACGGCCAACTCGTTTCGGTTCCCCCTATTCTCATTCGCAGGCTGAAATCTCATTTTTGTTCCCTTCCTTCTGGCGTTGACATGATACTGGGCTTAAACGGGTATATCTGGATAAGTAAGCATGTCCGAGACAATGAGAAGGAAGGGGAAGAAGGGTTTGATGCAGAAGCTGTGTACTCCAATCAAAATGAGGTGCGTTTCTATTGCGACTTGTTTTCCGCAGTATGATTTAACTCCTGATAGGATATCGATGATGCAACGAGGACGGCTATCGCTCGTGTCTCCAATATAATACGTGTATTGGCATCCCGGTCTGTACCGATAACCGACGCGATAGTACTACAGGCCTACGAATGGGCCGTCGAGCAGGATTCAGATGTTAAAGACCTGCTTCTAGGGGATGTGGCTGATACCCTGATCGCCGCAGTTACCACTAAAGAAGGGCTCATCGAACAATGGTAGAACTCACAATCTATGTCATCCATATAGGAACGCGCATGCTATTCATCTTCGTCTTCGTAACTGGTTTCCCCCTCCCGCTCTTCCGGGATCTCATCATCATCATTTTCATCATTTTCATTTTCATCATCGACGTCCCCTTCTTCGCCTCCGGCCTCCGGTTGCTGTGAAGGAGGTGGATACTGGTTTGCAGTGGCGCCGCTGGCCATTTTCCGTGCATGGGCTGCCTTCTCCGCATCTTCTTTCTCTTTGTCGACAGGCAATAGAATATCGAGCGCAAGATCTTTCCATCTTAACATTCCGTTGATGCCCCCTCCGGCGTATCCCATATCTTCAAACAGAGCACGTGAGGTTGGGTCGTAGGGCACACGTGGGCGAGAGGCCGGGTGCTTGATGTTTGTCGGATTTCCGTAGGGATACGAAGGATGAATGTGGGAAGGAAGTACTTTGAGGCTGTGCTTCAACGATCAAAACTGTGAAACAGGGGGAAACTGCACGGACTATCCGAATCATCAGGGTTCGGCGGAACCATGTGCGCAGGAATGTCCATCTCTGCGGTGGGAGCTCACCTCAGTACAGAAGCTACGTAGCTCTCACCAAAAAGGACGAACCACTATCGGAAAGATTTCCCTTTAGATACTCTGGTGTTCCGATTGTGTCCAACACGTTAAGGTCGTTCTCGGTCATGTGTAGGTAGCAGAAAGTGAGGTCCTAGAACTGTTTTCAGTGACAGGAGAGTAGGTCAAACTTGTAAGAATGGGGACGCACAGTCATCTCTAGTGTAGCACCCACGGAGCCAGTGGCACTGTGAGCATCTGCAAAGATACGCACGGAAGTGTCTTACGCTTTCGAGTACAAGTTGATTCGTGTTAGCGTCACCAATAGTACGGGTCACGGCGGTAGAGATCGGGGTGGGTTGATTATCTAATCGACCCTGGACTGACTCAGGCTCGTCACTCGATGCGTCGGCAGTTACTACGATTCGGACACATGGCATCAACCATCGGCGGCATTGGGAAGGAAGGAACACACAGAGCATACACATGACTTACCAGGGAACGGAAATCTGAACCCTTTGGTCAAGTGCTTGTATCCATCGATGAGCGTCTCATTCAGTTGACTACAATTATCTCAGGCTTTTCCTGGCTATTCCGTTGCACCGGCCTGTTAAACAGCCACCCACGGTGGTAAGAGCCGTGTTGGACGTTTTCTCATGCACTCATGTCTCGAAGACGTGACGTGCTTTGGTGTTGGAACCGTTTGGTACCGTGACAAAGGCTTTCAATTTGACTTAGCTTCAACCGTACAGAAAATGCCGGGAGAGCATTCAGCAGGTTTAACTGAGAACATCATGGTGTCAAGGACAGTTTGAACGGCTGATACTCAGACTTTTCACCTTTCAAGTCGGCCGAGGAGCCCAGGATGAATGTGACTTTTCTTTTAACCTCGTATCGAGATGACGTGCTGTATTGTATGGCCCTGGTATTCGCACCGGGCCGATGCAGGCTTTTATCTACGTAGACCAACCACTTGGCCTTCCGTCAAAACATCTCATATGAGGATGGCGAAACTATTTCCGCAAAAGAGACATCGGCGCACGGCCTTCAGAAGCTCCTGTATGACCCAGCCCCGCCCGGTTGCAGGAACGTCCACAATACCTGAGTCACCCACCGTTCTTTGGTCCTCCGCTGTCGTTCGCTCAGACAGCTCCGCATCCGAGTTCAGCTCTCCTCCCTCATCATGTTGATACCGAGAGCGCACGAGAGGGCGAAAGGCCTTCCGTGCGCAGCCTAGACAAGTTTGCACCATTGTTGTTGAGAGAATAAATGATGTGACAGAACAGCGGGCTGAATGTAAGAAGAAGGCGTCAGAAACAGGAGAGGCCCACCACGACCATCAGCTTGAAGGGCGAATGACTGATGTCATCGAGGACTCACGCCATCTGTGACCATTCGAACAAGTAGCCACAGCAATGTCCGTCAAAGGGATTTCCACACCACATGCAGGACACCGCTCCTGTAGCGCACTCGACATTCCGTCATGTTCTGCCGTCGAAAGGAGCTTTGTAACTTTATTCGCCAGATTTTGTGCTTCGACCGACAAGTCGTTGGGTGCACCCGGTAGCATGCACTGAATTACAATGCGCAGCACAAACGGCAGATCGTCCCCTGGGCAGTGTCACCGAAGAAATCAGACGACACATATTCTGAGCAGTGTCTGGGCAGCTTACGGGTGAGAAGATGCACCACTAAATCGATGTGCTGAAGAAAAATCTTCAAAACACGATG
>Ga0193693_1000207_pt1 | contig 10379 bp, 16 predicted proteins | sample L3a2metaG_FD_144916 | JGI IMG/M metagenome (GOLD analysis project Ga0193693, IMG submission 144916) | Soil microbial communities from a riparian zone of the East river system, Colorado, United States - L3a2 | ecosystem: Environmental > Terrestrial > Soil > Riparian zone | place: USA: East River...
ACAAGCTGGCCACTGTACATTCATCTCGGGCCCCTGCACGCTTATGACCTGGGTCCCTGCACGCTTTCCCTTCTCCCAAATGAAGCAGCCCTTGAATTGGAACCAGCCGCGCTGCGCTGCTCTACGATGATACTTTCAACTCCTTCTTCCGCAAGGAGTAATACGCCCACTACAAGAAAAAGTAAGGCATGCCTAGTGATAGTACGCAGCATGAGAATATCAGTTAGAGACAGGCTCGGATGGTCCGGGATGAACAAAGTGAAATAGACGCCGCACGCACGCGTATTACATTACATAATCACCATAAGCTTGCTATGACCCCGGGAGACCGAGATACCAGTGGCGAACAAGAGATATGAATAAAAATGGAAAAAAGGCCTACGCGAAAGCCATCATACAGGTGTGGGCCATCGACGACCGGAGACTCATAGCAAAACCCGCCACTCGGAAAACTCCGTCTTCCGTTTGATTCGTAAAAAGGCGCCAAAGTGGATGCCAAAATCAACGCAAAATAGTTGGCGCACCCATACATCATGTAGTAGTCATACAGTGTAGTCGAGGTCATCTTCGAGAAATCAAGGTGGTATCCAGAAGTGATGTAACGAAAGAGACAGACGACACGATGGTAGGAAAGTAATAATGCGGGAATCATGATGATGAGCGCGGCGGTCTAAGGATGCATGAGCGACTTGGTGGGTCACATAAGAAACCAAGCCAATCGCAAGCCTTTCCACTTGCTGTCACAGTTTCTACATGCTATGGCTCCCGACTATAAGCTGAAGGGGGGAATTGCTCAATGACTGGCCGGGGCGGGGGTGACTGCGTAGTCGACTTTCGATTCGCCCTTTGGTTTCAACAACGACCAACCTCACTCATATTCAGGACGAGAAGAACACTGGGCCAATATGAGAGTAAAATGTTTGTGCGACTGGAGGTACTCGCCCTTCGCACGACATACGTACGAATCGGCACGACTCTCGTGTCAATCACGGATACGCCTCCAACACGGGTACACGCCCATGAGTAACTGGGGAACTCGAACCCGGCATTGTCAAGCCTGAGTTTCATGTTCTCGAGGTGAAGGTGAGTGACGTGATGAACAACTTTGGATCGAGCACCTACCGAGTGCTTACGCCTCGAAACGAAAACGACCAAAGGACTTCACGTGTGAGTCGGTGTGGCGGGTCATGATCAAGGTAATCTCTCAAACCTCACGGTTGAGAACATGTGGGGAAAAGCTGGTCGCGAGTGACATGGGTGAAAACTCATGGCACAGAACATGTAACCGGAAGGAGGCCGATGGGTATCTACTGCAGGAATGAGTGTAGCAAGGCACACGGAAATCGAAGTTCCCATTTGAGGATTGAATTGATAAAAGTTGGTCAGTGTGAGACAGATACCATCTTGTAGCTTGAAATGATTTGAGAGAAATGATACTTCCATAACATTTCAAGCACCACGATCAAGTTCGTATCATTGTCCTTAGTCCGAGGTATTCTGGCGTTGAGTTGGATATTTTTGTCGGTGAATAGGTGTTGGAAGTGGAAGGCGCGGTGACGCACGAGGCAGGCCGACGCCAGACATAGTTGAATCGACCTTGACTCGGATTTGGGGATAACTGAGGACTAATTTTTAATATTACCAAGATATGTACTTACGGTTAGTGCGTACTCACAGTAATACCCATGCTTGACGATGAGTCACATTTAGGTGGGTGTTCAGAGCCTCGACATCCCGCGTGTGAGAAGGTCGTGATTGCGGTAGGAATGAAACCCGGAAAGCAAAAGTATGAGCAGTAGTCTAAATTATGGATGACCGGCTCGTTGAATACGAGAGCCGGTTTCGGATACCGAGACTACAGCAAGCCTAAGTTAGTGACTCGTGGTCGCACCGCACCGCAGCTCACGAGTATTGCTGAACAAGATGTGTCAGGATGACAGGGCCGCGTGCGTCCCCACGGGCATTGAAGCTTATTGAAGAATGAGGTGAACGCGTCATTAGCGGGACCGATTGCAGAAAATGAATACGTTGAAATCTTGTAGCTCAGAGAATAGATCCGAGTGAGTTGCTCCACCTTGAACTTGGAGAATAATTTGTCAGCCGAGGCCCATAATAGTCGTTTTGTATGATGGGAATCCTATCGGATAGAGAAAGTAATGGGCGATCGTTGCTTGGGATGTTTGGGAAGTATCGGGCAATTTTTGTAGTTATCATCTTTGGTTTGAGGGAGGCCACCAAGGTAGGTCGATGGGCATGCCGGGTAAGGCACACGCGATCCCAGTGCTGAAGTGCAGTAGTCATTGCACTCCAGCACCGTGATCGTATGCGCCAACTTCTGCAGCAACTCGAATGTCGCCGTCCGGGTCGTCGGCAAGTCGTCGGATCTCGGGTTCTCCTAGACCCTCTTCGAAGCGACCGAGCTGTACTAGTACTACTGGCGCTCTTCACTCACTCTAGCATGCCAAAGCACTCATGCCAGCATTCATCGATAATCATTATGATATCGTGTCCAGTGTTAATGGCGTCCATAGTTGTGATCGCGCAAATCTACGTTCTCCCCAACTTCATTCGCTATGAGTTACGGTATGATACACATACCGCACAAAGCGCCGAGCGCCATACACAGCACAGGAGTACCATTGTGCTTCATGCAAGGTGGAAGACGGACAAGTAGTGCGCATAAGTAACATGGCCATTTAAGTTGAACGGTGTAGATCTTGGACCCAGGAGACCAACATGGCGGACGAGGGAGATAGAATATAAGTATTTGACAATGCAAACTTTAAAGATATTCGTGGGTGTGAGGACTATCTGAGAGAGGTTGGGTGCAGTCAACGAGAAGGCGGGGGCCGTGACCGACGTGGGAGGAAATTTCAAGATACTGGGGAGCGAGGATTATTCCCTCTTTATCGTCTGTCATGATAGCTCGGTCTTCAGTATCTTGAAATTTCCGAAGACGTTGAAGTGAAATATGTCAGCATACTTGCGCCACCCGTGTTAACAATACAAGGACGATACCCAACCATGCATGAGTATCCGCAACCTGGATCCACCAGTGTACGACCGCGAACGCTGGTGGTATAAGCTTACGCAGGCTTCACGGCCCCAGTTCTGCCCCCTGTAAGAGACAACCATCATCCGTCTCGTCTTCGTCTAGATGAATTGGCCGACTATATGCGCATAGATGTTCGGTGCGGTCTGTTGTATGTGATCCGGTCGTGGTCTATGATAATCTGATACTTTCAGCGTCGGGACTCACTGCTCAAAACAGCTTGACTGCATTTTCAAGGAATCGAAAGAAATTGCGGTAAGACATCTTTTCTCCTGGTCGTGATCGCACGAAAATTCTTAACATCACCGTGGCATGTTCTTCTTTCGTGGGAAGTGTAAGCATACACATGTCCGAGTCCGGTGTCTATCCAAGAAGATTGACGTCGTCGAGCTTTGATGAGAGCAAATGAACGGGGATAGAGCTTGGGAAAGAGAGACTCCTGCTTTTCTTCGAAGCGTCATGCAATGATATTGGCTGGCTGGCAAAGACCCCGACTTGAACGTGACCACCATTTCCCGCGCTTAGAATTCATCTCAGAAATCGAGGCTGCATTATGACAATATATTCGACATTCACATCATGGCAGTCCGCGTGGCAAAAGCTGATCTTCAGAAAAAGATGCTAATGGGAGCAACAATAGCCGTATGGAATGGACCACTGCCGCCTGGGCCACCTGGTGACCTGGGTTCCGCTGCCCAGTCCATGAGCACATGCACCGACCGGCCAGTGCCACAGATAAGCGGCTGTACTAGCGGCAGCCGTGGCGGTGGAGAATAACAGCGGTAGCTACAATAGCGATGGTAGAGGATGAGGGTAGCGGCGCTGAACACATTCATAAGTGGCATGTTCTTTGTGCCAGAGCGAACGGTCCCGAGTTCAGCGCGCCGCACCCATCACGCTGTATGAACACTCTCCTCCAACCCCCTCGAAGATAGAGCGTGCCACACGCGGGCCCTTCACGCTCACGCTCACAAGGGTGGCCTTCCCGGATCCTACGCAACGTAACGCTCTCATCCAGCAACCCCTCGAGGACAATTCGAAGGATAGTGATGAGGACAATTTAGCCCCAAATTATTGGGGTGTCTATGAGCCCGATACAAATAAACGAGACTATATTGCTGACCGCCGCTTTGTGTTCCCCCCACTCAATCCCACCTCATGCGAGCAGGATGTGAAGAGACGCAAGGACTGGTCTATTCGGCTGGCGACCTCCCATGAGCAGAGGCGTATGTCCCTCCGGTGCAACCAGATGTCTAAGAGGGTTGCTTACGATGCGGCGCATTCAAGTCTGCTTGCAGTGTTGAAGAGGGAAATTTGTAGTCGGCGTGGTGTGTAGAGAGGATGACCATAACGTCGTGGTAGCCCCGGGGTCTAATGATGCCCTATGCTCGGGCGTTTCGTCGCGCATTTACAGTGGAGTAGTAACTCTGGTTAAAAATGAATACACGTTTTTGAAGACAAACCCTATAATCACAGCTGCATGGGTCAGGCCGAGGACATGTCCCTCCAGGGACATCTCCTGTACAGTATCTTGCATTCCCTTGACAACGTCCTCTCCTCGTCCTAGGATCTAGGAGCGCGTGCGGCTATGCGGGTCAACGCATAGATCGACTTCGTTTTCGAGGTACTTAGGTTTGATCGAGGTAAGGCCGTCGCAGGACTTGGAAGTGAGGCTCTCGATTACACGAATACGAGGCCATGCTTGAAGTAGCCTTCTTCGCTGCAATACGTCTCCTTGTCTGCATCGGCTTTCTCGCATAACACTGGGCCATTGGGTCGTCAAACGCATCATGGCTGGTGCGCTTTGCTGTATTAACTCTCGCGAGGTGCCAGAAATTAGCTGTTTTTCGCAACCGATCCCGATGTTGTCACCACACCGTGATCACATAATGCTCGAGGGATTCAGGGCTTTCCTTATCGATGCAAGCGTCGTTCAATCAATGAGCGCGAAAAGCTGCAGCAAAAACGATCCCTCTGGTCTACCGTCCGCACGAGCTGCGATATACATGAATTCGGAGACGGAAGGACCTTCAACTCGACTTTCTGGAATATTGAATTGTGGATTCAAAATTGGATGTGCGATTGTGGTTCTAGAATGCAAGGATAACTCCCAAAACAAGGCAGCGAGACAAGACCCAGGGTAGGACGCAGGAATAAACATGAGATGCTGCCATCTTGGGCAAACCTGTGTGAGTTTGCATCACCAGCGTTCAAAGCGAACATTGGTGGTACAAACTCACCCAGGCCTCACGGTCTCACCGCACGATTCCGCCCTTGCAAGACACAGCCATCGTCTGCCCTGTCTTCGTTAAGATGAATGGGCCGACTATATATGGAGAGAAGCGATTATAATCGAGGATGCGCGCAGACGTAGAACGTGGCCTTGTACTGTGTTGTGAACTGGTCGTGGTTACTTACAATCCGATGGGAGATAGCAAGAGCAGGACCCATTACTCAAGGCAGCTAGACTGACCCTTTCAGATTGAAGAGGATGACGGAAAAACAGCTTTTCTCCTGGGCTGATTGATCGGTCGTGATCATAGGAAATTTTTCCAACGCTGTGGTATGATTTTCCGACGCAGGAAGCGCAACCATACACGCGCCCAGGCTGCAGTGTTGACCCAAGAAGGTTGACCTGTGACGAGGATAGGAGAAGAACATAGAGGAGAAAAGGGAGAATGGGGATGGTGAGAATAAGCCTGAAAGAGGCTCTTATTTATGCGCTGGCCTTTCTCCTTCTGGATTGCTGAATCATGTGTCGCTGCTATAATTATCGTCACAAACGAAACTTGAAAGGAGCCAACCACCTCCAGTCAGCAAAGACCCCAATTGACAGCGAGGAGTTTTTCTCGAAGAAGCCAGACACTACAGTTGTGACAAGCCAAAGTGACGGCAACCAACGTACCTTGGGTTGCCGCGCCGACTGGGCTGTTCCATTCTCCCCTCATTGTCCGAATAGTGTCCAAATTCACCTCATCCCGACATTCCGTTTTCCCATTCACACTCATATCAGAAAGGTCAGTTACATCGTAATTAATGCATGCAACATTCGCATCATGGGGCTCCGCGTGGCCAAGGCTGCCTTCCAGATAAGACAAAAACGGCAGCGACAATATCGTATGGACTAGGTCCACTGCCTCTTGGGCTGCCCAGGTACGCTGCCCGACAATGCGCGCGAGCGCAGTGTCACCGGTAAGCAGTAGTACTAGCTGCAGCTCTGGCGAAAGGTAATAGTAGCAACGGCAGCAATAACAGTGGCGGAGGAAGAGAAGCGGCATCGAACACGTTCGTATGTGGCACGCATTCTGGAGTATTGTACTTATCGTTGTAGCTCAGTGTCACTGGTTCCGAGCTCGACGTTGATCCTGCCTGATGCGGGGGCTGGGATGGGTAGTTCGTCACATTGTATGAGCTCTCACATCCCAACCCTCGACGATAAAGGATGCCATACCCAGGCCCTCCATGCTCGCAAGGACAGCCTTCCTAGACCCATACGCAACGATGCGCTCTCACCCGGCGGCGCCTCGAGGACAAGGATAACGGTGGGGAAGTTTCAGCTCCCATCTATCTAGGCGACGAAGAGCTCAGTGCGATATGAACGAGACTGATACTGCACGCGCAAAACTCGTCGAATACATCCTTTTTAACGCTTGACGTTCCCTCAGCTCGAACCGAGTTTATATAGACATGACGCGAAGAATCGCGTTGACCGATCTGGGCCGACTTGCACTCTTCGATGAGCGAAGACAAATGCACATGCCCCTCCGTCATCACCAAATGTGGAAAACACTTAGCGGCACGTACGATGCCCGTTCGCCGTGTTTGAAGGAGCGCAATATGAATACTCCACGTGTATCTGATTATAACTTAGGGGCGCGTGCTGTATAATTATCGATCTCTCTCTCCTCCGAAAGGCTAGGGTTCGATCATGATGGTAGTCTCGACTGCGCAGATACTAAAATACTATCAGTTGGGAAATGGGGTGGGCGTCCCGCCCCTGTTTGCTACCCTCACAGTAGCGAGCGATATTTCGCCTTGTCAGCTCTGAATTCTGCCTATCACTTGGCCATCGCGTCGTTAGATGATATGGTGGCGGTGCGCTCGCCAAGTAGTGTTTTGCTGACTATCGCGAGGGGCTGTTAATGTCCTATTTTTCCGCAGCCAATCGAGATGTTCTCACTGCGCTGCGCTCGCCTATTGTTCAAAGGACTCGGGACTCACATTATCAACACAGCGTCGCTCGATTTGGGGGGGCGATTTATACGCGAGGAGTTGCACTGAAGAGGGCGGCTAGACTGAGGCCCGCGCGACAGTATAGATGAAGCACATGCGACCATGGTTCCTGAAAATAAAGATCATTTCCACTTCATCATGTGCAGTGAAGTCGGTCTTAGGCCACGTAATTGCCAATGAAAAGTAAAGTAATTCTGCTACCGGCGTGCCATGCGCAAACCAAGAACAGACCGTGGGACGCCGAACCAAGGGTGAGGCCGGTGAGGTGGCGACACCTTTGGCAAACCAGCATGCGAACCCGAACGCTGGTGGTATAAGCTCACCAAGGTCCCATGGGCTCGGCTTCTCGTTGTATGTTGGGTATGGTCACTGACGATGGCAGGAAATGGCAAGATAAGCGTGCACACCTCCAATGTCGGAACTCAAACGACTTGGCTCGCGATCGCGCATAAGTTTTACAATGTTGTGGTATGGCTTTCTTTTGCAGGAAGCGCAAACGTCCACATATCAGAAACGCGATGTGAATCAACGAGAGCGGATCTACGATGGGACCGGAAAATGAATATTTAAAAAAAAATGGAACAGTGGATGACCCGGCGAAGTGAATGAGACAGATATTTGTGACGTACTACATGCATTTTCTCCCTTTGATGCAGATGTAGATGCAGATAATGCTTACTTAGGAGCACATGAGGCTATTATTTTTTCGACAGTTACTGCCAGTGTCAGTGAGCATCGATCCGGTACACGCTCTACAATAACACCACAGAGAGCGCGGGTCTGCCAGCGTTTCTCACGCTCTGAAGCCGGACTCGTTCAATAACAACCTCTTCGTCGTCTGTACTTGCTCTCCTGCCATGTCTCATCTCTTATCTACCACCCCCCTCATCCAGTCCGCCGAAAGTATACCGAGTCATGAGCCCCAACGCTGGAGGTGCGTTCGTTGCTGTTGTCAATTACATTGTGTAATCAAGGTCACCTACGGATAGCGGTCCACAAGGCACGCCTATCCACATCCTCAGCAATGATGCGCTCCTCAACGTATTTTCTCTATGTCGGCCGGTACTTTTCTACGACGACGAGGCTGAGGACAACCGCAACTTGGAGGGAGGGGATTGGGACCGCGAGTGCTGGTGGTATAAGCTCGTGCGCGTTTGTCGCAGGTGGAGATATCTCAAACTCGGGTCACCATCCTATCTGCGCCTTTGCCTCGTTTGCACAACTGGCACGCCGGTAGCACACATGCTGGCAAATTCACCCCCCCTTCCTCTCATTATCGATCACATGCTTAAAGATCAAGATCACGACCTCACCGCACAAGATGAAGAGGGAATACTCCTCGCCCTCCAACACCATCATCGCGTGAAGCGGATTCGCCTCGAGATGCCCATCCCAAGTTTGCAGAAGCTCGTCTCATCGATGGACGAGGAATTTCTGATGCTAGAATTCCTGTATATCACGGCCCCGATTGAGCAAGATGCGAGCTTGGTACTCCCTCAGACGTTTCAAGCACCTCATCTACGGCACCTCGTGTTGGATAACATTATCTGCCCCATAACATCCCCACTACTTACGCCTACTACCGGACTCGTCACGCTCTCGCTTATGGAAATTCGCTCGTCTGCCAACCTCCGCCCACATGATTTACTTCAACGCCTTGCTCTTATGCCTCAGCTGGAGACCCTCGGGATTGACTTCCACTCCCCTATTCCCAGTCGTGATATCGAGAAGCAATCGCGGCGCATGCCCATAGTACACGTCACACTTCCAAACCTTCGCTGGTTCGGGTTCAGAGGCGTTAGCGCTTACCTGGAGGCACTTCTTCCTCGGATTACTGCTCCCCTCCTCGAGAAGTTACAGATCTTATTCTTCAATCAGCTCACTTTCACCGTTCCGCACCTCCTGGAATTTATTAGATCAGCAGGGAATCTTAAGTTCAGCAGCGCCAGGCTCACGTTTGAAGAAGAGGGCATCTCCGCGAGGGTGTATCCTAACGAGGGTGCCAAGATGTATGCCCTATACGTGGATGTCGGCTGCGAACAGTTCGACTGGCAGGTGGCATCCGCAGCCCAAATTTTGAATATGCTTAGAAGTGTATTCTCCTCAGTGGAGCATCTTACTTTCGAGTATGAGATGTATGGGATATCGTCCAAGTCGCACAACAAAGTCGACCACGCACAGTGGCGCAAGCTCCTCGAATCATTTGGCAACGTGAAGACGCTTCTTGTGGACGCCGGTCTCGTCGGAGACCTCTCTCACTCCCTGCAATCAGATGATGGAGAACCGTTACCCGTGGAGTTGTTACCTGAGTTGAAGGAGGTCTCATATTTCGCAACTGACGATGATGACGATATGTTTACCCCACTCTTGGATGCCCGTCAGAGGGCAGGCCGTCCCGTAACCCTGGTCCGTCATAACACGAGCCCTTCGGAGTCATCTTCGTAACCGCCTCTTCGAGCCTATCAGCGAATAATCAGGCCGAGCATGATTCAACTGCTTGCAACACGGCTCGCATATACGATATAACGAGCTGCTCTATTCATCCTCTGGGATAGCGCCGGTCGCGCCCACGGCCCCGCGAGTCCTCATATCCCCATCATGGCCACAGTTGATAATAAGGGTGTAACTATTTTGTATGGATGGCAAGATCATAGAAATATGCCAGCCTGTATCATCACGTACTTGCCTTTCCCATCTCCACTTTGTCACCCTCCGTTATTTCGTGCTAATCAAACTCTAGGCTCCAGCGAGAGCAATATACCTCAAACTTTGGTTATCGCTCAGATGCCGCTGCTGAGATTGCAGCAAATATACGGTGCATTGGGTTTCTTATGATTCTGCGGGTTGGTGGAAGTTCAGCAGTGACTGGTAGGGAGCTGAGTCGTTGTCAGCTCTGGGTAGGTTTTGCGAGAGTTCTGTGGGTGATGGGAGAAGGAAAGCGAAACGAGCGAGCGAACGAGCAGGGACGAGCAGCAGCGATGGCGAGGAGAGAAAATCGATGAGCACGTGCTCCGCGCCATCAAAGGTGGACTGTTTCGACTTTTTCTTCTTCCTCGTCGACGGCTGCATATTATACTTCTTGGGAATGAAACAG
>Ga0193693_1000208_pt1 | contig 10363 bp, 7 predicted proteins | sample L3a2metaG_FD_144916 | JGI IMG/M metagenome (GOLD analysis project Ga0193693, IMG submission 144916) | Soil microbial communities from a riparian zone of the East river system, Colorado, United States - L3a2 | ecosystem: Environmental > Terrestrial > Soil > Riparian zone | place: USA: East River...
CCTTAAAGTCGGTGAGATATTCCCCGCAGAACTCAGTCAAGTCGGAGCCGCGGAGCTCCGTTGAGCGCAGTGACTTGTCGGCGCTGACAGTGTTCATACAACGACAGTAAGTGATAATATCAAGCCCCGGCGTGTGGGCGTGTTTTATAGAGGTTTGGAGAGGTATCACCATGTCACTTTGCCGATTGTCCAATCAGCGCCTAGAGTCTACGGCAAGAGGAGATAATGCCTTGTCTGGTCACTCAGAGTTGTGCATAGAACTGTGGCCAACAAAACCTCAGCGCATGACATGGACACGGAACACGCCACATGCTGTTACAGTACTCTAATATCCTATTGAGCTTATATCAAAGTTCAAAGGTCACCATATAAAAATTAACGATAGAACGGTACAGCGATATACTCAACACATTATGTATTATATGCAGCATGATCCTATGGTTCGTCGTCGTCGCCACTGGCGTCGCCCGCATCATCATCGTCTTTGGCATCCAGGCCGCCCGTCCACTCACGCTCCCAGAGGGGCAATTCCCCTGGCGGCCTTGCAAGGCCAAGAGTGGGATGCCCTGGAGGGAGCATTGCCCGTGCGCGCTGTAACCGTTCAGTGAAATGTTGACGCTGTGCCAATAAAAGTTGGATATATTCCACAGCTGCAAGACGGTGAACATACGTGTAGTAAACAGAAGCGAGGAGGCTTACTCTTCGCGAGCACGATATTCTCGCTCCGCGGACCCGCACGACCGTCGGTCTTCTCTCCGTCATCACCAACACGATTTCGACGGCGTTTCTTTCCTCCCGAACCCGAAGCACTATTCGCATCCTCTTCGGCACGGATTGCTTCCCGCAAGGCAGGTATAGTTTCGCAGAGAATTTCGTATCCACGGCGAATATTGGCTCGTCGTTTCTGTTCAGATTGTATGTGATTCGCCTTCTTCTGCGAAGCACTAAGAAGCGTGGGCTTGCTACCAGAGACGGCCTGGGATGGTGTGGATGTGCCAGCTCGCGAAGGTGATGGCCGATGCCGTTTGCGGGAGGTGCAACTCGAGCTTGAGTCCTCCGAGTGCGAACGCTTCGACGGAAGGGGGCGTGATGGACCGGCTAAGGTAGTAGCGGAAGAAGAGGAGGATGCCGAAGCGGGTGATCTATGCAGTCGCGAGGCTGCAAATCGAGAGTGGTTTGAGGAGCCGGCGTTGTTTACACTGCTGTGCAGATGGTCAAACTCATTCCGCTGCTTTGAGACATCCTGGGGGATTGTCGGATGAGATCCGGAAGTCGTGGGACTGTGAGGGAGACGCCACGGCTTGAAGAAGGTGACATCTTTCAGCTCTGTTGGTTCTGAATTGGTAGGGGATGAAGAGGATGCTGGTGGGAGGGTGATGAGATCTTTCGTTGCCTTTGCGAGGGCCTCCTTGGCCGGGCCAGCATGGGGGACAGGGATGCCCAAGTCATCTGGGATGGATGTCCATTCCGCGGAGGCGACGAGGGACTCGACGACTGAATAATCGTAATCTATGGAGGTAAGAAAGGACTGGAAAGCATGAGATTCTGACGGAGTGAGTAAAGACATTTGGACGCTGGAACATGGACGGGTCCACCAGGCTCTATTCTAACTCCCATGTGATATTCCCCCTCCATCTCTCTTTGGCCTTGTTTGCTACTCATTATCTCATCACATCTCTCTCATCCCCTCTTCCAGTCATCACGCCGCCTTTGTAAAGCTCGTTGCCGACCATCAACATCGTGAGGGACGATAATCGCATATAGAAATAGAGGAGCGACTTTAGAGCTCTTAGTGTATCCGATTGCGCCACTTTCGATAAGCGTGACTTCGTAGGTGCGGAGAACGAAGTCTCAAGGTCTCGTAAGTTTTCGTTGCACGGCACGTTTGACAGAAAAAAAAAACTTGTTATTTTGGCCCTGCGCGGGCCTGTTCCAGTCACGAAGTTGGGGGGAGAGAGGAACTGCGTCAAGCTCGAATTCGCAACGGGGTGAGTCGCTACCCCGCTACGAGTTCCTTGTCGTGAAAGTCTTTTCTAAGAACACTCCAATGGCAGGAAACGTCGCAGAGGGATAGATAGAGACACTTAAGGCCAGAAACAGGCGTTAATTAGGTGATTTCCAACAGACGACGGCTATGATAACTTACGTAGGCATCACGTGACGATTCGAAAAGCCAAATGCGTTCCAAGTTCGCATCTCGCTTCGCTGTGGTTTGAAGCCATTGTGAATGAATTCGACATTCTCATGCCTTTTACTGGAGATCCTCAGCAGGATGATCAAGAATTTAAGATAGCACAAAATGTCACAGCGAGGGATACTACGTCAATGATGGGGTTGTCTCCACATGAACAAATATCAATTGCAGTACAATTTTTATTGTTGTCGGATGTTGTCCAAGCAGAACAACCAACGAACCTGATTACACCCGCCGCGATAAATGAGGCTACAGAGATCCAGGGGACCAACTCAGTCACGTAATGAATCAAAGGAGATATAAATGGGTGTCCATACCTAAGAGCAAAAAGGCTGAGGCCAACGTACCAAAAATAAGCTGGTCGGGGAAGAAAAGCAAGAGCGTGCATGACCCCGTGTTTTCGATGTTAACCCGGTCAATTCGTCTATATCACGCAAGGCACAGCAGTACAAAGTAGCCGAGATGACCCATGTAGAAATTAGGCTGGGGGAATAGACTCTGAACAAGCCCAATTCCACGAGAGACTCAGAGTGAGCAAATGAGTTGTGGTATTACACTAGTGAAAATGTAAAAAGGCCCGAAGGACACCTGTCATTGTTTGCCATTGGTCCTGAGATGTATAAGTAGGAAGGGTAGGAACGCATAAAGTTAGGTGGGTTTGAGAATCTGCTGCTGACACGTGGCAGTCGCGGCAATATCCCGGGCCGCTCGGGACCAGGTGTTCCGCTTATACGGCCGTTGTTATTCCTAGAGCCATTACTGGTGCCAGTGACACGCACACAACAGTGAGGAAGTCCGAGCCTGCAAACAAGAATGCTTTCTTTCCCTCAAGAGGATGGACGAATGTGACATAGAGCAAGAAAAAGAACATTCTTCTTTGCTCTGGTGTTGTGTTTAGAGTTCATCCTCAAAATCCTTGCTGAGCTGAGGTTCACTCCAGACCTCCAACTTGTTCAGCGCCCCCAAATCCTCATCCTTACCGGAGTATATAGATCTGCCATCATCTGATAATAGCAGATCTGTATACTGTGGCAAGGTGCCTAAGTCAGACGCGCTATATATCATGGTATTTCTGTTGTTGTTCTTTCTCTTTCTCCTACGACTGCAGCTCTCAAGCTCTCAAGTCTTCGCTACCCGAAACTGAACATACTTGTGTATTAGATGATGGTTGGTGGTGTGGAAAGTTTTCAGAAAACTTCTACTCTTTATTGTCTTTACTGTATCACACAAATGAAGTTGCCGAGATCAACGGACTTCTGCTGGAGAATATATAGCAATGCATATGAACACTTCTTCATAGAATACAGTATCCACGGCCATAGGACTTTGAAAGCACCGCATCCCGTTCGATCTGCGCAGTTAACCAAAGTGCCGCTCAGTTAGTACCACGGTGGGGGACCACGCGGGAATCCTGGGTGCCGTGGTTTCCTCCTTTTTTTTCCTCTTTCGCCGTAGGTCAATACCCCTGTAATGTCATCCCCTGAAGCGACACCGTCGAGTTGCTTGTCACGACCGGAACCTCGAGCAGTCGTAGACCTGAATTACAAAAGGCGCGTACACATGTGCGATCCAAGGAATGGAATTTACACCTATATATATAATTCCTTTGCCACAGCCATCCAAACTTGGGTAACTTATAAGCACCGTTGTACTTTACATCTTTACCACAATACATTGAGTCCAAATATACCAGTGTGTAGAGAAAGTGTGTCGAATCATGTGCTCGAGAAATAAGCAACTTGTAGATCATGAGTGCATGAGCACCAAACCTCTTCGGCCCGAACTGTGCAACTTGTATCTCACTTCCCTCACGTCTGGGCCGGGGGAAGCTAGCGGTACCGGTTCCATCTGATTATGCTGGACATCTCTGGTGGCGCCATGGTCACATCATCAACGCGTCCCTCATCGTCCATGTCAGCGCCATCTGCAATATGTCCGGGCCCTGATATCCAGCCGTCATCACCCTGTAATAAGACCAACATCTCAAGGTACTCGCTCACTTACAACTAGTTTCTATTCATGTATCGACCAAATTACAAACCAATCTATGACCTTGAGGGCTGATCTGCTACAAAGAAGGGCTTTACCACTTGCTCGCCCCACTGCACCTGGATTCTCGTTACCGAAGCCAAGAAGACGTTCCCTTCGATGGGCTCTTCTCTCACGCTCTGTGACACTGTGCAGACGACAGCGGACTAAACAAGAAGATGCTTTGCATGGACACGGTCAGTCCCAAACTCTCAAGTTATGAAGCGCTGGCAGGCTCCCTTTCAAGACCTTGGTCTACCAAACGCCATGAACTGATTTTGATATATGAAGTCACATGAACGAGTTACTCTGCTACCTTGCACACCATAAGGAAAGTGTCCGTAAATGAACCCCGGAACCGGAGGCGAGTGCATTTTTGTTGTGGCTGTAGAGAAAAGTACATGAGTGGACCTTGTATGTCACCGATAGCTTGTACTAGAGTGTAGGTACGCACTGTGTTTTACTTCCCAACAGGATCGCCTAGGGACTCCTTGTCCACTGGAACCCCACCACGAAACGACAGGGCGTTGCGGGATTTGCCCCCCACATCCCGGGCAATGAAGCCGTGCACTGTCGGATCCACGCGTGCGGCTTCCAAAGGGAAGAGCGCGTTAGCTACGAGAAAAGAGAGCAACTAGAGGACAGGTAATGAAAAAAACCTTCAGCCGCCGCCGACAATTTTTTGGAGACGGGCACTGCTCTGGCGAGAACGAGAAAAAAGGGAATGAGAAGGAGCACAGTGAACGAACGCATTGCGGTGCGTGGGACGAGAAGAGAAGTCTTTGGTCACTCTGCGTCGTACGGTTGGCAGAGACTTCGACCGCCACCCGAGCCAAGACACGTTTCCTACACCAGATTGGCATTCGGAATACCTCACATCGCAGCCAACTGAAATCGCTCAACAATGGTTAGGGGAATGCCATCGGCGCGGTGATAGAAAGGCATGACCAAACAAGCTCGTATGGCCAGGACGATAGACATGCCCCGACGCGATGCATTCTCATCGCCCCGTTGAAACCTCGCTCGATGACTAGTATCAAGCTCGTATAGAATAACGCAAATCTCACTCTCTGCACCTCTCCGAGTCGGATGTCGCGGCCATGTCGTCACAAGCGGACTTCAATCGGACGGTCCAACGCTCACCCATCCACCAGGACCCAGGTGCAAGGAATCGAGTGGATGAATGACTCGAAACCACAAGCTTCCGGTGACGCCCACTTTACACCGTTAAGTCCGAGTCGTGTGCCAGCGGGCGTGCAATGACCACCTGTTTAGCAAGGCGAGTGGCGTTCAAGGTTGAAGACACCACCGAGCGCTTATCTTCGACTGTCCAGAACGCTGTGTAGTAGGACAGGTCACGGTATCACCCCCTCTGTACTACATGTTGCATCATGTCCCAAACACCCTCCCTAGCCAACTCGCACTCTAACTATCGATCCATCTTCAACAGTGCTCTAGAAGCTTATACAAAGAAGACTGGGAAAGACCTCACCTCCGACCCACTACTTCGTAGGCTTGAAACTTGCCATTCTCCCGATCACATCCTCGTCACATTACGAGAGCATATCTCCGGATTCGATCATCCCCACAACAGCAGCGGTGGACTGACAAAGTGTTTGAATCCGACTGTGAATGTACTGTACACGTTCTCTACCATCATTGGCACGGGTCCTGGCCTGGTGAGTCTCCGGAACCTAGGATTTCCCGCTGTCTGATTTTTTTTTTCAGCCATTCCCGCCTGCGGCGCTGGTATTTACGGGCATTGGAATCCTCCTCTCGGCGAGTGTCTTCGATTTGATCTGTTTTCTCGTACTCTTGTAACCTAATTACCTCAGGCCGTCAAGGGTGTCAAGGCTGGCCAGGACGCACTCATCGAACTCTTTGAGCGGATTGAGAACTTTTTTAGACGACTCGAGGCCTATATCGAGGTCCCACAGACTCCCAATATGGCAGATATAATCGTGAAAGTCATGATAGAAGTACTTTTCATTCTTTCCATCGCGACAAAAGAGCTGAATCAGAATAGTGCGAGTGAGCTGATCCCTGACGACGGACTACATTCCTTTTGGCTTATCGTTTTCTAGAGACTTTTCTGAAGAGGCTGGTGGGAAGGACTGATATCGAAGATGCGTTGCAAAGACTCGACAAACTGACTCAAGAGGAGGCTCGCATGGCCACTGCAGAAGGTCTGAGGACCACGCACGGTATTGACAACAAAGTAGAGGATGTCGGCGACAAAGTGAAAGGCGTCGACGACAAAATACAGGGGGTCGACAAAAAGATACAGGGGGTTGATAGCCAGATACACGGCGTCGACAACAAGATACACGGCGTCCACGTCAGAGTAAAGGATATTGGCGACCAAATCGCTGGTGCGCAAATCACGTTCATCTAGTCATCCACACCACACCGAATACGTTATATGGTCAGGCGTTGAGAAATTCAGTCGGCAGATCGCAAGCGATGTTGGTGATCTGAACCGTTCGTAATTCCATAACTACACCCCGTTTGCTGTAGGGACTCAGAAGTTCTCATAGGGGACAAGTTGCGAAAAGAAATTACAAAATGGCTCTCTCCACCAGATCCATCTGTAAATTACAACATTGCGTGCGATGCTCATCATGAAGGTACCGCGGTATGGTTCACTCAAAGTAGCACCTTTAAATACTGGAAAACATCCGGTTCCTTGTTGTGGATCCACGGAAAGCGTATGTCCCATCGTCCTTTTTGCTCTTATTCTTACTAACAGGTTCCACAGCCGGCTCAGGAAAGAGTGTGCTCACGTACGTCCATGAGACTCGTATGACAGAGTTACTAATATGGTCGAATATTCACTAGTTCTACAATCATCCAGGATATCGAAAGCACCTCCAAAACTGGTTCGGCACACATAGCATACTTTTTTTTCGACTTCCGAGACAAAGAAAAACAGAATGCCCGCGCTTTCCTTACCTCGATCCTTGTCCAGCTCAGTGAGCAATCTGATTCTTTCTGCGATGTCCTTCTTGGCCTCTACACTGCATGTCATCGCGGATCGCAGCAGCCCAGTGATGGCGCGCTCACCCACTGCCTCCGGGACATTCTCGAGGTCGCAGAACAAGTCCCGACTTACATCATTGTGGATGCCCTCGATGAATGTCCCGACATCTCTGGGATGCAGTCATCGCGTGAAAAGGTCCTTGACCTTGTAGAAGACCTCGTGGGATTATGTCTCCCGAATCTACGTCTTTGTATCACGAGTCGGCCTGAGGTTGACATCCGAAATGTTCTTGAACCCTTGACACCGTCATCCAACCGCATATCTCTTCACGACGAAAGTGGACAAAAAAAGGACATTGTCGACTACATCAGCTCTGTTGTTCGTTCGGATAGAAGGATGAAGAAGTGGCGGGAGGAAGACAAGAAGTTGGTCATCCAAACGCTGTCGGACAAAGCTAGTGGAATGTACGGGGTTAAAATCTTGCTCGTGACACATTCTCATACTCTCAGACAGGTTTAGATGGGTATCTTGTCAATTCGAAACCGTACGCCGCTGTCTCGCGCCAAGCGTCTGCCGTGTTCTCGCAGAATTGCCCGAAACCCTAGATGAGACGTATGAGCGGATACTGCAGGAAATACCCAAAGCAAATCGAGAGCACACACACCGACTCCTACAATGCCTGACGGTGGCGCTTCGCCCGCTTCGGGTGCAAGAGCTAGCGGAAGTTCTCGCCGTCGATTTCACTGAGACCGGCGGAGTTTCCGAACTGAACGAGGATTGGCGCTGGGAAGATCAAGAGCAAGCGTTGCTATCAGCATGCTCCAGTTTGATTGCCGTCGTTGAGGCCCAGGGATCTCGAATCGTTCAGTTTTCTCATTTTTCGGTCAGAGAGTTCCTGACTTCGAATCGCCTTGCCGCTTCACAAGCGGTTTCGCGCTATCATCATATCCGCCCCGAATCTGCGCATGCAATCATGGCCCGTGTTTGCATTGGCGTTCTACTCCGCTTCGAGAACCCGATCAATGAAGAGAGCATGAAGAAGTTCCCTCTGGCCCAATACGCCGCTGTCCACCTCGCGGATCATCTCGATTTCGAAAACGCGATCTCACACGTTACGGATGGGATTGACAATCTCCTTCACGCGGACAAGCCGTATTTCGCTGCATGGATGTCCTATAGAAGTGAAACCTGGCGTTGGGAGATGCACGTGGGACGACTCAAACCAGCTCCTTTATATCATATCGCAAATCTTGGATTCCTTGGCCTGGTGCAACACCTCGTTGTGAAAAGTCCACAAGACCTAACCACCATCGGCGGTGGTTATGGAACTCCATTACATGCCGCTTTACGCGGTAAACACCTCAAGGTTTTACGAGTGTTACTTTTGCACAGCGTGGACGTGAATGTTCGAGACTCAGACGGGCAGACTCCGCTACATTTAGCAGCATCCAATGGATTTCTCGATGCTGCTCAGATGCTTATTGAGCACCGCGCTGATATCAATGCCCGCGACAACACTGGCTGGGCACCGCTTCATCAAACAGTGATGGGTGCAAACACCATTTTTAATGATAAGAAGTTGGGCACCATGCAGCTTTTACTCAAGAACGGGGCGGACGTGAACGCACGGAATGACACCGGCTCTACTCCACTACTTCTGGTTGCAAACAAGGGGAATTTCGAGGCTGCGCAGTTGTTGCTTAAACATGACGCAAGCGTTCATGTGCGGAACAGGGAGCACAGAACACCGCTACACTGTGCATCACGGGGCGGTTATCCTAGCATTATACAGATCTTGCTGGAGTATGGTGCGGATATGGACGCACAGGATAATGACCGCGCGACTTCACTGCATCTAGCAACTAGAAATGGGATGCTCGAGGTCGCACAGCTGCTACTCCAACGTGGTGCAGTTGTTCATCTACAAGACGTCGAGGGCAAGACACCACTACATTCCGCATCTTTAGCAGGATACGTTGACATCACACGGGTCTTATTGGAACATGGAGCGAACACAGACGCGCGGGATAATCACCGTACTACGCCACTGCATCTGGCGACGTCCAGTGGGAGGCCTGAGGCCGTAGAGCTGTTAATCGAGCACGGAGCAAATATTGATATCAAGAACAATGACTCCTGGACACCCCTACATATTGCATCTCAGCATGGACATCCGGACATCATAGTGTCCTTACTCAGCCATGGTGCGGACGTAAACTCACACGGTGTGTGCAACATGACACCGCTGCATGTAGCAGTCAACCGACGGCAGCCCGAGGCCGCACGGGTTCTGCTCCAGAATGGCGCGATTGTAAATGCGCTGGACGAAGAGCACCTGGGACCCCTACATTTCGCATCTCGCCATGGATACCTCGACATCATGCGGATCTTGCTGGAGCACGGTGCGGTCACGGACCTATGTTCTGATGAGCACGTGACTCCGCTACACTCGGCAAGCATGGCCGGGAAGTTCAAGGCTGCGCGACTACTTCTTCAGCATGGGGCAACTATTCACGTCAAAAATACGCTTGGCCAGACACCACTACACCTCGCATCATTGATCGGACACAATCCTCTCATAAGGGTCTTGTTGGAGCACGGCGCGGACCCAGAAGAACGGGATGATGACCGCAATACTCCGCTGCATGTGGCAGCCAAGATTGGGAGCGCCCAAGCTGTGCAGCTGCTAGTCGAGCACGGCGCAGTTGTTCATGTTCACAACAAACTCGGCCGGACCCCGCTGCACCTCGCATCGCGGGAAGGGCATCCTGACATCATACGTTTCTTAGTGGATTGCGGTGCGGACGTGGGAGCACAGGACGGGGACCACGACAGTTCGTTGCATCTAGCGGCCTACAATCAGGCGATTTATGCTGCACAACTACTGGTCGAGAATGGCGCTGATGTTCATGTGCGGAACAAATTTGGCCGGACACCACTACACCTCGCATCGTGGGCCGGACATCCTGACGTTATACGGTTCTTACTGGAGCATGGGGCAGATGCGGAAGCAGAGTACGTCAATCTCTTGACCCCGCTGTACATAGCAGCTCGAAAGGGGAAGCTCGCGGTCGTTCAGGTGCTGCTCAACCATGGCGCAAGCGTTCATACACGGAACAGCCAGGGCTCCACACCACTGCACGGCGCATCTTGGGGAGGAT